>OKSA01000881.1_pt1 | contig 28738 bp, 29 predicted proteins | sample 1601181 | NCBI WGS metagenome assembly OKSA01 (sample SAMEA3541538, study PRJEB24748) | human gut metagenome | biome: human gut; feature: human-associated habitat; material: faeces | place: China | collected 2012
TTCAGTATTCCTTTTGCCCTTTCGCTCATAAAACGCGCACAACAAATAAATTTTACCATCCAAAAAAGCAAAAAGAATACGAATATTTGAACCATCAAAGAGAAATCGCATAGCATTTAGATTGGCGTACCCAGAAAGGTGCTCCATTGGATCACCTCTGCCACCAATTGCAGCTTCTCCATAAGTGCACAGCTTTTTGATATAATCCGTTAGTTTTGAAAAAAGGCGTTTTTCGACACCGCTTGACGATAACAAATCTAATAAATCTTCAATGAATCCACTATCAGGTATAAGGACATCACGATATTGCAAAAGTAGATTCAGCAAAAGATCCCGTGCCTGTTGTTCGTTCAGATTGACCACATCCTGTCTACGCCTATACTATTATATCACTTATAAGTGATATTTACAACACTTTTGTACATTTTTACACTATTATTATAGTAGGATGTCTGCGCTTTAAGGTTTCTTTTCTTCTTTCTCTTGCCCAAGTAGGAGCAGCTCTGCATACTCTCTCAGTTTCTGTATACTTTCGGCATTCAAGCCCTCCATCAGGCGGTCAACGTCTGACTGGTGCAGCCCCGGCAGGTCAACGGTGATGCGCTTGCGCCGCGCCTCGTCGAGCAGGTTCACGCACACGATCAGGTTCGGCGTCACGCTGCGTACCTGCAGCGCGAGCACGAGCGTGCGCTCCAGGCACGTCGCATCGCACACGACGACCACGGCGTCGGCCTCGCCGCCGCGCACAAAGTCGCACGCGACGGCCTCCTCCGCCGAGTGCGGGCACAGGGAGTATGTGCCCGGAATGTCCACGAAAAAATAGTTCTCCCGCGCCGAGCGGCAGCGGCCGCACGTGCAGCCGACGGTCTTGCCCGCCCAGTTGCCGGTGTGCTGGTGCATCCCGGTCAGGGCGTTGAAGACGGTGCTCTTGCCGACGTTCGGGTTGCCTGCCAGCACCACGACGCGCTCGCCCGCCCGGCGTGTGCCGCCGAACGCGGCCGCGTGCGCGCCGACAGAGCGGTGCGTCAGTCCCATGCGCGCACCCCCTTTACGGCACGGCCACGCGGATGCCGCAGCAGTCGCACCGCCGCAGCGCGATCACCGTGCCGCGGATGAGATAGGCGCTCGGGTCGCCCATGGGGCTGCGGCCGAGGCAGACGACGCGCGTGTTTTCAATCAGGCCGAGGTCGCGCAGCCGCCGCTGCATCCCGTCGGGTGCGCACACGCTGCGCACGGTCGCGCTCTGGCCGGGCAGCAGCTCGCTGAGCGTTTGGATCTGTGTCATGGTTGCTTCCCCTTCCTCCGGAGGCGATTGCCTCCCGTACCCATGGTATTCGGCAGGGTGCGCGCGGGTGCGGGCGGTCAGTCTGCGCCCGTGAGGATGATCTCTTCAGCCAGCTGCTGCGCGTTTTTGAGGATGTGTTCGGCCATTTCGGGCGCGGCTAGTGCATCTGTGATCGAGTTGAACAAAACAATATATGCCTTTTTATATAGTTTGTTCATATCCATAATGTTCCGTTCCTTCCGTTTTTTCTTGATTATAACGCAAAACGCAACGCGAATGCAATGCATAAAACGGGTGCAAAACGCCGTACAATCATGAAAAAACGAAGAAAGGAGCGGCATCATGGCAGCATTTCAGATACCGCGCACACCGCACACGACGAACAAGACCATCCGCTTTCCGGATGATGTCATCGCGGACGTGGAGGCGGCCATCGCGGGTAAGGACTGCACGTTTTCCGCGTTTGTGATCGCGGCGGTGCGCAGCGCGCTCGCGCAGCTGGCCGAATCGCCGGAGGCATGAACGCGCCTTGCGCACGGGCGTTGGGTGTAGTATAATGCAGGAAAATACCTGTATCAGGAGTGACCGATATGGCAGACAAACCGAAAACGAATGTGGACAAGTTCTTTGAGATTTATGATGCGAACCCCGCCCTGCAGGCGCGCGTGCAGCAGGCGATGGACAGCTATCCCGGCAGTCTCGAGATCCGGGACGTGATGACCGAGCACGTGCTCCTGCCGGTGGCGGAGGAGTTGGGCCTGCCGTTCACGCTCAAGGAGCTGCGCAATTATGAGCTGCTCAAGTGGGGGCGCCAGCACCAGGACCGCGAGCTGACGGACGACGAGATGGCGGCCGACGACGAGACGACCTACTGGCTGCTCGACCGCGGCTGGTCGAACGACGAGGCTGCCTTCTGCGGGGATAAGCATTGAGGTATGCAAAAAAGGCGCGCACCGGCTGGTGCGCGCCTTTTGCGTCGTATTCTATCTCGTTACAGCCGGCTTCGGATATCCTCCACATCGCGCTTCGCGCTCTGAATGAACAGCGCGGCGTCGAGGCTGTAGGCCATGGCGTCGAAGCCCCTGCGGAAGCCGTCGACCACGCCGTCGGCCGTGCCGGTGAAGAACATGCAGTACTTTCCGGCCGCGCGGCAGGCGGCGACGATGCGCGTGATGGCCGCCTGAAATTCCGGCGCGTCGAACTGCCCCGGCATGCCCATCGAGATCGACAGGTCAAACGGCCCGACGAAGATGCCGTCCACGCCGTCCACGGCGCAGATGTCCTCGATGATATCGAGCGCCTCGGCGGTCTCGCACTGCGGGAAGAGCAGGGTCTCGCCGTTGAAGTGGCGCATGGTCTCCGGCACGGAGCCGAGCCCGTCAAAGCCCCAGCCGTCCTTGCGCGACGGGCAGAAGCCCCGCTGGCCGATGGGGTAATATTTCGCGTAGTTCACGAGCTCCTGCACCTGCTCGAGCGTCTTGACGTTCGGCACGATCAGGCCCTGTACGCCGACGTCGAGCAGCTTGAGCACGGCGGGGCGGCTGATCTCGCGCACGCGCGCGAGCGGGCAGATGCCGCTCAGCTCGGCGGCGCGCACGAGCGCGGCGGTGGTCTCAGCCTCGATGGGGGAGTGCTCGTTGTCGATGATGGCAAAGTCGAGCCCCGTGCGGCCGAGGCACTCCATGAGGCTCACGCTGGCGGTGTCAAAAAAGGTGCCGATGGGCTGCGCACCGGCGGCGAGCTTCTGTTTGAGCGTGTTTTCCATGCGGATTCCTCCTTATCTTGTCTCGACGCCCCGATTATACGTGCATTTTGGCGCAAAGGCAAGCACCGCTGAAAAGAGGGATGCAACTTTGCATCCCTCTTTTTCATGCTGGAATCACATATAACGAGCCAATATTTTGTGCAGCAGATCGTTGTATTGTTCCAGATCGTATACACTCGTCAGGTTAAATTTTTGGCCCTTTTTCTCCTCGTCCGGCACGATCAGTGTTTTCACTGTGTCGGTGAGTTTTAAGCGGCAAATCCATTTGCGGGTATTTTTCTTGTAGAGAATATTGATATAGGATTCGGTGTCCTTATATGTAATGTCTTGCAGGTCAACGACGTCTTTCAGCAGGTTTTTGATGATGAAGTAGGCTTCCAGTTCCTCTTCCGTCGTCACGATTTTCGATTCGTTGCTGTCAGAAACATCCGCATCTTTTTCTGTACTTACTGGTTCCGCCGTGGGCTTTTCAGAGACGGAAACGCTGCCGCCAGAGCCGCCGAGCGCGTTTTTAATTTTATCGTTCATCGTCTCGCTGATATAATCATTGAGCGCTTTTTTCAGGAGGGGACGGAACTTTTCAATGACAGCCTGCGTTTTTTGGCCGGTGTAGCAGCCTTGCAGGAAAAGCCGCGTCAGTTCGTCGGACGGATTTTCTACCTGCTCTGCAAATTGGTTTTTAAACTCGTGTACATACTTCAGTTCCGATGCAGTGCTGAAAATGGAATCAATATCGAATTCTGATTTGCAGAATTTTTTAAGCTCACGCACCTGGTTTTCACGAATATCAAGAATATTGATGCTCAAAAACGGATCGCTATCCATTTTGTTGGGATTATCCAGATCGGTAAAGAAGCGATAGATGAGACCGTTTGTTAAAATTGCGAATTTTGCATCCGTTGTGCCGAAATAGCGGAAAAGCTGGGAGTCATGACGCTCCAGATTTTCGGATATGGATTTACATTCAATCAGGATGACAGGCGCGTCGTCCTTCATGATGGCATAATCGACTTTTTCACCCTTTTTAATGCCTACATCTGCAGTGTACTCTGGAACGAATTCCTGTGGATTAAAAACATCGTAGCCAAGCATGGAGAAAAACGGCATAATAATTGCGGTTTTTGTGGCTTCCTCTGTCTGGATAGAGTCTTTCAGAGTGTCCACACGCTTAGCAAATTGTTTGAGCTGGTCAATGAAATCCATAATGCACACTCGCTTTCCTGTATTTGATTTTTTCGACTGTTTATTCAATTTTATCACATACAGGATGGAAAGTCCATCCTTTTCAGCGATTTGTTGCACATTTGCGCCACGCCGCCGCATAGGGAATAGCGGGACAGGAGGTGAGTGCATGGAACTCGGCATTGCATCCGTGGCGGCGATCACGGCTGTCGCGTACCTGATCGGCATGGCGGTCGGCATCGCGTCCGGCTGGGCCGCGACGGGCGTGCACCAAAGCGTGAAGCAGATGACAAAACAGAAGTAGCTGCGCCAACACGCCGGGGGGTGCGCGCGTCGGCGTGTTGCTGCATGTGCGGATGTGTGTTATGATAGGGCCATCGAATGGATTTGGTGAGGTGACAAATGCGCGTGGAAGGATACGATCTCTGCTTTTCGCCGCCGCTGCCGCCTACGGTCTGGGGCGAGCTCAGCCTCTGCTTTGATGTGGATTTCCCAATCGACACGGTTTCTTCCATCCTTGGTGTGCAGCCGACAGAGGCCAAACGGCAGCGGGCGTGCCGGTGGAATGCATATGCGGGCACGCAGAACCCGGGATACTGGACGATCACGTTTGACAAGACCGATACTTTTGATGGTGACGTCGTCCAGCGGGCGATGCATACTTTTATCGCAGAACATGAGCGGGCACTGCGTCAGGTCCTGGAGCGGTTTCAGCCGTGTACGGCGCTCTTGACGATTTATGCTGTGGTGCATCAGGACGGAGAATATCCGTCCATTCGGCTAAACCCGTATTTTCTGCAGGATGCCTGCCGGCTCAGCGCGAGCGTGGATATCATTGTAGATAATGATTATGTGCGCGCAGAGCCGGACAATGGCGATAGCGCAGTATAGCAGCCAGAAAAAATCTCCCCGCCAAAAGGCGAGGAGATTTTTTGGCGCTCCAGCGGGGATTTCCCCCTGCCGGGGATAAACTTCGACTCCCCGGGAGCAGCCAGAAAAAATTCTCCCGCCGAAAGGCGAGAGAATTTTTTTGGTGCTCCAGCGGGGATTTCCCCTATCGGGGATGAACTTCGACTCTCCGGGAGCAGCCGGAAAAAAATTCTCCCGCCGAAAGGCGAGAGAATATTTTTGGTGCTCCAGCGGGGATTCGAACCCCGGACACCCTGCTTAAAAGGCAGGTGCTCTGCCTACTGAGCTACTGGGGCATATCGGTGTGAAAAGTTATCTGCTATCCAAAATATCAGACGCGAATCCAGCGCAGCGATTCGCGGCTGAGGAAGGAAGATGTTTTCAGAGACGAAGGCTTTCCGCCTGCGGGAAGCCGAAACCGGCAGAAAACATCAGCGACGTGGCTGGGATGGCGGGATTCGAACCCACGATATCAGAGTCAAAGTCTGGTGTGTTACCATTACACTACATCCCAATATCGGGGCAAAAACAACGGGGATCGGGATCACTCCCAATCCCCGATTTCGTGGGGTGGGTAAAGGGGTTCGAACCCTCGACACCCGGAACCACAATCCGGTGCTCTCCCGACTGAGCTATACCCACCATAGATCTGAAATGGTACGCCAAGAGGGATTCGAACCCCCGGCCTACTGCTTAGAAGGCAGTTGCTCTATCCAACTGAGCTACTGGCGCGAATTGAATGGAGCAGGTGACGGGAATCGAACCCGCATCCCCAGCTTGGAAGGCTGGTGCCCTAGCCATTGTGCTACACCTGCATGCGCCCTCCGCAAAAATCGTCAGCTCTGTTATAATAGCATCAGTGTCCCGTTTTGTCAACGTTTTTTCAGAATTTTTCTGCGCTTTTTTATGTTATCTGAGTAGAGCGCGCAAAAGCCTTGCACCGTCAGCACTTTCCGGCCGCGCGAACGCGCCGCACAGCCGCTCGGGATGCCACTGCACGGCAAAGACGGGGAGCGTCCTGTGGCTGACGGCCTCGACCGTGCCGTCCTCCGCGCAGGCGAAGACCTGAAGCCCCGTCCCCAGCCGCCAGACGGCCTGATGGTGTGCACTGTTGACCGTGCAGCGCGTGCCGTACAGCTCGCGCAGAAGGCCCCGCGCGGTGTTGATGGCATGCAGCCGGTCAACGCCGTCAATTTGACTGTGGCCCTCGATGTGCTGACGCAGCGTGCCGCCAAAATAGACGTTGAGGACTTGCAGCCCGCGGCAGATGCCGATGACAGGCTTTCCCGCGCACAGGAAGTTGTCAATCAGCGTGAGCTCACGCGCGTCGCGTGCTTCGTCGAGATCTTCCGAGCCGTTCAGCGCTTGACCGTAAAAGCGCGGGTGCATGTCGCCCCCGCCGGGCAGCAGCAAAACGTCCGCGTTCTCCGGCGTTTCGGCGAGCGGCGCACCGACCAGCGCGAGCGCATTTACGTAATTTTTCAGGCGTACCGATAAATAGACAGTCTTCATACGCACAGAATATGCCCCGAATGCGAAAAAAGACCTTGCAAGACGCAAAAAGTTATGGCATAATAGTTTGGCTGATAACAGCGAACTGAATATGCAGCGGTATCGAAGTGGTCATAACGGGGCTGACTCGAAATCAGTTTGAGGGAAACCTCACGAGGGTTCGAATCCCTCCCGCTGCGCCAAGGAATAACCTCTTTTGTCTGTTACGGCAAAAGAGGTTTTTCGTAAAGAGAGGGACTGAAAATGCGGATTGACAGTTCGATCGCACAGGCATATATCGAGAGCAGCTGCGTCGACGCTTTTCGTGCTTCATGGCTCTTTGAACACACCTCGGTTTCGTCAGATCTTGGCAGGAATGCATTTACTCCGCCGCCTGAGGATCTTGCTCTCCGAGAGACTGTGCGCAAGCTCGAACGCCGTATCTGTGAAGCGGCTGCGCACTTTGTCCCCGTCAACCGCCCGATTTGGGACGCGCTTTTCCCCGATTGGGAGGCGGTACAGCCGACACTTGATTTGATCGTCGGTTATCCCGAGCCTTACGACGCCATTGCGGCACACTCGCCCGACGGGCAGGCACATCTCATCTTTGACCTCATCCGTTGGTGCAATTATGCGGAGCTCGACCAGCTCGACAGCATCATTCGGAATCTGCTGACGCATGAGATTACGCATCTCTTGATTGGACACCGCTATCCGGCGGCAGATGCCGCATTGGAAAGTACAGACTATTTGACAAGATTGGTTGCTTACACATTTCATGAGGGATTCGCCCATCTTCTCTCCTATCAGGCGACAGAAATCGACTGTGTGGACTGGCATACACCGCAGCTTACCGAGGTCGCAGCAGCAAGCCGTGCCAAACTGCGCCTCGCGCTTACGGAGACGGACCCAGACAGGCAAAAGCAGTTTCTCGAAGAGGCGGTCTGCGGATCGTACTATGAAAAGTTTGCCTGTATGTGCGGTATGCTGTATCTGGCAGACCGATGGGAAACGCAGGGAATCAACGGCCTGCAAAGCGCATTTGCGGACTATCACGGCTTTGCTCAAAGGGCCTTGAACATTCGAATTTGATTGCAAAAGAGGAAGAGACGCGAATGCGTCTCTTCCTCTTTTACACCTTCTCCCGCTTCTGCCGCCAGAGGTTGATCGCCAGCATGACCGCGGCGTAGATCAGCGCGGCGGCGAGGATAATGAGCGAGAAGTCGCGCTGCATCTGGTAGCTCGTCGTCGTGAAACCCTTGACGAGTAGATGACCGGCAAGATAGCTCGCGGGAATCAGCGCGAGATAGCCGAGCGCTTTGCCCGTTTTCTTCCTGCGGCAGACGAAAAATACAATACCCAGCGTAATAAGGAGTGCTAACGATAGCAAAACGTAATAGCCCAACGCCAGCCTCGGCAGAGAAATGACACCGCCGCTTCTTTCTCCATAGAGTACCATGTTCGCCTGCCCGTTGTTCTGCGCATAGTAAACGACGCGGCAGTTTGTGGTGTCGAGGAGGATCAGGTTGTCGCCGTTTCCGTTCACCGTATCAAGTTTGCCAAGCCACTTGTCGAGCAGCGTGCGCCACGCAGAAATGATATAGACTGTCTCTCCGCTGTCGGGATCGATCACGCTCTCCACCTCTGTGCCGGAAACGGGCGTCAGCGGCTCGATGCAGATGTGCTCCTCGCCGTTCAGGACTGCGTCCAGCGATGCGTCAGGCTCGTGTACCGACCAATCCGCCGCATTGTACGGCAAATACTGCGGCGCGGTGAGGTACGCGAACCCCGCCGTCGCCAGCGTCAGCGCGAGCGTGACGGCCAGCAGCACGGCGGTCAGCTTTTTGCGCCGGAGCTGCCGTTTCAAGTCACGAAGCGGCTGCGCGTTGACGGGCGCGGGCTTCACGTCCGCCTTCAGCGCGTCGAGCTCGGCGCGGCAGGCCGCGCACTGCGCTAAATGCCCGTCCACAAATTCCTTCGTCTCCTCGCGCAGCATATCCTCCTCGTAGAGCGGCAGAAGGTCCTGTACGATGCTGCAAGTTTTGTCCATTTCAGTCGTCCTCCAATCCCTCGCGGATCATGCGCTTGGCGCGGTGATACGTCACGCATGCCCAGTTTTCCGTCTTGCCGAAGAGCGCGCCGATGTCGCGGAAGCTCTTCTCACCGTACACGCGCCACATGAAGACCTCCTTGTACGGCTCTCTGAGCGCGTGCAGCAATTCCTGGATGCGCGCGGCCTCGCTGTGATCTTCTAACTCCTCCTCGTGGCTCTCCTCGGCGATCTGGCAATCTTCGAGCGGGGCGAGGCACTTTTCGCGCCGCAGCTGCGAATAATAGAGATTCTTCGCGATCTGGCACAGCCAGACGCGCACGCTGCACTCGCCCCGAAAGCGGTCGAGGGCGTCCATCGCACGGAAAAACGTCTCGCTCGTCAGCTCCTCGGCGACGCTCTCGCTCCCGGACAGCGAAAGCAGATACCGGTACACGTCGTCGAAGTACACGGCGTACACCTCTTCAAAATTCGTCAGCGCCCTCACCCCCTTTCTGCCTATAAGACGGCGGAAAACCGGTTTTCTTACAAAAAAATCCGTCCCGCGGGACGGATTTTTTCTTTCACGTTTTGACGACCTTTTTCTTGCCGCACTTCGGGCACGTGAGCTCGACCTTGCCGATGTTTTTCGGCACGCGGCAGTACGCGCCGCAGGAGCAGCGGACGTATTTGTGCGCCTTGTCGGCGCGGCGTGCCTGCGCGCCGCGGATGGCGTTGGCCTTCGGCGTCCACCAGGTCAGAAACTTCGCGTTCTCGGCCTGACGGCGCGCGAGATTGCGCGAAAAAATGCGGATGAGCACGATGAACATCAGCACCATCGACACAAAGTACAGCGCCTGCGACACGCCCTGCACACGGATCAGCGAGCTCAGGAGGCTCACGGCCAGCTCAAGGATCACGAGCGCCCAGTTCAGCGCATCCACACCGTTGCGGCCATACATAAAGCGGTAAAGGGCATCACGGAATTTGTTCACAAAAAGCACTCCTAAAATCTTGATGCTGCCATTCTACACGCTTTTTGAACCCCCGTAAAGGCGTTTGAACAAAAGTTTACAGAATAGAAAAGAGTAAACGCAAACCGCAAGTGTGGAATTTGCCCGCCAAGGCGGGCAAATTATGCGCGCAGCGGGCTGCATCCCCCAAAATAAAAGGAACCGTCCCATCGGGACGGTTCCTTTTCTTTTGAGATATTTTATTCGTAGATGGGGTACTTCTTCGTCAGGGCGACAACAGCCTCCTGAGCCTTCTCCTTGCTGCCCTCGAAGTCGCGGGCGACCATACCCATGATGCGGGCGATCTCCTTCATGTCCTCTTCTTTCAGGCCGCGGGTGGTGGCAGCGGGAGTGCCGACGCGGATACCGGATGTGACGAACGGCTTCTCGGGGTCGTTGGGGATGGCGTTCTTGTTGACGGTGATGAAGCACTCGTCCAAGCGACGCTCGATCTCCTTACCGGTGATGTTGAAGTTGCGGACGTCGACGAGCATAAGGTGGTTGTCGGTGCCGCCGGAGACCAGACGGAAGCCTTCAGCCTTCAGACCCTCGGCAAGAACGGCAGCGTTCTTGACGACCTGCTCACCGTAGGCCTTGAACTCGGGCTTGAGCGCCTCGCCGAAGCAGATGGCCTTGGCAGCGATGATGTGCTCGAGCGGGCCGCCCTGGGTGCCGGGGAACACGGCGGAGTCGATCTTCTTGGCCAGGTTGATGGTCTCCATCTCGCCGGTCTCGATGTTCTTCTTGGTGATCTCGTTCTTGCACAGGATCATGCCGCCGCGGGGGCCGCGCAGGGTCTTGTGGGTGGTGGTGGTGACAACGTCGGCATAGGGCACGGGGCTCTCGTGAACGCCAGCGGCGACGAGACCGGCGATGTGGGCCATATCGACCATGAAGAAAGCGCCGACGGAATCAGCGATCTCACGGAACTTGGCGAAGTCGATCTTGCGGGGATAGGCGGAAGCGCCGGCAAGGATCATCTTGGGCTTGCACTCCTGCGCGATGCGGTAGACCTCGTCGTAGTCGATCATTTCGGTCTCATCGTTGAGGGAGTAGGGGACCTGATGGAAGTACTGGCCGGAGATGTTGACCGGGCTGCCGTGGGACAGGTGGCCGCCGTGGGCGAGGTTCATGCCCATGAAGGTGTCGCCGGGCTGGAGCATAGCCTTGAACGCGGCCAGGTTGGCGGAAGCGCCGGAGTGGGGCTGGACGTTGGCATGCTCAGCGCCGAACAGCTTGCAGGCGCGCTGACGGGCGATCTCTTCGGTCTCGTCGACGCAGTAGCAGCCGCCGTAGTAGCGCTTGCCGGGATAGCCCTCGGCGTACTTGTTGGTCAGGCACGTGCCCATAGCCATCATGACAGCCGGGGAGACGATGTTTTCGGAGGCGATCAGCTCGATGTTGCGCTGCTCGCGGTGATACTCCTTCTCAATAGTGGCGCCGACTTCGGGGTCATACTGGGACAGGAATTCCATGGTTTCTTTGATCATGGTGCGTGTTCCTCCTCTGATTTTTCAGTCGATTGATATATTACCGGCGGCTAAGCTGAAAAGTGCGAACTTATGCCGGTTCTCTCACACCTTAGAATAGCAAAAAAAGTAAGGCCCTGTCAAGGAAAAACGGGCCTTGGAGGGGCTGAATTTATTAGGGAAAAAAGGAATATCACCTTAAAAACGTAAAAGTGTGCCAAAAGGGTCGAAAAGGGATTGACGCGTGTTGTGCAATCTGCTATGCTGTGCCTGCATGAAGTTTAAATTTCGAAGAGCTTTATGCATCGGCAGAGTAGGAAACCATGTGTTTACGCGAAGAGCGAATAGTGCCGTTGGGATGGGAAGTTGCCCACGGACGAAAAACCCATGGTTTGCAGTATGGTTTCCGCATCCGCTTGCCACTCAGAAGAGAGTTTAAGTGAGGCCTCTCCTCCGCGTGGTTCCTGCCATCCGGAGGGAGAGGTGTTTTCTTTTTCACCGGATCAAGCCGTTCCGCGCGGCGCCGCAGCCGCAGGAAAATCTTTTGATGAAAAAGGAGGTCCTCACAATGTCCCTTCAGATCGAAGCGCTTTCCCCTATCATGTGGACGATCATCATCGCGGTCGCCCTCGTGCTCATCGCCGCAGTGGTCTTCACGTGGAAGTCCTCGGCCATGTCCACGCGCAAAATGGTCACCATCGCCATGCTGACCGCCGTTTATGTTGTGCTGAACTTTGCCGGTACGGTGCGCCTTGGCTGGATCAACATCTCCGTCGCGTCGCTGCCCGTCATCGTGGGCGCGATGCTCTACGGTCCGGTCGGCGGCCTGCTCGTCGGTCTTCTCGGCGCATTCATGGGTCAGCTTCTCACCTATGGCGTGACCGCGACCACGATCCTGTGGATCCTGCCGCAGGCAGCGCGCGGCCTGCTCGTCGGCGTGTATGCCAAGCACTGCGGCTACAAGTTCTCCAGCGGTCAGCTCACGCTTGCGCTGATCGGCACGGCGCTGGTCGTGACGGCGCTCAACACGGGAGCGATGTATATCGACAGTGTGATCTACAACTACTACAGCTACGCCTATGTTTTCGGCGGCCTGGTGGTGCGTATCATCTCCGGCGCGGCTACGGCGGTGCTGATGGTGTTCGTGGCTCCGCCGGTCGTGAACCTGCTGAACCGCTCGCTCGACACGGTGCGCACGGCGCAGTAAGATAACTTCAAAAAAGGAACCGCAGTGAATTTCACTGCGGTTCCTTTTTTGAGTGGGGATTGCACTCCGCTTCGTGCCTTGCCGCCCGTGGGGCGGCTGCGACACGCGCGGAGTGAGAAGAATAAATCGCCACGCGCATGTCGCAGCGATTTATGATTAAGATTTTTTCGTGCCGTGCGCGGCACGAAACTCTGCGAGGCTTATTTCCTGTCGTTTTCAATGAGCGACAATAGAGTCTGCTCAAAGCCGTATTGGTCTTGGAGACGGCGGGATTCGGCGAGCTTTTTGGTGCCGCGGTGGCCGGTACGGTGACAGCGGAGCATCAGATTTTTCGGCGAGTGGGCGAAGTCGATGAACTCGATGACGTCGACGTCGTAGCCTTCGTCCTCCAGGACCGCTGCGCGGATGGCGTCGGTCAGCAGCGCCGAGAAGCGCTCCTGAAACAGCCCGTGGGAGAGCAGAATGTCGAAATCGCCGCCCTTTTGGATGGTCTTATTGACCTCGTGCTGGCAGCAGGGGACGGAGAAGATGTGCTCGACGCCGCGGGAGATGGCGTAGTGCAGGGCGTAGTCGGTCGCCACGTCGCAGGCGTGGAGCGTGACAAGCATGTCAATGTGCTCGCTGTAGAGCACATCGCGCGTGACATCAGCGACGATGAAATGGAGGTCCGTATAGCCGTAGCGCGCGGCAACTTCATTGCAGTGCTCGACGACGTCTTCTTTGAGGTCATAGCCGATGATCTTGGCGCGCACGCCGCGCTTGACGGCGAAATAGTAGTACAGCACGAACGTGAGGTACGATTTGCCGCAGCCAAAGTCGAGAATGGTGATCTCGTCGCGGCCGTAGGCGCGGAACGCGTCGTCCACCAGCTCAATGAAGCGGTTGATCTGCTTATATTTGTCGTACTTTGCCTTGACGATCTTGAACTCGGGCGTGAAGACGCCGAGGTCGACGAGGGCGGGGATGTTCTCGCCCTCCTGCAAAATGTACTCTTTTTTGCGGTTGTGCGAGGTGGTCACGGCCGCGCCGGACTTGGCCGTGCACTTGTACGCGCCGTTCGTCTTGCGGACGTACTGGCGCGTCTCCGTTTCGGTGCAGAGCGTGACGGAGCGGAACAGGCCGTCGAGCTCCTGCTCGAACGTTTCGAGCAGCGCGCCGCGCGCGACGTTGCGGTGCGCGACCTTCTGCCCCTGCTGGTATTCGAGCTGGAAAAAAGCCTTCCCGCGCAGCGTTAAGGGCCGCACGGTGACACGCGAGTGCCCGATGCGCGCGACCGGCTCGGCGAGGACGAGCTTGGTGAGCGTGTCAAGCCGTTCGGCAAGGTCGGAGGCTACGATGCTCATGCGCCGAACCTCTCTTTGAGCGCAAGGTGCGCGGCATACAGCTCGTTTTTGCTGTAGGTGTTGTTCTCGTCCTTGAGGAGCATTTTGATGGCGTCCTTGGCCGTGCAGTCATGCTGCACCATGCAGTCCACAAGCAGCGCCTCGGGCGAGGTGATGTGTTCGACCTCGCGCAGGCGGTAGTCATCACAGACCTCGACAATGAGGGCATATTCGCCCTTTTCGTAGGTCTCCTTCGCAATGAGCTGGTCCTTGACCTCCTGCGGCGTGCCGCGGAAGGTCATCTCGTGGAGCTTTGTCATGTCGTTGCAGAGGCACAGGCGCAGCTGCGCGTTTTCCTCGATGAAAAAGTCGATGACGCTCATGATGCGCTTGGGAGATTCGTAAAAGGCGTAGGTCGCGGTGTCGCCCTTGCGCATCATCATCAGCACGCGGCGGCGGTCGGCCGTCTCGCGCGGGAAAAAGCCATAGAAGAGGAAGCTCGAGAGGTCAAAGCCCGAGATCGACAGCGCGTTGACCGCGGCGCAGCAGCCGGGCACGCCGACGACGCGAATGCCGTTTTCGACCGCCGCGCGGATGAGCTCGTTGCCGGGGTCGGAGATGCAGGGCGTGCCCGCGTCGGTGATGACGGCGATGTCCTTGCCGGAGGCGAGCTGCTCGATGAACCACTTCGCCTTGCCGTATTCGTTGAACTTGTGGTTGGCGCTCAGGCTGTTGCCGCGGATGCCGAGCTTGTTGAGCAGCACCACGCTGCGGCGGGTGTCCTCGGCGGCGATGATGTCGGCGGTGGACAGGATTTCGCGTCCGCGCTCGGACATGTCGCGCGAGTTGCCGATGGGCGTTGCGACGATATAAAGGGTTCCTGTGGTTTTCTGCTCGTCCATAAGATCCTCCGAAAAAGCAAAAATTTCTCATTATGCTGACAGTATAGCCTATTTTCGCCTGCTTGGCAAGGCGGGAGAAGCGGCGGGATTTGCGATTGCTTTTTGCCGCGGGCACGGTATAATGGAGAAAACTGCCGAACAAAGGAGAATCGGGCATGAAAAAGAGACTGTTCCGCCTGGGCGCGCTCTGCTGCGTCGCGGCGATGACAATAACGACCGGTGCGCAGGCGCTCAGCGTGGAGGAGGCCTACGACATTTTGCAGCGCAGCTATGTTGATAAGCTCCCGCGCGCCGCGCAGGACGCGAAGTCGCTCGACGAGCTTTTTTCCTACACGGACGACTACACGTACTATATGACGGCGGAGGAGTATCAGGCGTTTTTGCAGGGCGTGGAGGGTGATGTGAGCTTCGCAGGCATCGGCGCGGAGATCACCTATGTGCCCGAGGGCATCCGCATCGTCTCCGTCCTCAAGGGCGGCGGCGCGGAGAAGGCGGGCCTTGCCGCGGGCGACATCATCATCGCCATTGAGAGTGAGTCCTGCGCGCCGGGCGGCGCGGAGCACCGCGCCAAGCTCCTCGGCGAAGCGGGGACGAGCGTGACCGTCACCGTCCGCCACGCGGACGGCACGCAGGCGGATTATACCGTTACGCGCGCGCTCGTCACGCAGACGAATACGACCGTCTCGGTCACGGGCGGCGTGGGCTACATCGACTGCGACAGCTTCGGCACGCAGACGGGGACGTATTTCCAAGAGGGCGTGCGCGGGAATGACAGCGCTGTGCACGCGTGGATCGTGGACCTTCGCGGCAACGGCGGGGGGCTGACCTCCGCGGCGGTGTCGGCGCTCGGCGCATTTTCGGGCGAGGGAGACCTCATCTACTTTATCGATCAGGACGGCGAGAGCACCGCGCAGAGCTATTCGGGCAAGGACCTGACGGACAGGCCCGCCATCGTGCTGATGGACAGCGGCAGCGCCAGCGCGTCGGAGATCTTTGCGGGCGGCGTGCTCGGCACGGGCAGCGGTATCGTCATCGGCACGCGCAGCTACGGCAAGGGCGTGGCGCAGGTCTTATACGATGAATCGAACTGCCCGTATCTGCACGGCGATGCCGTGAAGGTGACGGCGTACCGCTTCTACTGCGCGGGCGGCAACACGACCGACCGCATCGGCGTGGTGCCGACGCTCTACATCCCGCAGGATCAGGCCGTTGCGGCGGCGCGCCTGCTGAGCGGCGAGAAGACGAAAGACAGCGCGTATCTCCACCTGGTGCTGAACGGCTGCGACTTTTACATCGACATTCCCGCAGCGAAGGAGAGCTCTTCCGCCGCACTGGAGGCCATTTTGACGGCGCTGACGCCGGGCGCTGAGATCTACTGGGGCGAAAACGGCGGCGAAAGGAAGCTCACGCTCGCGCAGGCGCGCGAAAAGTGCGGCTTTGCCGCATCGTCCGCGCTCGACTTTTCCGACGTGGCGGACAGCGAGTACGCGCAGAAGATCGATTCGCTTGCGGCGAGCCGCATCGTCTTTGGCGATGGCGGCAAGTTCCGCCCCGACGCGACGATGACGCGCGCGGAGGTCTGTGCGCTGCTCGCGCAGGCGCTTGACCTCTACTCCACGGCGAACGGGTGCTTTACCGACGTTGCCAAGGGGAGCTGGTACGCGCCCTCTGTGAACGCGATGGCGGCCATCGGCCTTGTCTCCGGCGTGGGCGGGGGAAAATTCGACCCGAACGCGACGATGACACAGGAGGAATTCATTACGGTGCTGGGCAGGCTCGTGGAATTTGTGAATCTGGACGCGCGGGAGTTTTTGGACAAGAACCCGCTGGCCATTTTGCAGCCGCTACCGAAGTATAAGAGCTTTTCACACTGGGCCATCCGCAGCGCGGAGCTTTTGACGAATTCCGTGTTCGATGAAAACGGCGATGCTGTGAATATGTACTGCATGAGCCTTGAAGAAATCGAGCCCCAGGTCCCCATCCTGCGCGAGCAGGCTGCGGCGGCGCTCTATAACGCGCTGCGCACGACGGGCGTGCTCAAGTATTGAGATGGACTGGTACGTCTACATGCTGCGCTGCGAGGATGGCTCGCTCTACACCGGCATTGCCTCAGACGTGGAAAAGCGCTTTGCCATGCACAAGAGCGGGCACGGGGCGAAGTACACTCGCTCGCACCCGCCTGTCGCGGTCGTGTACCGCGAGCGATGCAGCGACAAGGGCGCGGCGCTGCGGCGCGAGGCCGCCATCAAGAAGCTGCCGCGCGCGAAAAAACTCGAACTGACGGAGGAAAACTGCGATGCGTGAAACGATCGTCGACCGCACGTATGCCAAAACGCTCCTGCCGCCGCGCAAAGAAGATGGGCACAAGGGCGACTTCGGCAAGCTCTTAGTCCTCGGCGGCAGCGTGGACTATACGGGCGCGCCGTATCTGGCGGCGAGCGCGGCGGTGCATTCGGGCTGCGGGCTCGTGTATCTCGGCGTGCCGGAGAGCATCTGGGCGGTTGAGGCGCAAAAGTGCGTGAGCGCAATGCCGTTCCCGCTGCCGGAGACGGACGGAAGGCTCTGTCTCGCCGCGCTCGACAAGATGCAGGACAAGCTCAAAGGCTTTGATGTTTTAGCGCTCGGTCCCGGCCTTGGCCGCGGAAAAGAGACAGAGCAGCTCGTCCACGCGCTTTTGTGGCAGGTGAAAGAGCCGCTGGTGCTGGACGCCGACGGTCTGAACGCCTTACAGGGCTGCACGGAAAAGCTGGACGTCCGCCGCGGACGCGTGACGATTTTGACGCCGCACGACGGCGAATTTGCGCGCCTGACGGACCGGACGCTCCGGGAGATCGCGTCGAGCGAACGGACAGAGCTTGCGAGCCGCTTTGCCTGCGAGCACGGCTGTATCTTGGTGCTCAAGGGGCACCGGACGCGCATTGCGCTGCCGGACGGGCGGATGCTCGTCAACACGAGCGGCTGCTCGGCGCTTTCAAAGGGCGGGAGCGGGGACGTGCTGACAGGCCTGATCGCGTCGCTTCTGTGCCAGGGCATGGGCGCGGCAGAGGCCGCGGCGCTCGGCGTGTGGCTCCACGGCCGCGCGGGAGAGCTTCTGGCGCAGGAAATGACCGCGTATTGTGCGAGCCCGCGGGAGCTCGTGACGCGGGGACTGGGCCTCGCGTTCCGGGAGCTGCTGGAAGCGTGAAAAGGCAAAGAGGAACAAGGCCGCCGCATCGAATGATTCGGCGGCCTGTTTGATAGAAGTGAAGACAGGAAAAGCGCCCCCGAACGAATCAGGGGCGCTTTTGCCTATTTTAACAGAGGATGGAAAGGATCACTTTTTGCCGGGGATGCGGTTCGGGTCATCGGCGTGCTTGACCACAAGGTTCGTCAGGGCGAAGAGGGCGATGACGTTGGGGATGACCATGAGGTTGTTGAACATATCGCTCAGCTCCCAGACGAGGTCGTTGGCCATCATCGTGCCAAGGAAGATGAAGATGAGCGCGAGGATGGTGTAGACGATGACGCTCTTCTTGCCGAAGAGGTAGGCGACGTTGATCTTGCCGAAGAGATTCCAGCCGAGGATGGTGGAGAAGGCAAAGAAGAACAGGCACACCGCGACGAACATGTTGCCCGCAGTCTCACCGAAGACGACGCCGAAGGCGGTCTGGGCGAGGTTGGCCTTGCCGAGCGTGGTGGACGCGGCGGCAGCACCGCATTCGTGGAGGGGACCGCCCTCAGTGTAGAGGGTGGAGATGATGACGAGCGCGTTGAGGGTCAGGACGACGAAAGTATCGATGAACACACCGATCATGGCGACAACGCCCTGATCGTGCGGGCACTTGACGTTCGCGAGCGCGTGGGCGTGCGGGGTGGAGCCCATACCGGCCTCATTGGAGAACAGGCCGCGCTTTGCACCCTGAGAGATGGCGGTCTTGATGGCATAGCCGAAGCCGCCGCCGATGATGGCCTGCGGAGCGAAGGCATACTTGAAGATCATGCCGAAGGTCGCGGGGACATACTTGATGCGCGCGATGAGAACGATGAGACCGCCGAGCAGGAAGATCGCGGCCATGATGGGAACGACCTTCTCGGTGACGGAGGCGAGGCGCTGCACGCCGCCGATGAAGATGAAGCCGCAGATGGCGACGAGCACGAGACCGACGATCCAGGACGGGACACCGAAGGCAGTCTGCATCGTCGAGCCGATGGAGTTGGACTGCACCATGCAGCCGAAGAAGCCGAGCGCCAGCGTGATGGCGATGGCGAAGAAGCCGGCGAGGAACTTGCCGAGGCCGCCCTTGAAGGCCGTGGTGATGTAATAGACGGGGCCGCCCTTGATGTTGCCGTCTTCCTCGACGATGCGCGTTTCCTGCGCGAGGGTCGCTTCGGCGTAGATGGTGGCCATGCCGAAGAAGGCGATCAGCCACATCCAGAAGATGGCGCCGGGGCCGCCGGTGAGGATGGCGCCGGAAGCGCCGACGATGTTGCCCGTGCCGACCTGAGCGGCAATGGCGGTGGCGAGCGCCTGGAAGGAGCTCATACCGCTGTCATGCTTCTTGCCGCGCAGCGACAGGTTGCCGAACACGCTGTTCCAGCCCTCCTTGAAGCAGCGGATCTGGACGAAGCGGGTCTTGATGGAGTACCAGAAACCAATGCCGAGCAGCAGGAACACAAGGATGTAGTTGCTCAGGTATTCATTGATCTTGCATACAATTGGGAACAGTGCGGCTTCGATGGATTCAATCATAACTCTCTCTCTCCTAAAAAAACAAAGAAGTTGCCGATACGAAAATCAGCAACTCCGAAAGTGTCATTCAACTGAGCGGGAAAGAAACGGCACGACGAAAAAACGTCCTGCTTCTCTGTCCCTTTGCCTGAGAGATTCGGCCATCATGGCCTTGCACCTTCGGCACTCAATTCAATGAGTTCTCCAGAGTTTCCTCGGCTTCCGGTTTGCGGGATCCCGAAAGCGTCATCGGTAGATATTCGTTTGTTTCAGCAGTAAAAGCGTAACATGCCGTAAAGAAGAAGTCAAGAGAAGCGGCGGCTTCAAAACCGCCAAAGATTCATCAAAAATATTATGCAAATTGATGATGAACTTTTATATTTTTAATGAATAGAAAATAGAATACCATTCCGAAAAGGAATCACGCCGCAAAACATTAAAAAATGCGGGTGGAGCATGAAAAAAGAGCGCGGCTTTTATCAAAAGCCGCGCTCTTTTGCGCTTTTTTGGGGAATATCAGCCGTTTTCCCGGCCGGACAGGCAGTCGGGCGTGTGGGAATGCTTGACGACGTGGCTCGTCAGGGCGAGCAGGGCGATGGCGTTGGGGATGACCATGAGCTGGTTGAGCATGTCGCTCAGCTCCCAGACGAGGTCGTTGGACATCGTGGTGCCGAGGAAGATGAAGATCAGCGCGAGCAGCGTGTAGACGTTGGCGCTCTTTTTGCCGAAGAGGTAGACCATGTTGATCTTGCCGAACAGGTTCCAGCTCAGGATCGTGGAGAACGCGAAGAAGAACAGGCAGATCGCGACGAACATACTGCCCGCCTTGTAGCCGAACACCGTGCCGAACGCGCACTGGGCAAGGTTCGTCTTATTGAAGGTGCTGCTCAGCGCCGCTGCGCCGCAGCCGGCGAGCGGGCCGTCGCCTGCGTAAAGTGTGGAGATGATGACGAGGGCGTTGAGCGTCAGGATGACGAACATGTCGATGAACACGCCGATGATGGCGACGGTGCCCTGCTCGTGCGGATTTTTGACGTTGGCGAGCGCGTGGGCGTGGGGCGTGGAGCCCATACCGGCCTCGTTGGAAAAGAGGCCGCGCTTCGCGCCCTGGGAGATGGCGAGCTTGATGGCGTAGCCGAAGCCGCCGCCGACGATGGCCTGCGGCTCAAAGGCGTAGCGGAAGATCATGGCAAAGGTCTCGGGAATGTACTTGATGCGAACGACAAGCACGATGAGGCCGCCGAAGAGGAATACCGCCGCCATGAGCGGCACGACCTTTTCCGTCACGGACGCAAGGCGCTGCACGCCGCCGAGGAAGATGAAGGCGCAGATGACGATCAGCACGATGCCGACGACCCACGACGGGATGCCAAATGCGGTCTCCATCGTTGCGCCGATGGAGTTGGACTGCACCATGCAGCCCATGAAGCCGAGCGCCAGCGTGATAGCGACGGCAAAAAAGCCCGCGAGAAACTTGCCGAATTTCCCCTTGAAGGCTGTCGTAATGTAGTAGACAGGACCGCCCTTGATCGTGCCGTCGAGCTCGACGATGCGCGTCTCCTGCGCGAGCGTCGCTTCCGCGTAGATCGTGGCCATGCCGAAAAACGAGATGACCCACATCCAGAACACCGCGCCCGGGCCGCCGGTGAGGATCGCGCCCGCGACGCCGACGATGATGCCGGTGCCGACCTGGGCGGCGATGGCGGTGGCGAGGGCCTGGAACGAGCTCATGCCGCCGCCGCCCTTCTTGCCGTTGAGGGTGATGTTGCCGAACACGCGGTTCCAGCCCTCCTTAAAGCAGCGGACCTGCACGCAGCGCGTTTTGATCGTGTACCAGATGCCGACGCCGAGCAGCAGGATGACCAAAACGTAGTTGCTGAGGTATTCGTTGATGGTCTGAACGATAGGGAAAAGGGTGGTCTCGAATGATGAAGCCATGATGCTCTCCTTATATTGTAAAGTCAGAAATGCAAAAAACAAAAAGCTGCCGATCCAACAGAAGATCGACAGCTTAAAAAACAATAGAGAGAAAAAGTGAGGACGGAAAAACCGGCATGGTGCCGATGCTCTCCGTCCTTTTGCCTGAGAGATTCAGCCTTAACAATTTTAGCCAAGGCCTTGCCCCTTCGGCACCCAACTGAATGAGTTCTCCAGAGTTTTCCAGCGCTTTCAGTTTCAAAAAGATCCCGAAAACCGTGTATCTTCGCTCGTTGCAGCGAAAAAGAGGGTAACATGCCGTAAAAATCTTGTCAAGAAAATGACCTCGGCGAAAATGACAAAAAATGTGCAGATTCGATGTGCAAAATGACAGAAACCTTGCAAACGTTAATTGGAAACGGATTTGCCCTGTAATTTTTCAAGCACATCGCGGGCAAAACGTTCGGTTGCGGCGCTGGGCGAAACGTTTCGCAGCATGCAGAGGTCGACGGTGCGCGGCGGGATGGAAAAAGCGGTGGAAAGCTCGCGGATCTCGCCCGCGGCGAGCTCGCCCTGGACGAATTCGCGCGTGACGCCCGCAACGCCGAAGCCAATCTTCGCCAGGTCGACAAGAAGGCTGCGCGCGCCGAGCTCGATCTCCGGCGTGAGCCTGACGCCGCTTTGGAGGAAGTATTTTTCAAGGTAGGTGCGCGAGGAGGCCTTCTTTTCAAGAAGAATGAGCGGGAATGCGGCGATCTCCTCGGTCGTGTAGGCGCGGGTGAAGTCGCAGGGGTAGTCCGGCGCGGCGACAAAGCAGGAATGCGTTTCAAAGCAGGGGATGTGCTCTAAGTCGTCCGCATCGCCGGGGGCGCTCGCAAAGGCGATATCGACCCTTCCGGCGCGGAGAAGCCCCAGCACCTTATAGCTGCGGCCGCTGATGATGCGGATATGGATGTTGGGATGGCGGCGGTGGAAGGCGTCGAGATGCGGCAGGAGAAACTGGCTCGTCACGGTGTCGCTCGCGCCGATGACGAGCGTGCCGGCCTGAAGCGTGCGCGACTGCTGCAATTTGTCCTCGCCGGTCTCGAGAAGACCCATGGCGCTGCGCACATATTCAAATAAGAGGCGGCCGTCCTCAGTGAGCGTGACGCCGCGCGGCGAGCGCAGGAAAAGACGCGTGCCGAGCTGCTGCTCGAGCTGCTTGACGCTCTGGCTGACGGCGGACTGCGAAAGGTAGAGATTCTCCGCTGCCAGGGAGATATTCCCGGCCTCGGCGACCTCGCGGAAGACGCGGTAAAGCTCCAGCTTGACCATTTGGCAAACCCTCCTGATCTTAAACCATAAGAATGATTTATATTTATTATCAAAAAACGATGCTTTACTTATCCCTATACCGTGATTATAATACTAAACTGTATGACTTTGCAAGAGCGCCTTGTGCGCTGACTATAAAATAAAAAGGAGATCAAGATGAGAACGATCGGAACTGTCGTGCGCGGCGTGCGCGCACCCATTATCCGCGAGGGAGATAACATTGCTGAGGTCGCTGCCGCTTCCGTGATGGAAGCGTGGAAGGAAGCAGGCATCGAGCCGCGCGACCGCGATGTCGTCGCCGTGACGGAATCCGTTGTGGCGCGTGCGCAGGGCAACTACGCAACGCTCGACCAGATCGCGAAAGACGTGCGCGAAAAGACCGGCGGCGGCACCGTGGGTGTCGCGCTCCCCATCCTGAGCCGCAACCGCTTCTCCCTGCTGCTGCGCGGCATGGCGATGGGCTGCAAGAAGATCGTGCTGCTGCTCTCCTACCCCTCTGACGAGGTGGGCAACGGCCTTGTCGACTGGGACAAGCTCGACGAGGCGGGTGTCGACCCGTACAGCGATGTTCTGACGCTCGAACAATTCCGCGAGAAATTCGGCGCGGCGGTGCACCCGTTCACGGGCGTCGACTACATCGACTTCTACTCCGGCATCATCACCGACGCCGGCGCTGAGGTCGAGGTCATCTTCGGCAATCGCGTGCAGACGCTGTGCAACTACACCGACGCCGTCATCACCTGCGACATCCACACCCGCGCGCGCAGCAAGCGCCTGCTCAAGGCCGCTGGCGCCCGCGTGGTGCTCGGCCTCGACGATCTGCTCAACAGAAGCGTCGACGGCAGCGGCTACAACGCCGAATACGGACTGCTCGGCTCCAACAAGGCGACCGAGGAGACCGTCAAGCTCTTCCCGCGCGACTGCATGGCCGTTGCCGAGGAGCTGGGCGAGAGACTCAGCAAGGCCAGCGGCAAGCACATCGAGGCCATGGTCTACGGCGATGGTGCGTTCAAAGACCCCGTCGGCAAGATCTGGGAGCTCGCTGACCCCGTCGTCTCCCCCGGCTACACCAAGGGCCTTGTCGGCACGCCGAACGAGCTGAAGCTCAAGTACCTCGCCGACAATGACTTCGGCGATCTCAAGGGCGAGGCGCTGAAGGAAGCCATCGAAGAGCGCATCCGCGAGAAGACCAGCGAGAGCCTGGTCGGCAACATGGTGTCCGAGGGCACGACGCCCCGCCGCCTGACCGACCTGATCGGCTCGCTCTGCGACCTGACGAGCGGCAGCGGCGACAAGGGCACGCCCATTGTCTACATTCAGGGCTACTTCGACAACTATTCCAACGACTGAGCCACAAACAGAATATAAAAAATCGCACCTCGTTCGAGGTGCGATTTTTTGCGCTTGTTTTTTGTTATTCGGCGCGCTTGCGCGTCTTTTCGAGCGCATCGGCGGCGGAGTTCAGCCATGTGCCCTCGAACTCTTCGATCTTGCCCGCGTCCACAAGGGCGGCGAGCTTCGGGTCGATGGGCATCTGGGCGAGCAGGGGAAGATTGTGACGCTTTGCGGCCTCTTCGCTCTTGCCCTCGCCGAAGAGATAGATCTTTTTGCCGCAGTCGGGGCAGGCGACATAGCTCATGTTCTCCACGACGCCGACGATGGGCACGTCCATCTTTTCAGCCATCTTCACGGCCTTTTCTACGACCATGGAGACAAGCTCCTGCGGGGAGGTGACGACGATGATGCCGTCGAGCGCGATGGACTGGAAGACGCTCAGCGGCACGTCGCCCGTGCCGGGGGGCATGTCGACGAACAGATAGTCCACATCCCAAGCAACATCCGTCCAGAACTGCTGGACGACACCGCCGATGACGGGGCCGCGCCAGATGACGGGATCGGTCTCATCCTCCAAAAGCAGGTTGATGGACATGACCTCGATGCCGCTGTGGCTGACGCAGGGGTAGAGCGCGGTCTGCGTGCCGACGGCCTTGTCGTGCACGCCGAAGGCCTGCGGGATGGAGGGACCGGTGATATCGGCGTCCATGACGCCGACCTTGTAACCGCGGCGGTGCAGCGTGACGGCGAGCTGGCTCGTGACCATGGACTTGCCGACGCCGCCCTTGCCGGACACAACGCCGAACACCTTGCCGATGTGGCTTTCGGGGTGCGGCGCTTTGCGCAGGGACTGCGGCGTTGCACGCTCAGCGCAGCTCTCGCCGCAGGTAGAGCAATTATGGGTGCATTCGCTCATAGATCAGTATTCTCCTTTGCTGCGTGGTGTGCCGCCGGTTGGCCAGCGGCGCGCTTAGTTTATACCGTTTGCGCGCGGAAGTCAACCGCGCGCGGCTTGGCAAATTACGCCTTGCGCTCATCGCCGAAGAGCTCGTCGGCAGCTTTCTTGGCCTCGGTCTCGCTCTCGTTCAGGCGGGCGCGAATCGTGGCGAGCAGGTCTTCACGCGACTTGCGGATGTCGGGGTGGGAGTGGAGCAGGCGGCGCTCGAAGATATCCGCACCGTCACGCAGCATGCGGGCGCGCTCGCGTACCTCGGCACGGCGCTCGGCCTTGCGCTCCTGGCTCTCCTCACGCTTTTCGGCGACATAGTCCTTGAGCTCCGATTGCAGCTCGCGCAGCTTGCCCATCTGAGAGCTGAGCTGGATGGCGCTGCGGATGGAGAGCACGGTGTCCATCAGATAGATGCCGAAGATGAAGGACGCGAGTGGAACGGTGATGGTAGAGCCGAGATTCACGATGTGCTCCCACAGCCAGGGCTGGACAAGGTGGCACAGCAGCACGCATGCAAGGCCAAAGCATGTGGAGTTCAGAAGGCACACACGGCCATTGATCTGGAATTTATAATGGGAGTAGTCCCACCAGCGCATGTGGAAGAGCTTTTCCATGATCCAGCTCGTGAAGTATTCGAGGATCGACGTGACGATCGCACCGAAGATAAATGTGAGCACCGGATTCTGGAAGCCGCCGTGCAGAAGATACAGCACGAGCAGCGCGCCATGGCCGTAAATGGGGCAGAGGAAGCCGTTGAGGAAGCCTCTCTTTTCGCAGATGTGACCCTTGGGGATGGAACAGTAGAGCATCTCGCCGCACCAGCCGAGGGTGCTGTACGCGATGTAGAGCAAAAACAGCTCGCAGAGGTCTTCGAAGTTGGAAGGCAGGGGAAGGGCTTGCAGTGTGGTCATTCAATTTCTCCTTTATCGATTTGGGATTATAGGGACAGGAATGTGACGCCGTCGCGGCCGGAGAAATACGCGCTCTCGCGGTGCTGGCAGGTGAAAAGCAGAATTTGACGGGATTTGCTTTCCTCTAATAAAAGCTCGAGCGCGGTGCGGCAGCGCTCGTCGTCGAAGCGGACAAGTGCGTCGTCGAGCACGATGGGCGGGGGATCGTCCGCGGGGAGGGCGCTTTCGCAGATGGCGAGGCGTACAGCAAGATACAGCTGGTCGAGCGTGCCGAGGCTCAAAAGCTGTGCGTCATGGGAAACGCTCTCGCCCGTTTCGCTCGCCTGCGCGGAAAACGTGCGGTCAAGCAGGACACTTTCGTATTTGCCGCCCGTCAGGCGGGAGAAAAGCTCGCCGGCGCGGCGGCTGAGCGCGGGAGAAAAGCGGTTTTGCAGTGCGGTGTTCGCGCTTTGCAGCGATTCCATCGCGAGGGCGATGGCGTCGTATTCCGCTTGTTTTTGTGCAAGCTCGTCGCGCTTCTGCATGAGTGCGGCTTCAAGCTCGGCGGCGTCGCCGATGGCGCGGCAGCGGCCGGAGGTGTAGTCAAAGGTGCTCTGCGCTTCACGACGGCACCGTGCGAGCACGTCGAGCGCAGTTTGCAGCTCCGCACGGGAGCGTGCGGGGCGCACAACTGGCTCGTCGGGAACGTCACCCTTCGGCGCGCGGGCGGAAAGCAGCTCGCAGCGCAGCGACAGGTCGCGCGCCTCGCGAGTCAGGGCGTCCAGCTCGGCGTATTTTTGCAGCGCGGTGTCGAGATATGCGCCAACGCGGGAGATGTCGCCCGCGGGGATGAGCACGAGCAGCTCGCGCGCGGCGGCATCATACAGCTTTTGCTGTGCGGCGGCGTCGGAACGCGCATCGCGCAGGGCTTGCTCTAAGACACCGCGCTTTTCCTCATGTGCGGCGCGAACTTTGCGTGCGTTGTTCCAGTTTAAGACAAGAAGTGCAGCCAGCGCAGCGCCGGAGACGATGCACCCGGCCAGAGCGACAGGGCTGGGCAATGCGGAAACAAATATAAAGAGCAGCAATAGCACGGCACTTACTATTATATAAGGTAATAGTGAGCACGGACGCTCGACGGGCTTTGCGTCAAAATCAGACAGAGCAGCTTCGGCGTCATCACAGCGCTTCTGCGCGTCCGCGGCCTCAACCTTGAGGGAAGAGAGCGCGTTGAGCCTTGCGCGGCCCTGCTCCAGCGCGTCGCGTGCGGGCACATTCTGTTCAATCAGCGCGCGGCGAAGATATTCGGCTTTGCTTTCGGTGCTCTGCCATGCCTGCCGCGCTTCCGCGGCGGCGCGGCGGGCGTCCTGCGCATCGCAGAGATCGTGTGCGCGGAGCTGTTCGCGCAGCGAGGCTTCCTCGGCATCGAATGAGGCGAGGGCTTCCTCGGCCTTGCGCTTGCTGCGCGTGAGCTGCGACAGTTCCTCGAGCGCGCGCTCCTGTGCGCTGATCTCGGCCTCGAGCGCGGGGATGCGGCCGGACTTGTTGTATTTGCGGGCGTTGAGCTGCTTTTTGAGCGCGGCGGACGCTTCGCTGAACGACTGGCCCTCCTCGCCCGTGGTGATGAGCGCGGCGATGCGGCGCTCAAGCTCGGCGCTCGCGTCGACCGTCAGACTGCTCTGGCGGATGAACGCGCTGCGCTCGTAGACCTCGCACGGGACGCCGAGCAGCGTTTCGCCGCAGTCAGCGGCGGTCAGACCGTCGACCGCTTCGCCGCTGCCAGTGTAGACGGCGGAAAAGCGCCCCATGGGACTGTTCGCGCGCGCGGTGTCGCGCTGCAAAGTGATGTCGCCCTTTTGACATGTGAGCGCCAGCGTGCCGCGCATCGGCGAGAGCGACCAGGGAGCGTAGCGGTTCTTATCTGCCATCGCCCCACGTTCTCGCGGCGGAAAGCCGTAGAGCATCACGCGAAGAAACGCGAGCAGCGTCGACTTGCCGGACTCATTCGGCGCTTCTATAATATTAAGACCTTTCGAAAACGAGAGCGAGCGGTGCTCCAGCTTCCCGAAAGTGGCCTCGATATGTTGGAAATCCAAGGGAAATACCCTCCTAATGAGACGATTCTGCTATTATAACATTAGATAGGGCGTTTGTCTCTACCTGCCTCTGAAAAAATAATTTGAAAAAAGTGAAAAATAAAACAGAAGATACGGAATTAGAAATTAGAGAAAACGCTGATAAATCTGAAGAAAAAATAAATCAGGATATGAAGAAAAAAACAAATAACATACTTGCAGTAATTCTTATAGTATTGGGAATTGTAATGTTGTTTCCGATTTACATTTTATTTATGGTCAGTTTTAGAAATGAAAAAACTGTTTTTGTAGGATCACTGATCACAGCATCTCCTTCTTTTGAAAGTATAAAATCAGCGATAACACCGGATTTTCTTGTTGCAATCGGTAATTCATTTCTTATTGCAGTAGCAGTTACGATTATTGCTTTAATTCTTCATTCAATGTGTGGATACGCATTTGCAAGAATGAATTTTCCGGGGAAAAAGCCGATGTTTACAGTGATTATCAGTACTTTGATGATTCCTGTATCGTCTATTCTTGTACCTTTGTTTATGATATGTAAACAATTAGGAATTACAAACAGCTATGCTGGAATTCTGTTACCGGCATTGTTTAATGCTTATGGTATATTTTTGTTCAGACAGTTTTATATGAGTTTCCCTGTAGATCTTGAAGAGGCTGCAAAACTGGATGGCTGTTCTACCTACAGAATGTTTTTCACAATTATTTTTCCACTTTCACGACCGATCATTATTCCACTGTGTATTGCCTTTTTCCTGGGTAACTGGAACAATTATCTTTGGCCGTTGATCGTAAATAAGAAACCGGAATATCGAACAATTATGGTGTATCTCGCAAATATGGTTGGAGGCTATAACACGAAGTGGAATGTGGTTATTGCAAGTGCAATGCTGGCCTGCTTGCCGGGATTTCTGATATCGCTTTTCATGCAAAGCCATTTGCAGAACAGCAT
>OKSA01000885.1_pt1 | contig 28672 bp, 33 predicted proteins | sample 1601181 | NCBI WGS metagenome assembly OKSA01 (sample SAMEA3541538, study PRJEB24748) | human gut metagenome | biome: human gut; feature: human-associated habitat; material: faeces | place: China | collected 2012
AGATGCCTCCAGCTCGGCCCGGCGCTGTTTAAACGACTGGTCCATCTGCAAAAACAACAGCACATCGGCCGCCATGCAGAGCACGAAAAGAGCTGCCGTCGCCATCATGTAGACCCCATCCCCGCGCATAACATCGAAGGCGATCCACACCATGGAGTAGATGAGCGCAACCTGGATCAGCGGGAAGAGAGCGAACCGCTGAAGCCACTCAGCTCCTCGCCGGTCGACGCGCTCGCCTCTGCCGTCATCCAGCGGGAAGAAGCGCCGGCACAGCCAACGAAGGCCGCTGAGCATAAGCGAGCGCCACTATCTCCGCCGACACGCAGGCAATGAACTGCGGGGCATAGCGAAGCGCCAGACCGTTGTCCATCACCTGAAGCCCCGTCAACCCCATCCAAGTTGCAGCCGCCACAAGCTCGGCACCTGTCTGAGCCGACAAGCACAGCGAGCACACCACCAACCGACGCAGCAAACTCCCCCGCAGCATAAACAGCGGAATGACGAGCGAGCCGAAAACGCCAACAGCAATACGAAGCGGCACAGGATAGAGGGCCTTGAGGAACATCGTTGCCCCCTGATAAAGGATCTCCACCGTCCAAAATGTCCGGGTCGACCGCGGAGGCAGCACCCTCGCCAACAACGCCAGGTAGGCGAACTGCACCGACAAGCCGCACACGACGTTGACAAGGAGGTTCTCCGGAGCTAGCAGCACATCAAGCGCCGGCATCACAGCACGCCTCCGGCCAGCTCCAAATCATCCGCGCAAGCTGCGCGATCCGGCAAAGCGTGCTCAGCCCCGCCTGCCGTCGCGGCGTCGGAAGCGCAGCCCAACCGCATGATTACGGTAGCGCGGAACACGCCGTCCTCGATGGCGCATTCCAAAGATCCCCCGTGTCGTTGCGCGATGCCGGAGATGATGGAAAGCCCCCAACCGTGGACTTCGTCCCAGGTGCGCTGCCGCTTGCGCGACCGCTTCGCAGACTCTTCCCAGGCAAGGCGGTCGGCCTCGGAGATGCTGTTTTTAGCCTCGATCACCAAATGGCCCTGTCGCACCGAGGAGCGCAGCGACAGAAACGGCTCGTGCGAGCTGCCCGACGCACCCGGCTCGCTCGACGCGCCCGACGCGCTCGACGCGCCCGGCTCTCCCAGGCCGCCCAGCTCGCCCAGCTCGTTTGCATCCCGCGCCCGCAAAGCGGCGGCCAGGCCGTTGTCCGCCAAATTCGCAATCACGGCGCACAGCTCCACCGCCGGCACCGCCACGTCGTAAGGTATCTCAAGGGAGAACCGAGGGCGCACCCCCGCCTCCTCGCACGCCTTCACCTTCATCGTCGCCACCGCATCGGCCGAACGATGCTCGCATAGGCGAAAGGCCGTCGAGCCCATGATGTCAACAGCGCGCGAAAGCCGCTCCTGAGCGTCCCCTTCCTCTTGCTCACGCAGGCGTCGCACCGCCTCGTCCATCTCCTCCGCCACCTCGCGGCGCAGCTTCATGATGTCCTCCATATCGGCCGCAATGCGCTCGCGATAGGCCACTTGCACCCGTTCTTGCTCCTCCAGCATGCGCACCCGCTCGCGCAGAATGTCGGCCTCTTGCGTCTTGCGCACCTCGCGGAACAGCTGGAAATCGACGGGAATGCAAGCCAGCGCGAGAAGCCCCACGATCCAGAGATACACCTCAGGCAGCTGAAGGCGCACGATCCAGATAGCCGACACCGCCACCATGACGAGCTGGCTTGCGGGATACAGCAGAAACGAGATGCGATGGAGAATCGAGTGGTTCATGAGACGCCTTTCTTCAAAGAGAGTCCGGAAGGTCAAAGAGAGTTCGCAACATCCTCAAGGTAGTCCAAAGCAGCGGCACGGTCCCCGCGCTCGCACAGCGTCGCCACCACGGCCTGGTGGTTGCGCAAATCGTGGCGCAGGCGCGCGGTGTCGCCAAGGAGCTCCTGTACTGCGGTCAGCTCGCGCAGATATCCCGCCAATCGCTCCTCCAGAAGCGCCGCCTTAATCTCAGCCCGCTGCCTCTCGGCAGAACGGCGCATCTGCAGAAACAGCAGCGCATCAATAGCCGTGCACAGCAGCGTTTTTGAGATTACCTTAATCGGAAGGAAAAACTCTTTCCCATTGTCTTTCCAATGATTTTTCACATCCAGCCCTCCACCAAGAACAATCGCATGGATATGAGGATGAAAGTTCATGGTACTTCCCCATGTATGGAGGATACAGATATAGCCGATATCAGTCCCAAGATATTTACTATCAGCAGCAAGTTCACTGAGAGTATCTGAAGCCGCATGATAAAGAGCAGTGTATAAGAATTTCTGGTTGCTGTAGATAATGGGATTGAGTTCTTCCGGAACTGTAAAAACCACATGGAAATAAGGAGCATCTAAGATATCCTCACGCCGTGCATCTACCCATTTTTCTTTTGGAAACTCCTGACACATAGGACAGCATCTGTCACGGCAGGAGTTATAGTGGACTGATATGCAGCCGCAGTCCTCGCATACGCTTACATTCACACCAAAGGCGCCGGTTTTGCAATTCATGATGTGGTAAGCGGCTTTTCTCTGAGCGGGAGAAATATCATGTGTGGATTCAAATGATGAATAAAAATGATGAAAAACATCCTGAATCGTACAATCCTTACTCATGATTCACCACCTTCCGGGTTGTCGAACGGGCTGCGGATTCCAAGAAGTGTCTTGTTGCTCACATGAAGGTAAACATCTGTAGAGCGAGGATCAACATGTCCCAGAAGTGACTGGATATATTTTATATCTGTGCCACTTTCGAATAAGTGGCTGGCAAAACTATGACGGCACGCATGAGAGGAAACATGACGGTTAATGCCGGCGAGTTTAGCACTTTTCTTAAAGAACTGGTTAACACTGGCTATATCAAGATATCCACCGGACCAGGAACTTGGGAAAAGGATATCTTTAGGGCGACCACATTTGTACCAATACTCTGTGAGAAGGTCTAAATTTTTTTGAGACAGAATTGTATACCTGTCAATTCTGCCTTTGGTTTCACGAACATGAATTGTCATGTTGGTACGGGAAATGTCATCATAATGGAGATGAACGACCTCCGATACACGTAATCCGGAAGAATACATAGTTGCAATAATCGCTTTATGTTTCAGATTCGGAGTGGCGTCAATGATTGCATTTATTTCATCGCGGGATAGAACAGCAGGAAGATTTCGCTCTCTTTTCATAGCCGGAACAGTGTCATCATCCCAGAGAATCTTCAGCACCTTTTTATATAAGAACTTGATTGCAGACCGATAGTGATTGTGAGTTTCAGGAGACCTTCCTTCCAGACGTTTGGCAGTAAGAAAACTTTCCGCATCTTCAAGTGTAAGATCAGAAACATTTTTTCCAATCCAACGAAGGAAGTAACTGACATCAGAGCAATACAGTTGAATAGTTCTTTCACGCAGGTTACGTTTTTCCGCTTCATTGCGGATGGATTCAAAAATATCTTTATACATAATAAAACCTCCAGAATAAGTAGTGTTAATAATTACATCTACCTATTCGGAGGTGCATTAGCGTCATAATTCCGATTGCGGAAGAGACTGGAAAATGTTATTCTTATCATAGGCAGTGGAGCTTTCTTAGTTCAGTTGTTTCGTGTGGTAACTTAACAATAACGGATTATGGAAAGTAATTCCACTGCTTTTTAATAAAAATAAAACTGCGCCACAGCCTTGGCAGGCCATCGCGCAGCGATTTTGTTCAATCGGAATTTGGAGAGGTGAATCATCATGTTTTTCGAGAGAAAGAAGAAGAACGATTTTCTTAGTATCAACATAGAGAATTTAATTGATTGGAACGAACCAAATGGAGAAGGATGCATTGTATCTGACAGAATAACAAAAGAAGGTTTTAAAGTAGGATATATGTATCGAGAAGCTCCAGATGAAGACAACCCAGATAGCGGATGGCGTTTTTTAGCGGGTAATGAAGATGAGGCTTATATGAACGAATCAAGCAATCATTCTGTGTTTTCCATCAATACAATATGTAATTATGACAGAGATATTATTCCTTATATTCATGCGGAAATAGGAAGTGTTTATATACGAACTGGAAGTAATACATTTGAAATTGATGATGGCAGCAAGCCAATATTCGTTGATAAACAAAAGCGATAAATTCCTATTTTGCTGTGAGAGGGGTTGCTATGAGAAATAGAAGCGTTGTATTTGTTATAAGAGACAAGAAAATTCTTATGGAAAAACTGTGTTATGAAGGCAGAACTTTTTACTCAATTCCCGGTGGTGGAATCGAAGATGGTGAAACTCCCGAACAGACTGCAATCAGGGAACTTAAAGAGGAATGCGGACTTGATGGCGTCATAATAAGAAAACTGGCAGAGGTATATAATCACGAAAGAACAGAATATTCATTTTGGGTAAGTGTACCCAAGGAACAGGAAGCAATCAAGGGATATGATCCGGAAGAACCAGTGGATGACCAGCCAATTAAAGAAGTGCGATGGATGAATTTGAATGAAATGTCAGAAAAAGATCGTGCTTTTATGTGGAGATATGGTTTATTGGAGATTCCTGAGTTTTGTGAAGAAGTAATGTATTGGGGCGATACGATAAGTTATCCCGGTAATGATTTGTAGATTCATATTTTCGGCGCGATTGAGAGGCGTTAGTAATGAATAATAGTATTTCAATAATTGGTGGTGCGGATGGTCCGACATCTATATTTCTTGGAGGAAGCCTAGGAATAAGCTGGCTTAATATATTTGGATTAATACTTGTAGTTCTACTACTAGTTCCAAATATCATATATGCAGTAAAAGAAAAGAATCAAGAAAATAAATGTACAAATAAGCTCATGAATCTGGTAGAACAAATTGGGCGATATGCAAGTATGTTTTTAATGGTATTTAATATAGGTTTAGCAGAAGTTGGTTTTTCATCTGTTGGAGCCTTTATTGTTTATATGCTTGGCAACATATTATTAATGATTTCTTACTGGACTATTTGGGTGTTATATTTCAAAAAGAAAGCCTATTGGAAACAGATAGCATTGGCTCTTATTCCGACTTGTATATTTTTGCTAAGTGGTATAACAATGCTACACTTTTTGTTGATTATATTTGCGGTTATTTTTGGAATAGGACATTTATATGTTACTAACAAAAATAGAGTAGATTGATTCAAATTCCGATTTTGAGTGCGATAGGAGTAATATGATGGGTGAGATAAGATATATAAAAACATCCGAAGCTGATATTGAACTTCTGATGCAAGTCAGACTTGAAATGCTTCGAGAAGTAAATGATTTGTCAGATGAGTATGTGTATGATGAAACACTTGTAACTGAAAGTAGAAAATATTTTGAAAATGGTAATCAGACAACGGTGTTAGCTTTTGATAATGAGATAGTGGTGGGATGTGCTAGTTTGTCATATATTTGGATTATGCCTACATTTGACCACCCGACTGGAACTAGGGCACATTTGATGAATGTATATACAAAATCAAATTATAGAAGAAAAGGTATTTCCAAGCGAATGGTTGAAATGCTTATTGATGAAGCAAAAGAAAAAGGTGTTACCGAGATTAGTTTGGATGCAACAGAAATGGGGAGACCATTATATGAGGCATTAGGTTTTGAGAAAAATTGTGCTGGGATGGTACTAGAATTAAGATAGGAAACTCCTATTTTTAGTGTCAGAAGGGAAATTGTAAAATGAGTATAGAATATAAAGAAATTCACGAATTTGAAGCTGAACAATTGAAGGACTTATTTCTTTCTGTTGAATGGTCATCAGGTCATTACCCAGATAAGTTAGTAGTAGCAATGAAAAATTTCCAGACTGTGTATTCTGCATGGGAAGGGGAAAAACTTGTAGGAATGATTTGTGCTATGGATGATGGAATTATGAATGCATATGTTCATTATTTGTTAGTAAATCCACAATATCATGGAAACACGATAGGAAGAACATTGGTAGCTATGATGAAAGAACATTATAAAGATTATCTGAGAGTAGCAGTTATTGCATATGATAACGAATTACATTTTTATGAACAATGTGGATTTGTAAAAAGTAATGATGCATCACCAATGTTTATTACATCATTATGGACATAAATTCTTATTTAGTGAATGATAACAATTTATAATTTAGTATTGGATAAAGAATAAAAAAGGAAGTAAGTTATGACGAATAAAGAAATAATGGATATAGCAATGCAGCAATCTGCATATGACACAAATGCAAAGGTTTCTGACTTCCTTCAGGATACAAATGTATTTGTTAAATCTGGAGTTGGACCTTTGGCAAGAAAATATTATAAAGAACCTATCGCTTGTAATTTTGTGTCTTATGGAAGCAATGTAGTTGCATCTGTGAAAGATGAATTTAAAGAAATAGTTGAAACATATCTGAGTAAGTTTGAATTTTATCATTGTTTTGAGACGCCTAACATGCACTGGCTTGATGAACGGATGAAAGAAAAAGGATATAGAGTATGTTTTATGGCAGAGTATTTTTTGCCGGATATGGAACGATTGAAAAGATTAGAGTGCAATTATGTCCTTAAAGTGTTAGAACAAAAAGATTTTGCAGATTTGTATCTTCCAATGTGGGGGAATGCATTGTGTGCAGATAGAAAAGAGTTAGATGTTCTGGGAGTTGGAGCATATGATGGTGAGAAGCTTGTAGGTCTCGCAGCGTGTTCAGCGGATTGTGATAATATGTGGCAGATAGGTGTCGATGTTTTGCCTGAATATCGAAGAATGGGAATTGCTTCATCACTAACAAGTAATCTTGCAATTGAAATAATTGAAAGAGGCAAAGTACCATTTTACTGCTGTACGTGGTCAAATCTTAAATCGGTAAAAAATGCATTGCGCAGTGGTTTTGTGCCTGGATGGGTGGAAATGACGGTAAAAGCAGCAAGCTTAGTTGATGAAATGAATAAGTAATAAATTCTAGTTTTTAGTGCGAAGGAGAACTGAATGAAATTACTAGTTATAGACATACAAAAAGGAATAACAGACAGCAGACTATATAATTTTGAATCGTTCATAGAGAATACAACCCAAATTATAAAAGCAGCTAGAGATAATCATATAGAAGTTATTTACTTTCAGCATGATGATGGACCAGGAACGGGTTTTTCGATTGGTGATGAGGATTTTGAAATCGCAGTTCAGGTAACACCTGCAGATAGAGAAAAGGTATTTGTTAAAAATATTAATACTTGCTTTGGAAATAAAGAGTTTGTTGATTATATCAAAAATGAAGATACTTTGATGATAGTTGGCTTGCAGACTAATTTTTGTATTGATGCAACTGTAAAATCTGCTTTCGAGAGAGGATACAAGGTGATTATTCCACAAGGTGCTAATTCAACATTTGATAATGATTATATGACAGGAGAAGTAACATATAAGTATTATAACGATATGATGTGGCCTGAAAGATTTGCTACATGTGTATCCGTTAACGAAGCAATTAAGATGTTAGAGTAAAAATAGGAAATTCAAATTTTGAGGTATGCAATGAATAGATTTGAGATTGTAAAAAAATATATTGATGAATATGACTATTATGACTTGCTGGCTTGTGGTGCACCAAATGATGAATTTGACAGTTATTCGCGTAAGTTTGCTAATACTATAACAGAAAAAGATTCTATTGAAGATATTGCAAGACTGATTTCTGAAACTATAGACAAAGCATTTGCAGAAGAAATCAAGCCTGAAAAATTTTTGGAAACTGCGAAATTGATACGCAAAGAATTATATGGAGATAGCGAGTAAAATTGAAATTTTATCTATGTAAAGAACCCGCAAATTTCAGTTCTTGAAACAGAAAATAGGAGATAGGAATTTGATAAGACAATATAACAAAGGTGATATAGATACAATAATACAAATATGGCTTGATACGAATATTCAGGCACATTATTTTATATCGTCCGATTACTGGCGTGCCAACTACGACATGGTGAGGGAAATACTTCCCCATGCAGAAATATATGTGTATGAAGATGACTGCACAAAGCAGATAGATGGATTTATTGGTTTGAACGATGATTATATTGAGGGCATTTTTGTAAAAGAAACAATGCAATCAAAAGGAATTGGAAAACAACTGCTAAATCATGCAAAGGAAGTCAAGTCCACATTAAAATTAAGTGTCTACCAGAAAAATGAGAAAGCAATTAAATTTTATTTGCGAGAGAAATTTAATGTTCAATCTGAAAATGTAGATGCCAATACGGGAGAAAAGGAATTTACAATGGTATGGAATCGTTAAATTCCAGGTTGTCGGATTGTAAAGGCAGAGCCTTACGCAAGGTGCAGGAGAAAGACTCCGCTCGGGTTAAGGGCGAAGCGCCTTAGCCGGTCAAGGGTGCAACCATTGCCCAGTTAGTGGCGTTTCGCCACTAAGTACTGGGTATTGCTTGTAGCAGAACTTCACAAGTTTTGGCAACTTCGTTGCAGATAAAGGAGAATTAAAACAATGAATAATGCACTTGAAGAACATATTATTGCTTACATAGATTTGCTTGGAGTCAAAGAAAAAATCAAAAAGGGTGATCTAAAAAGCAAAGACATGATTCATCATTTATATTCATGGACTGTTGATGTTACACCACGAGTTGCAATTCCTGAAAATGCAGATATAAAGTTTAAGATTTTTTCTGATAACATTGTTATTGCAAAAAAATTATCTAAGGAAAGTACTCAACGCGAAAGAGATATAAGGGCGTTGCTTATGTGCACTGGGCATTTTCAAGAAATGGCCGCCACCGATACAGCATGTTGTATGCTTAGAGGTGGAATAACAATAGGCGAACTACTAATAGATGAAACAATGGTATGGGGGCAAGCGTTGGTAGACGCTTATAAAATCGAGAGCACTGTTGCAAATTATCCTAGAATTGTTATTATGGATTCGGTTGCTAGAGAAATTATGAATTGCCCCAAGTTGAAGGATTATCTTAGAACGGATTTTGATGATTGCTACTTTTTAAATTATTTGGCAGATTGCTATTATGTTGGAGAATTTCTTGAGGCTGGTTTTGAACGAATGAAAGAAGAAGCAAATTTGTCAGATCCCAAAATAAAACAAAAATTTATTTGGCATATGAAGTTTCTTAATACGGAACTTAAAAAGAAAAAAGAAAAATATAGATTATCATTATAAAAATAGATGATTGTTTAACCGATTATTTTGAAAAAATAGTCGTTTTTTTTTATGGAGAAAATGAATATGAAAGCTACTAGACACAATGGAAGATCAGGTAAGCATGGGACTTATGATACTAAGCATAATGACCGCAGATTTGATGTGGAGAACAGTGGGCATATTGACGCATAGAGGACGAAATTCAATGTCTATTGGGACTGCTATCAGGGTTATAGTCTACCAAATGCTGAGAACGAAAGAGCAAAATTCACTTTCACAGAAGTAGAGAAAGCCTACTATGTTGAGCATTATTCAGAGCATGTGGACGGACAGAATGAAAGGAATCGAAAGGCAAGGCACTATGACCGTGTAAAAACGATTGATGGTATTCTTGAAAACAATAAAACGTGTCCGGAAGAAACTTTATTACAGCTTGGAAACATTGACGGAACAGTTTCAGCCGATGTGCTTGCTCAGATTAGCGCAGAATACTTTGAGGAATTTAATAAGAGATATGGTTCTCATGTACATATTTTGGACTGGGCTTTACACCTTGATGAAGCTACTCCGCATATCCATGAAAGGCACGTTTTTGACGCATTGAACCAGTATGGAGAATTATGTCCCCAACAAGATAAGGCATTGGAAGAATTAGGGTTTGAACTTCCGAAGCCGAATGAGAAAAAGGGAAAGCACAACAATCGGAAGATGGTCTTTGATGATGAGTGCAGAAAGCTGTTCATTAGCATATGTCAGAAGCAGGGATTGAATATTGACATTGAACCGGTCTATGGTGGTGTGAGCTATTTGGAAAAGCAGGATTTTATTATCATGAACCAACAGAAGCGCATTGATGAGAAACAAGCTGTCTTAGATGGTCTTATGATGAAGATAGAGGATGTAAATGTAGTTGTTGAGAAAGCGGTAGACCTTGCCTATGAAAAGGCTTGTGAGGTGGTCACAGAGCGTGTGAAAGAGGAAACAGTGAAGCATGATGTGGATGTTGTAAAAGATTATGGGGAACTGTTACAGAAACAGCCAAAGGAGAAGCTCAGTGACAGTTCCAAATCGGTTGCTTCCAAAGTTGTAAATGCAATTGTTTTCCGATTGGAAAAAGCGTCTCAGGTTTTTCTTGGCAATATCATTTCTGCCCTGAATGAACCGAAGAATAAGGCGAAAGCAAAGGAGCTGATTCGGGAGCAGGCAAGAGTATCTATTCAGGAGAAGCTGAAAGAAATGCAAAAGCAAGTCAAAGAAGCAGAGAAAGAACGGAACGTATCTGTCAGAAAAAAGAATATGGAACTTTAAGGAGCATTTGTTATCCATGACTGGAAAAAACAGATGCTTTTTTATTGTCCGGAAAGGATATTATGCCAAGCTTCATAATCTGGAAGCGCAGAAAGATAATAAGCAGTCCAAAAACAGCAAAGAGGTTGAAGCTGAGAGCGTTGCCTATACCGTGTGTCAGCATTATGGCATTGATACTTCTGATTACAGTTTCGCCTATGTGGCAACCTGGTCTCAGGAAAAGGAGATGCCTGAGTTAAAGGAATCACTGAATACGATTCGTGAGGCAGCAGCTGATCTTATTACAAAGATTGATGAGAAAGTACAGGAGCTTACCGCAGAGAAGGAACCTATCAGTTTCTATGTAGCTGAATGTGGTGAGTTTCATTCCATGGGCGAGTTTCATGAGAATCTGACCTTGCAGCAGGCAGTAGACATCTATAAGTCGATTCCGTCTGACAGGATGAATGGTGTAAAGACAATTGGTTTTGTCATCAAAGATGATCAGCTTCTTGCTAATGAATATGACCTGGTTGTTGGCAACAGATTGAATCTGCAGGAGATGAAAGATATCCTTCCTAATCTGGCAGCACATCCTCTTGTTGTGAAAGCAGCTGATGAAATCACAAAGCTTTTACCTGAACTTAATGGAACTGAAAAAGAAGAATCTGTATCCAAAAAGATTAAGGAAAAGGCGAAGGCTGCAAGGCCTAAGAAAGCCAAAACATCAAAGAAGAAGGAGGAAGTTGCTATATGAAATTAGTGATTGCGGAAAAGCCTTCGGTTGCTCAATCTCTGGCGAAAGTCATTGGGGCTAATCAGAAAAAAGATGGATACCTGGAAGGCAATGGTTATATTGTCAGCTGGTGCGTGGGGCATCTGATTGAGCTGGCAAACCCGGAACATTATGATGAGAAATATAAGAAGTGGCGCAAGGAAGATTTACCGATTTTCCCTGCGCCATTTTCATATCAGGTAACAGCTTCCACGAAAAGAAAGATATGCAGGAAATCCAAAGAGCAAAATACGACATCGACCAGTTCTTGAAGGACGATGAAGAACAGAATAAGGAACGTACAAGAAAAAGAGGATTCACTCTATAAATCTATCGGGGAATTTGTAAGTTTGTAACTTATAGGTTCCCCGTCTTTTTTCATTTCTGAAGATAATTCCAATATAGGATATCAGCGATTCGTAAGAATTGCGTAGCCAGCCCAAAAGGCTGTTCAAGGGGATTGGGGATGTGCCTCCAACGAGCGAAAGGCAGCTTTTTGTACAAAAAAGCACTGCTCGCCACTTTGCGAAGACGCGCTTTAACACCATCGAAGATGGTGCCGCGCGAAGAGCGGTGAAGAAAATATTACAAAATATTACATATTTGCTTAAAAACAAAATTATTTAAAAAATAACTTAAAAGTTAATTTTGAAAAGTCGAAAATTGTATTTGAATTTGTCACAGCATGAGAGTATAATGTAATCTAGGACTATTTATAAGGATCGTGAGGTTCTTCAGCAATATGGGTAATCCCCATAAGAGAGGAATTATATGGCTGTATCTTATAACGGATTATGGAAATTATTGATTGACAAGGGTATGAAAAAAATGGATCTTGTCGAGAACGAAAGAATCGGAATTAGTAGTAGCACTCTTGCAAAGATGAGCAGAGGAGAGACTGTGTCTATGAGTATCTTAGAGAAGATATGTATGGAACTTGATTGCGACTTCGGCGATTTGATTCATTACGAGAAAGGTGAATCAAATAAGGGGGAAGTTGGATAATGGCGAACGTAATGGAATGGTATAAGTTCTCACTTGATAATACCAGCGGTTTGATGAAGCCTATTATTTTTTGTACTTCGAGTGAAATTGAGGAATTGAGCGAAGCTTATTCTATGAACATTCCGATTGCAAAAGAATTGCAAAAAAGTGGAAGCTCTATGATGAGAACTATGAAGATGGAGTCAATACTATCAAGTATTATTTCCAAGCTGGGTGATAATCCAATTATCAAAGATATTGATGTGATGTTTAATCCGGATTATCAATTAGATGTATTGAGAACGCTTATGAATGTTTCTAAGAGAAAAAGCTTTATGGTCGTATGGCCAGGTACTTATAAAGATGGCAAATTGATCTATGCTCAGGAAGGGTATAGTGATTATAAAAGCTTTGATTTAAATGACTATGATATCACGGTTGTGATTTAGGAGGATAGACATAATGAAGTATTCAGAATTAATTAACTTTCAGCCGATTGAATCTACTATTCAGCTGATTGAGGCGGGGGAAAGAGAAGCAGCTAAGAAATTGGTGCAGACCTATGTAATGTCAGATACGATGGCAGAAAATATGCAGGCACCTGTTTTTGATCAGTTGCAGATGGATGAAGTTGTAGACAATAAAGGTGTCTTAGTAGTAGGTAACTATGGTACTGGTAAATCTCACCTGATGTCTGTTATTTCTGCAGTAGCAACAGATGAAGAAAACTTACAGTATCTTCAGAATAAAAATTTTGCAAAAGAGCTTGAATGTATTGCTGGTAAATTTGAAGTTCTTCGAATTGAAATTGGTGGCGTAACAATGCCTCTTCGCGAAATGCTTTTTGGATATATCCAGGAAGATTTTCAGAATAGAGGTATTCCTTTTGAGATGCCTGATTTTACAAATGTAAAGGATAACAAGAAAATCATAAAAGATTTCATGGTTAACTTTGAAGAGAAGTATCCTGACAAGGGATACATGATTGTTGTTGATGAGTTTCTTTCTTACTTAACTTCAAGAGATGAAAGACAGATTGTTCTTGATCTTGAGTTCTTCCGTGCGCTCGGTGAAATGTGCTCTAAGTCAAAGCTTAGAGTTATCTTTGGTGTGCAGGAAAAGATTTTCGATAATCCTAAGTTTAGCTTCGTATCAGATACCCTTAAGAAGGTTAGTGATAGATTTACTCAGTTAATTATTACGAAGGAAGCAACCTCTTATGTCGTATCGGAGAGAATTCTTAAGAAGACACCCGAGCAGAAAGCGTGGATTAGAAGTCATTTGGAAAACTTCTCAGAGCTTTATACTGGAATGTCTTCAAGACTGGAAGAGTTCGTGGATCTTTATCCTATTCATCCAGAGTATATTGATGTGTTTAATAAGATTAGTGTTATTGAGACAAGACATATCTTGAAGGATATTTCTTCAACCATTAAGTCAATCTTCAATGAAGAAGTTCCTGAGAATGCTCCTGGCATTTTCTCCTTTGATAGTTGCTGGCTTTCTATCAAGAACAATGGAATGTTCAAATCAGATCCTATGATTTCTAAGGTAGTTAATGCTAGTTCACAGCTTGAGGAAATCATCAATAGATCTTTCCCTAAGCCTGCCTACAAGCCGTTGGCTATAAAGATTATCTATGCACTTAGCGTACATAGGCTTACAACTAATGGCCTTGATGTTCAGTATGGTCTTACAGCTGAGAATCTCAAAGACGATCTGTGCTTATATCTTCAGATGCCTGAGCAGGAAGCTGAGTTTTTGCTTTCAATTGTATCTCAGACCTTGAAAGATATCATGACCACTGTTTCAGGACAGTTCATTATCTACAATGATGGAAACAACCAGTACTACATAGATGTAGATAAGATTGTAGATTACGAGGAGAAGATTAAGCAGAGAGCCTCTGTTTTGGCAGAGTCTGAGTTAAATAGATTCTTCTATGATATCGTATATTCCTGCCTGGAGTGGGATGCAAAACAGTATGTTACAAACTTCAATATTTATGAATATGACCTGAATTGGGATTCTCATAATATATTCCGTGAAGGATATCTGTTCATGGGATTACCGGGAGAGAGAAGTACAGCCCAGCCTGAAAGAGATTTCTATATTCACATCATGCCACCTTACAATGCAGATAGTTCCGCAGTTCAGAATTTAGAGGATGAAGTATATCTGTATTTTAAGTCAACTGACGAGTTTAAAGAGTTGCTTGGCTTATTTTCTGCTGCTCAGTTGCAGGCTCAGATAAGTGAAGGAAAGGATAGAGAAGCTTATGAGCAGAAATCTGTAATCTACAGAAAGAAGCTAATTAAGCATTTAGGTGAAAATAAGAATACTTGTTTTGATGTTGTTTACAAAAAAGAAAAACATCAGTTAATAGAAGTACTTAGGGGAAGATATAAGCAGGATGAGTCCTTCAAGGACACAATTGATTTAGCAGCTTCTCTTTGTTTTGATGATTATTTTAATCAGAAGTATCCGGATTATCCTGTAATGAAAACTAAGATTACGAGAAGAAATATGGCAGATAATGCGCGTGTCGCTTTTGATCATTTTGCAGGAAGAAAGACTCAGCAGTCTATAATGATGCTGGAAAGCTTCGGTATTCTTGAGGGAGATAAAATTAAACCGGAGAATTCAAAGTATGCTGCTTATTACATTGATATGGTTAATAAGCTCTCGCCTCAGGGAGTAATTAATTACTCTGATATATTTGAGCCAAAGTTCATGGGAGACTATGCAGACAAGCGTTTTCAGATTGATTTTATTTTCACTCCAATTATCTTCTTGGCAATGGTTTATGGAGGATACGCTGAGATAACTCTGAAAAATAATAAGAAGATTACTGCATCAAATTTGGATCAGATTACAAGTGTTCTTGCTGGAGATTTATATGAATTTAAGTATTTATCACGTCCAGCACAGACATCATTAGCTGAAATCAAAAAGCTTTTTGAGATTGTAGATCTCAATCCTGCAGAATTAGATGGTGATGACAATGCTAAACGTAAAGCTGTTGAAAAACTTTGTGAAAAAGCCCAGGAATTAAGTAATGCGGCAGTTATTGAAAAACAGAAGTTGAGCAATGGCTTTGAATTATGGAATGAGCCACTGGTCAATTCTGCTGTTGCAAGTGAGATGTTAGCTGCTTGCGAGGCTGTTAAAGAAGAATTCAGCAACTACGGAGCGAAGTATAATACTCCTGCAAAACTTAACAACTTTAGTTTATCGATGGAGGATATAGCTAAACTCGAAAAACAAGTACTTTTGATTAAGGCAATACAGGAATATGTAACCTTCAAGTCAGAGTGTTTAGAAACAGTTACATATGTTGCTAATATTGAAATGATGGAGCTTGGCGCTGATTTTAAATCAAAGATTGAAAGTGCTAAGAAAGATTTTAGAGATATCAGAGACAATATAATTGATGGCACAGCTGGAGATGCTTCAGCAAGATTAGTTGAAGATAAACTTTCCACTATAAAAGAGGCCTATATTGAGCTTTATATGGATGAGCATAAGAAAAAGAGACTTGACATTAAAGATGCGCAGCGCCGTGGTCAGATTTTGGAGAGCAAGGAGTTAAGCAATCTTAAAAAACTCAGAAGTATCGAGATCCTTTCTACAGCGAAACTTAGTAGTATAGAGCAAAAACTTTCTTCTTTAAAGATTTGTTATGATCTTAAGACTGAAGACATTAAATCTACACCAGTATGTCCTCATTGCAGTTTAAGATTAGATGACAATGCACCTAATGTATTTGGACAGCTTGACAATCTTGAAAATCAGATTGATGACCTGGTAAAGGAATGGAATAAGACTTTAGTTGATACATTATCTGATCCTTTAGTATCTAGTTCAAAAGAATACTTGAGTCCAGAGCAGAAGAAGGTAATTGATGAGTTTATTAATTCGGGAAATATACCTGAAAGAGTTGACGATTTCTTTGTAAAGAGCATCGAAGCATTATTACAAGGATTTGAGCCAGTAGTAGTCGATGCAGATGAGCTTATTCAGAAATTAGAGGCTTTACCACCGATGGATGAAAACGCTTTTAAGAATCATATTGACGAATTGGTTAAGGTATATACAAAAAGTAAAGATTCAAGCAAGTTGAGAATTATAGTAAAGCGTAAATAAAGGAGTTTTCAATAATATGGAAAGAAGAAAACTAACTATTGAAGATATCAATAAGGTTCGCGATATAGATGGATTTACAGAAGGAAAGGACGAAAGAATAATTGAGTTATCGGATGCACCTTTTTATACAGCATGTCCAAATCCTTTCATTACTGAGTTTATAGAACAATATGGGTCAAAGTATGATGAGGATAATGATGATTATTCTAGGGAACCATTTACTGCCGATGTATCAGAAGGGAAAAATGATTTGGTTTATGGCTCACATAATTACCATACTAAGGTTCCACATAAAGCAATAATGAGATATCTTCTGCATTATACAAATCCTGGCGATATTGTCCTGGATGGATTTTCAGGAAGCGGAATGACTGGAGTTGCGGCTCAGGCGTGTGGTTTTCCTGATGATTTATTTAAGCTTCAGATAGAACAGGAAATGGGCAAGGTTAAGTGGGGAACGAGAAGGGCTATTTTGAGTGATTTGTCTCCAGCAGCTTCGTTTATTACATATGGTCAGAATACTAACATAGACGGTGTATGGTATGAAACAAATGCTTATCGTGTGTTAAACGAGAGCGAAAAAGAATATGGCTGGATGTATGAAACCAAGCATAATCAAGAAGTAGGACAGATTAGTCTGGGACTTCAAAATAGCGTAGGTAAAATTAATTATACCGTTTGGTCAGATGTTTTTATTTGCCCGACATGCGGAGAAGAAATTATTTTTACAGAAGCACAGGCTAAAAGTGCAAATTTAAAAGATGCATTTATATGTGCACACTGTGGAAGAGAATTGAAGAAAAATGATTGCCAGAGATCAAAGGAGTTGATTTTTGATGAATACCTTAATAAGACGACTGAAATTTCCAAGCAGGTACCGGTACTAATCAATTATTCATATGAAGGTAAAAAATATGAGAAGGTTCCAGATGAGGATGATTTAGCTCTTATTCGGAAGATTCAGAATATGAAAATTCCGTATGATGTACCTATTGTTAAAATGCCAAAAGGCTATAATACTGATCAACCTAGGAAATCACATGGTATTAACTATATGCATCAGTTTTACACAAAGAGAAATCTATATGCAATAGCAGTTATTTATAACAAATTAAAAGGATATGATGTGCCTGAACGACAATTTTTAATGTTTACCTTCGAACAGATTTTGATGGGAATGTCTAAAATTGCAAGGTATGTGCCATCACATTATTCACAGGTTAATCAATATTTGAGTGGTACTTTGTATATCGGCTCACAGGTTGTTGAAGTTACGCCAGGGTATATCCTTGAAAATAAAATAAAGAATTTATGTAAAGTATACAGCCAGAATAAAAATGATAATAAAAATGTAATTGTTTCTACTGGTTCTACAACTGAATTGCCAGTGCCAGATTCTTCAATAGATTACATTTTTACAGATCCACCATTTGGCGCAAATTTGAACTATTCGGAATTAAGCTTTATGTGGGAGGCTTGGTATCAAGTACTTACTAACAATAAGATGGAAGCAATAATGAATCCAGTTCAAGGAAAAGGGCTACCTGAATATCAAAGTCTGATGACAATGTGTTTCAAGGAGTATTATCGAGTTTTAAAGCCAAATAGATGGATGACAGTTGAATTTCATAATTCAAAGAATTCTGTATGGAATGCAATTCAGGAGGCTTTGTTAAGAGCGGGATTTGTAGTTGCTGATGTTAGAACGCTTGATAAAAAACAGGGAAGTTTTAGACAAGTGGTTAGTAGCTCTGCTGTAAAGCAGGATCTAGTAATTACTGTTTATAAGCCTAAGAAGAAATTTGAAAGGGAGTTTAACGCTAGCCTAGGAACAGAAGAAACTGCTTGGGCATTTGTAAGAGAACATTTGAGTAAATTGCCGGTAGTAGTTGATGCTGACCATGATGGAAAAATAGATATTCTAGCAGAAAGACAAGATTTTTTACTATTTGATAGGATGGTTGCATATCATATTATGCATGGTACACCAGTTCCAATTGATGCTGCAGAATTCTATAAAGGTTTGGATTCAAGGTTTATTAGCCGTGATTCTATGTATTTCCTGCCGGATCAAGTTAATGAATATGATGCAGCTAGAATCAAAATGGACATAGAACCAGTACAGTTATCCTTTGCTGTTACAAATGAGAAAACAGCAATAGGTTGGCTTTATAATTTGCTTTCTTCACCTCAGACATATGCGGATATTCAGCCTAAATTTATGCAGGAAGTAAAAGCGATAGATAAATATGAAGAGATACCTGAACTATCGGAAATATTATCGGAAAACTTTTTAAAGAATGATGCAGGTGAATGGTATATTCCGGATGTTACAAAAGAGGGAGATTTGCTGAAGCTCAGAGAAAAGAAGTTGATTAAAGAGTTTGAGGGGTATATGCAAGCCAAAGGTAAACTTAAATTGTTTAGATCAGAGGCAATTCGAGCTGGTTTTTCTATGTTATGGAAAGATAAAAATTATCAAGCGATTGTTGATATGGCTCAGCGACTTCCTGAACAGACAATTCAAGAAGATCAGAACTTATTGATGTATTACGACATAAGCCTGAGCAGAATCTAATAGTATGGACACAATAATAAAAGGAGTATACCTACGAGAAGATAAACATAGGTTTATATGTAATGTATCGGTAAATGGTAAGGAAGAAAAATGTTACGTACCAGCCTCTTGTAAGCTTGAGAAACTTATTTCTTTAGTTGGCGAAACTGTATTACTAACGCCAATAAAGAAAGATGGATCTGAACTCAGATATTCACTATTTGCAGTAAAAAAAAGAAGAGGCTGGGTCTTACTAAATCTTGCAAGAGCTAATGCTGTAATTGGCGAAAATCTCTATAAGAGAAGGTTTGTTTATTTGGGATATAGAAAAGACATAATCTATGAAAGAAAAATTGGTCATTATAAAGCTGATTTATTTCTTCCCAAAGAGCAGACAATCATTGAAATAAAAACGGTCCTTACTGAAGAGGCTGAAGGCATATTTCCGGGAATGCCCTCGAAAAGGGCGAAGGAACAATTAAAAAATATATCAGTTTTGTTGGATTGTGGCTATAAAGCGTGCTTGATTATTGTAGCGTTAAATCCAAAGACAAAAAGAATTGTTATTGCTGATTATTTAAAAGAATCTTTGAAAGAAGTTATTGATAAGGGAATGCTTTGCAAGGGGTATTCCATAAGATTTAAAGATTTAAAACCTACCATAGGTGATGAAGTAGAAATAATATATTGAGGTATTGGGATGTTAGAAATAGGCAGTTACGCGTATGACAAAGAAAAAGAACAGAGTGTAATGGTGCTGGAGGGTATCGATTTGTGGGGATATATATCCTACAAAGTATTTGATGCTTCTACTGGTACTGTATATAAAGTTGGCGAAGAAAGGTTAGTAGCAGATTCTGATAGTAGTAGATGCGATGAAAACTATTTGCGCTTTATTACAACGCTGTCAAAGATCAAAAATGAAATGTCAGATGGCTTATTAACACCTATTTCTAGCGGAATCATACCTTTACCTCATCAGCTTCATGCTTTGAAGAAGGCATTACGTACAAATCAAGTGCGCTATATTCTTGCAGATGAAGTTGGTCTTGGAAAAACAATTGAAGCTGGAATGATTATTGAGGAGCTGAAGGCCCGTGGGTTGATTAAGCGTGTTTTGGTAGTTTGTCCGACTGGTCTAGTTACACAGTGGTCCATTGAAATGCGTGAGAAGTTTCATGAGCATTTTCAAGTCATATTACCTTCTGATTATGACACTATAAGGAGACTTACTAATTCTAAGGACGTGTATGGAACTTTTGATTATGTTATTTCACCAATGGATTCCGTTAAGCCTATAGAACGTCATGTCGGTTGGAGTGATGAAAAGGTAAATGCCTATAATCAAGAGCGTATATACTCTATTATTAATAGTGGCTGGGATTTGATAATTATCGATGAGGCTCATAAGATAGCAGGATCTTCAAGTGAAGTGGCTAGATATAAGCTGGGGCAGTTTTTATCAGAAGCAAGTCCGTATTTATTATTGCTGTCAGCTACTCCTCATAACGGAAAGACTGAGCCTTTCTTGCGTTTAATTAGATTGCTTGAAAGGGATGCATTTCCAAATGCAGATTCAGTGGTAAGAGAGCAGGTTGAACCATTTCTTATTAGAACGGAGAAACGTGATGCGATAGATAATCAAGGTGAAAGATTATTCAAAGATCGAGTAACGCATCTTGTTTCTTTGCAGTGGGATGAAAGACATTCATTACAACAAGAACTATATGAGCAGGTAAGCGAGTATGTTGCAAAGACCTATAACAAGGCCTTGAGAAATAAAAAGAAGAACATGTGTCTAATCTTCCTGTTGATAATTATGCAGAGGATGGTTACAAGTAGTACAGCAGCTATCCAGGAGAGTTTAAAACGTCGTTTAGATGTTCTTGTAAACCAGCAGACTAAAGCAGGTAATTTGACTTTAGAAGAACTGGATGAAATCAATATTGAGGATAATGTAGAGGATGCTTTAGAGGCAATTTCTGTAAATCCTTCGGAAGAAATTGAAGAACTTCAAAGGATAATTGCGACTGCAAGGCAGGCTATGTTCCAATATCCTGATGTAAAAGTCGAGAAACTGGTTGAATTGATTGATAGCTTAAGAAGCGAAGATTCTAATCAGAAGATAATTGTTTTTACAGAGTTTGTAGAAACCGTAAAGTACGTAAAAGAACACTTAGAGAAACACGGCTATAGCGTCACAACGTTAGACGGTAGCATGAGTATAGATGAGAGAAATGAAGCGATTCGCGAGTTTAGAGAGAACGCGGATGTATTTATTTCAACAGATGCTGGTGGAGAAGGTTTAAACCTACAGTTTGCTAATATTTTGGTTAACTACGATATGCCTTGGAATCCTATGCGTGTTGAACAGAGATGTGGCCGTGTAGATAGAATTGGTCAGGAAAAGAATGTACATATTTACAATTTCATCCTTGAAGGAACAGTAGAAAAGCGTGTTAGAGAGGTAATCGAAGAAAAGCTTTCTGTCATTATGGAAGAGATGGGAATAGATAAGTATTCCGATGTTTTAGATAGCGAAGTGGCAGAATATGATTTTACTGATGTTTATATAAAGTCAATCGAAAAACCTTATAACATTGAAAAGAATCTAAGCTCCGTAACAATGGAGATGAAAGATCAGATAAAAAATGTTAAGAGCTATAAGGATGTTCTTTTCGAAGATAAGGATCTTTCTGGTTTAGTAGGCATGGAATCTAATTTTGACATTAATGAAGCGCTGAGAATGATGTATGTCTACTACCAGGATTGGAAAAATAGAGAAGTGAAGTTGCTAACTGATATCAGTGTGCAGAACCCAATGTTTAAAGAAATGATGAGTGCTGAATATCTGCAAGCAAGGAATGATAAACTGCTTTCTATTTCAATAGAGGATTTTCCTAACGAGGCAGGCTATTTTATGCTTTGGAATTTATCAGTTGCTGAGGATGAAACAGCAGAGAAGATTTTACCTGTTTTTGTGAACTCGGATTTTGTTTTTCGTCCGATTGCAGGAAAGCGTATTATGGACGTTTTCTTAGATGCAAATTCTAAGCTAAACTGCAAGGAGTCATTACCTTTACAGGAAGAACAATTTGAGAAATTGAGAGAAATTGCTACAACTTATGCGTATGACACCTTTGTGGAAATAAAAGATAAATATGTTGGTAAAGTTAAAGAAAGCCATAACAAGTATGAGCATGCATGGAAGCTTCGAAAGGAAGCGGCTGAGCATATAGGCATTGATAATATTAAAAATGCCAGACTAAATAAACTTGAAGTAGAGAAAAAGGCCATGGAATCAGATTTCAGACGTGATAAGGAGATTTATCCGGAACTGAAGTTGATTATGTTGGCTAAGCTGGAGGCTTAATGTTTGAAAAATATATAGTTGATCAGTCACCTGCAGCTTATGCCGATAAGGTGCTGATTGTAGATGATGAAAAATTAAGAGAAAAATATGATATTGCTGGTGAGTTTGAGCAAAGAGGTCATAAGCCTGTTTTGTATAAGGATGATTTAGATTTTCGTGTCAATCATGAAAAAGAACTAAAGTCAGAGAAAAACAAGATGGCTGTATTTGCCGAGAGCAAACAGTACATACCTTATGATTTGCTTAAGAGAATGAATGCTTATTCCATCGGAATGAGTAAGTTCTTTCCTGATATGTATACAGAGGTAAACAGCAGGGAATCGGACATTAATTTGATTTTAACTGCTGTAGCTAACAATTTTGTAAAAAATCTATCTGAAGCAGAGGTAAATGATTTTTTCGAAAACAAAGTTTATTCTGCAGAAAATGTTGAAGCGTATATTGAACATCTGTGGAGTGAAATATCAAGAACTCTTGCTGATAATCCAGATTATGAAGATTGGATTTACATTGCGGAACAAAAAGCCGAGATAGATGCTCTTTGTAATAGATTTAGTATAAAAAAAGATACGACTGGTATTAATGAGCAATTTAAGGATTATATCCTACAAGAGTATGGCAAGCTTTCTTCAAAGATACGAAAGAAGGCGCCTACTTTAGTTAGTGGGACATTGGAATATATGCACGAGAATAGCGAGAAGTTTGTGCTCATAGTAATGGACGGAATGTCTGAGTTTGACTGGAATATAATCTCAGAATCCTTCTCAGAGTTGAAGTATCAGAAAGCCTCAACAATGGCAATGATTCCGACAACAACTTCCGTATCAAGACAGTGTTTGTTGAGTGGAAAACTTCCAAGTCAGTTGATAGATCCATGGAAACAGACCAATGAAAAGAAAGAATTTGTAGAGGCGGCAAAAAATTTAGGTTATTCAGAAACCGAGATAGGTTATGAGCGAGGTTACGAAGCAGAGTTTTCTAGTTTTGTAAAGTGTGGAGCTGTCATTATTCTTGACTGTGACGAAATGATGCACGCACAAAAGCAAGGTAAGAAGGGCATGTATCAGGATATGAAACTTCTTTCTGAGAGTAAGAGGCTTGTGGGGCTTGTTAAACGAATGCTTAAAGAAGGATTTGATGTATACATTTCTGCTGATCATGGTGATACGGTGTGCACTGGAATCGGAAAAATCACTGGTACAGGTGTTGAATTAGAAACTAAGAGTAGAAGAATGCTCGTTTTAAAAGATTTTGCAGTAAAAGATTCCTTGAAGGGAAAGGAAAATCTTATTGAGTATCCTAAGTATTATCTTCCAAAGGAATTTGATTATATGATTTGTGATACAGGCGTTTCTTTTGATACTAAAGGAGAGGAAGTCCTGAGTCACGGAGGAATTACCTTAGATGAGGTTGTGGTTCCATTTATAAAAATAAAGGCGGTAGAAAACGATGGCTAAAATGGTCGGTTTATCAAGAAATTTAAAAGAACCTTGGTTGAATAAAGTGGCGGAGCTTGCAATCGAGGATTTAACAGAAGAAGAAGTTAAGAATCAGTTGAATGAATATCTTGGATTTGAGATAGGTAGTCCAACAAATCTTAGAAAGACCAGAGAAATATTGATGAATGTCTGGATCTATGAAAATGATTATTCAAAAGATCTTTTTGCTGAGGCAAAGAAGTTATATAAGAATTATCCAGATTATTCCTTAGAAATACATTGGTGCTTACTTTTGGCTGCATATCCTGTCTTTGGAGATGTATGTAGACTCATTGGTAAAATGTCTGAATTCCAAGATGAGATTACTTTGGCACAGCTGAAGCAGAAAATCTTTGATGAGTGGGGCGAGCGTACAACTTTATTCCACTCAATTGATAAGCTGGTTGCAACACTTAAGGCTTTAGGAGTGCTTACCTGTGATAAGCCAGGAAAATATCATGTGCACAAATTTGAAGTGAAAAATGCTAAGGTAATTTGCTTTATGATGCATACGATGATGAGCATTTCTGAGTCAGCATATCATACTGTAGGTAGCTTAAACAATGCAGCTTTATTCTTCCCGTTTAATTATATGGTAGATAAGACAAGTTTGATGGAAGACGATAGCTTCATTTTCAGTAATTTTGGTGGAGAAGCCACTGTTAGTTTGAAGGAGGCTTAATAAATGGCAGATTTTAATTATGAGATTGTAGAAGAAATTGGTGTTTTATCTGAAGGAAGTAATGGCTGGAGAAAAGAGCTTAATAAGGTTTCCTGAAATGGACGCGAAGCAAAGTATGATATTCGTGATTGGGCACCTGGGCACGAAAAAATGGGTAAAGGTGTAACTCTTACAGACGAAGAATTACAGGCGTTATACGGTCTGATTGATACATTATAAGTTAATGGGAATATAGCATAAATAATTTAATAAGGTACGAGGGGGAGGTTTTATATGGAACCCTTTCGGATAATATATCAAATATGGCTGATATTGTCGGTGGAGCAGTTGGAGCAGTTTTAGGTTATCTGCTTAACAAGAAACCAAAGTATTCACACTAAGCTTTTGGAGGTAATGATTACGGCTTATCAGTATCATAATTGGGACAGTAAAAGAGAATATGATAAGTTCTGGCGCAAAGATGTAAAGCGTAGGAAAAGGCGAAACGTAGGTATCGTACTGCTGATACTGTTGCTTTTTGGCGTGCTTGCTTTCTTTCTGATAAAACAGTTTATTCCGGTACAGCAGATAAGTAAAAACAAGGATGCTTTTTCAGAGAGTATTGTTGATCTAGCTCCTGATAGCATTCCGGAATATGCCGGAAAAGATTATATTGAACTTAGTGGCAACAAGCCAAACTTTACAGAGTATGATTTTTCTCATATTACAGGAGAAAACTATTCCGAATTGGATAGACTAGGAAGATGCGGAACAGCAACTGTAATGCTTGATAGAAGTTTGATGCCGACAGAAGAGCGTGGCTCTATAGGACAGATTAAACCGTCGGGCTGGGTTCAGGAGAAGTATCCGGGGATTGTTGATTCTGAGCCACCTTATTTATACAACCGTTGTCACCTCATTGCCTATGCACTCACAGGACAGAATGCAAATGAACTTAATCTGATTACCGGTACGAGATATTTCAATGTTGAAGGTATGCTACCTTTTGAAGAGTCAGTAATGAGATACCTTGATAAATCAGATAATCATGTGCTGTATAGGGTTAGTCCATACTTTAAAGATGATGAATTATTAGCGCGTGGTGTTGAGATGGAAGCTTATTCCGTTGAGGATAATGGTGAAGGAATCTGTTTCCATGTATTTGTATATAATGTTCAGCCCGGTATTGAGCTGGATTATAAGACGGGAGAAAGTAGGAAAAAATAATGCGAAATGGGAGAAATATGAACGTTGACTCGGCTATATCTATTGCAGCATTTATAATACAATCACTTCATGGTGATTATCTAGATGTTGAGCATTGGTTTGAATACTATGATGTGCTTGACAGAGCTGTAGAAAAATGGTCAAAACCATGTAAGAGAACACTTGTTCATGAATATATACAAGATTTGTATTTAGACAGCCAAAACTACCTTTTAGATAAACATTTTCCGATAGGACAAATAAATGAAATGCAAGAATTACTTGATAATTATAATATAGATTATTCGTCTATAGGAGATGTTGATGTAAGTGATTTGACAGATGAAGATTGTTTTACAGATGAAGTAGAAGAATATGCTGGTGAGTTACAGAGTTTTTTTATTGATAATATATTAGATGTTGTTGTAGATGATGTATTCTCAATTTTATATATGGATAAAAACTTTATGCATGAATTTAATCGGCAGTGTTCAGAAATTATCCTTAAATTAAAAAAAGATGATTATCCAAATTTATTAAGGGAAGATGGGGTTATTGAAAGAATATCTTATTATCCGAAATGGTTCAAACGAGGAATTGAGTATAGAGATAAGTTGAGATGTTCCCTTTGCGGATGTGATTTATCAAGTGCATTTACAACATTGGTTGATGAGAATTTTGATCATATTATTCCATTGAAAAATGGTGGTAATAATGATCCGTCAAATTGGCAACTTACTTGTGAAACGTGCAATAAGTCAAAAGGGGCACGAAGTACTGCTTTTAAAAATATAGTTTTCCCGTTTTGGCAGATGGATGATGAAGATTAGTATACAAACTCAACCTCAGGTTTAGTTTTTGCAACCTTAGGTTGTTAGATTATTCAAGGAGGAGGGCTTATCATGAGTTTATCAACAGAATTAAAGGACGATGAGTTATCGATTGGTAAGCTCATTAAGAAGCAAAGGAAAGAAAAGGGACTGACGCAGCAGGCACTTGCAGAAAAACTCAATGTTTCTCCGCAGGCAGTATCGAAGTGGGAACGAGAGATATGTGAGCCGGACAAGCAACTATGGGTTAAACTCTCGAAAATACTTGATATTCCAAAGGAGCGTTTTGCATGTTTATATGAGACTTCTGCTGATAATGGTGACATAACGGTTCCACCAGGTGTAATTGCCGCTTTGAATACTTTTGCTGATGCTTTAAGTATGGTGAAATCTAACATGTGGGGAGGTAAAAACGATGACAGAGACAGTGATAATTGAATTAATTCATAGTCTTAGAGATGTTGCACTTAAGGCTATTGAGTGTGCATTACTTAATAAGTAGTGAGCTGACGAAGCGAAGCTGTTAAGGCTCCGCTTTCGTTTTTTTGAAATATTTTGATTAGTTTAAATATTCCTGCGGGGATAGAAAGGAAAATATTTATGGCAAAAGAAGATAGAAAAGGTCGTAGAATTAATTACTCTAGAAAAGAATTAGCAGAATATCTGCATTGTGCTGAAACATCTGTGGATTATAGGCTGAAAAAATATCTGATTGCAAGGATATTTAAGGCTGAGAAGATAAAGAACTGGGATGGAAAGTATAACTGGCAGGCAAGTACGTTGGACTCCATGCTTCGAAATGAGAAGTATATGGGAGACGCCATTTTACAGAAAAGCTATACAGCCGACTTCCTTTCCAAGAGACGAGTTATAAATGACGGTAGTGTTCAGATGTACCATATTGAAGAAGACCATGAACCGATTATTGATATTGAAACATGGGAAGCAGTCTAGGCACTGTCAGCGAAAAGTAATCATTGTGTTATACTTCTTCGAGTCAATTCTGGTTCGGAGCATGATTGTTCAACAGGATTTTTTTCGCCTGTTTTAAATTAGCTGTTGCATTGTCCTGACGAATATTCCGGTTATTGATACGGACAGGAATACATCTCTCCAGAATACGGTCATAAATTCGTTTGTGTGCGATATCAGCGGCGTTATTCAGCTCGGATAAAGTGAGATTGGTCGTTATGATCAGAGGCTTTTTACTGCGGTAACGACTGTCGATCACATTGAATACCTGTTCCAGTGCAAAGTCAGAGTTCCGCTCAATTCCGAGATCATCAATAATCAGAAGACTGTAGCGGTTTAAGCTGTTGATGAACTGGTTTCTGTCTTCAAAATGCATTCCGGTAAGGGTATTCAGAATCCGGGAAAAGTTGGTCATCAGTACAGGAACGCCTTTTTCCAGAAGGGCATTGGCAATGCAGCCTGCAAAAAAAGATTTTCCAGTACCGACATCACCCCAGATGAGAAGTCCGGAAGCGTTTGCTTTCATCTCTTCCCAGTTACTTACATAATTGTGTGCCAGTTTTATTTCCGGATTGATGCCGTTATCCCTGGCAAAAGTGTAGTCATAGAGTGCTTTGTCCTGTAAGCCGCTGGTTTTAAGATGCTCTATTTCCATTTGTTTTTCATGAAGTTTTCTCTGGGCTTCTTCCTGCTCAAAGATTTCCTGCTGGCATTTACAGCGGATGGAAGGAATAAGAACCTTTCCCTGTAATTCATGCCTGCATTGCCTTGGCGTATTGCATTTAGAACAGTAGATCAAGTGGTCTGTTTCGTTAAAATATTCATCAGACTGAAGCTCTCTGTTTGGGGTTATAGCTGTTGGTTTTTCTATAAATTTTGTCATAATGTTTCGTATGCCTCACTTTCGTAATTTCGTTGCCGGGAAGCAGGATGATCCTGTCTTGCCCAACTGATGATGGTAGCTACGTGGTTCTGATATTGCTTTCCGGTAGAAGCCATATAACCGGATAAGCGTTCAATATAATCCTTCCAGTCAGGGATCGTCTGCCGGATATCTTCCAGCTCTTTCTCAGACAGAAAAACATTTTGAAATTTTCCATAGGGTGAGAGTGGCTCCTTACTCCCTCTTTTTTCTAAATTGTTCTTTTTTATCTCTTTCTTATTACCAGACAGTTTTCTGTCTGTATCAGGGAAAGAATCCTGTCTGTCAATAGGACAGTTTT
>OKSA01000888.1_pt1 | contig 28631 bp, 27 predicted proteins | sample 1601181 | NCBI WGS metagenome assembly OKSA01 (sample SAMEA3541538, study PRJEB24748) | human gut metagenome | biome: human gut; feature: human-associated habitat; material: faeces | place: China | collected 2012
GTAATGAAGTTTTTCTGAATTACTTAAAAAATCAAAACACCACTTTTCAAGTAATCTCCATTTATAAACTACATTCTTGTCTATTTTATATAATCTAAGTAAAAATTTTAAATATCTATTTTCATTTACTATATAAGGAATTTTCTCTCTTTTATTCATTTCAAGAAAGGCTTTATAATAATATTGATTAGCTTCTTCCTCATTTAAAATATTTTCTAATACGTCTAAAACATAAGTTTTCATTATTTTTCTCCTAGCCTGTAATTTTTTACTGCTAACAATTGAATTTCATCAAAGTATATTTCAGAATCTTTATTGAAATTTCCATATTTATCAATTTCTTTTATCTTTAATTTTTTATCTTCTAATATTATGTTTTTACTTTTATCAAATAATCTTTCTATTGTTATTAAATTATTATTAATATTTTCTATATTATTATTTATTGTTTCTAAAGTTATAGATTCAGTAATATCAAATCTACCAACACTTAATCTTTCTAAATCTGACATACAACCTATTGTGCCAAGCTTTTTAGCAATATCTGAACATAAACTTCTAATATATGTTCCTTTTGAACAACTTACTTTAAATACAATTTCTTTATTATCTCTATCTATTTTTTCTAAATTCATGTCATATATTTCTATTGTCCTTGGCTGAATTATAACCTCTTTTCCTTCTCTAGCATATTCATATAACTTTTTTCCGTCAACCTTTATTGCAGAATATATAGGAGGTATTTGTTCTTGTTTTCCAACAAAACTCTTTAATATATTTTCAACATTGCTTTTTTCTAAAATTTTAATATCAACGGCTTGTTCTTGTATCACTCTTCCTTCTAAGTCTTTAGTGTCTGTTTCAATTCCTAATTTTAGTGTAGCTTTATAAGTTTTATCATGTTCTATTAAATATTTTGAGCACAATGTTCCTTTCCCTATTAATAATGGCAACACTCCTGTTGCCATTGGATCTAAAGTGCCTGTATGTCCCACTTTCTCTTTTGTTATTTTTTTTATTTTATGTACTATATCATGAGATGTACATCCTTTATGTTTATTTATTATTAATATTCCATCCATTTTTTTATTTCCTTACAATGCTTTTTTTACTTCTTTTAAGACTTTTTCTCTTACTTGTTCTAGAGTTCCTTGTATTAATCCTCCAGCTGCTCGTGGATGTCCTCCTCCACCAAACATCAAGCATACATCTGAAACATTTACTTCATTTCCTGAACGCAATGAAATTTTAAAAGCATTTTCTTCTTTTTGTCTTACAAATATTGAAACTTCTACATTTAAAGAATGCAAAAAACTATCAGAAATTAAGCTGCCTAAAAGTGTAACGTGCATAGAGCCGACTGCATTCGCAGATTGCAGTAGTTTAGTAAATATTAATATTCCGCAAAGTGTGAAAAGCATAGAAAATTATACATTTTCTGGTTGCAGTAGTTTAGTAAATATTAATATTCCACAAAGTGTAATAAATATCGGATATGCTGCATTTTATGATTGTAGTAGTTTGGAAAGTATTAATATTCCGCAAAGTGTAATAGATATAGGGGGATCAGCATTTGCTAACTGCAGTAGTTTGAAAAATATTAATATCCCACAAAACGTAACATGTATAGTGGCACATATGTTTTATAATTGTAGTAGTTTGGAAAATATCAATATTCCCCAAAGTGTAATAAAGATTGAGGATTCAGCATTTTATGGTTGTAATAATTTGACAAATATTGAAATACCAGAAGGTGTAACAAATATTGAACATAGCTCATTTGAAGGTTGCAGTAGTTTGAAAAATATCAATATTCCGCAAAGTGTAACAACAATAGGGGCAGTAGCATTTTCTGATTGTAGTAGTTTGACAAATGTTAAAATACCAGAAGGTGTAACAAGAATTGAAAGTTTGACATTTAATAGGTGTATTAATTTGATAACTATCGAGATTCCTCAAAGTGTAAAAAGTATTGATGATTTTGCATTTGATATGTGCCGTAATATAAAAATATTGAGATATGAAGGCTCAAAAGAACAATGGAATAAGTTAAATATATCATCATTAGACATTAAACATGTTACTGTATATTATAATTATAATCCAAACCATACGCATTCATATGAAACAAGTATTGCTAGAATGGCTACATGTATAGAAGCTGGTGAAAAATTATTTGTATGTAAGTTCTGTGGTGAGTCTTATACAGAAGAAATTCCTGCAACAGGACATAAAGCTGTAAAAGATGCAGTAGTGGCAGCGACATGTGAGAAAGATGGCTTGACAGAAGGGAGCCATTGTTCCGTCTGCAATAAAGTTTTAACAGAGCAGAAGAAAGTTCCAGCAACGGGACATAAGTTCAGCTTCTGGAAAACTACCAGCCAGGCAACTGTATTTTCACCAGAGCAGCAGTTACGTTCTTGTAGTGTATGCGGCAAGAGCGAGAATCGAGAAGTAGGAAACAAATTACAAAGAACCATGACGGTATCTGCAACATCATTACCACTGAAAACGAAACAGAAAACAGCTGTATTGAGAGTATCCGGTCTTGCTGTTGGTGATTCAATCATTTCCTGGAAATCAAGTAACACAAAAGTTGCGAAGGTATCTGGCAGAGCTAATGGAACCAGCACAATTACAGCTGGAAATAAGAAAGGTACAGCAAAGATCACAATCACATTAAAGAGCGGCTTGCAGAAGGTTGTAAAGGTAACTGTTCAGAAGAGTACTGTAAAGACGAAAAAGATTACAGGTGTATCTAAGAGCCTGAAATTGAATAAAAAACAGAGAACTGTACTGCGTCCGGTGATTGCTCCACTGACCAGCAAACAGAAAATCACTTACAAATCCAGCAACTCAAAAGTTGCAAGCGTAAACTCTAAAGGTCAGATCACAGCAAAGAAGAAAGGTACAGCAGTTATCACTGTTAAGTCTGGAAGCAAGACCGTGAAGTGTAAAGTTACAGTTAAGTAAGCTACAGATAACAGTAAATTCTTCGTGCTTACGATAAGGCCGCTGTTAACATTTAGGATGAGACTATTAGTCCCTGACAGGCGGCAGAAAAAATATTGCAGTGTATACGAAGTACCGATCAGAATCACGATAGCTATTACTGCTCAAATTCTACAAAACAGACCTTAAAACCAAAGAGAAAGCCCGGATAGCAGAATCCTTCCATGAACTGCTGCCCGGGCTTTTCTGACGCGTGTACGTGTGATTTAAGCAACTGTATATGCCAAAAGCTCTTTCTTGTACTTGTAGAAGGTTTTTCGGCTGATTCCGGCCTGACGAATTGTCTCGGCATCATTCAGAGAACCACCAAAGCTTTTATTGTGTTTCTGGATGATTTCTTTGGCAATGATGGATTTTTTGGTGGTGAGCTTTGCACCAGGCTTCTGTCCGATCTGTTTACCAGCGAGCCGTGCTGTCTCAATACCTTCGGCTGTTCGCTGGTGAAGATCAGATACTTCTTTCTCGGCCTGTTCGAATGCAAGTCTGATCTGCTCTTTAGCGAGTGCCAGGAGATACTTGTTTATTCCTTCCAGGATAAAGTCAACATTGGTCCCGGTTGTTGGGATTCCACCTTGAAGAGCTTTTTTGTAGGTGTCAGTGTTGATATGCGGCTCTTTGAGGAAGATAAGATTGATTCCGCGTGTGAACAACTCCTGGTACATAAGAAAGCCTTCTTCTGCATTACGGGACATTCGCGAAACAGAATCAAAAATAATAGTATCTCCTGCATTGAGCCTGTGGAGAAGTTTATCTAGCTCTTTTCTGCCCTGAAATTTAGTTCCGGTGAATATCTCACGGATGATATGCGCTTTAGGATGTGCCGCCAGGATGTTTCTAACTTGTCTCTCGATATTCTGTTTTGGTGTGCTGATTCTTGCATAACCGTATTCTGTACTCATGTTTTTTCTCCTCTTCTCTTCTGCTATGGTACTTTTGACGTTCGTTACTTTTGCTACGTAGGTTTCTCTACTGTTACTGCAATATTGTCCGGTCCGCCAGCTTCAAGAGAAGCTTCGTTTACCAGATTGATTGCAAAGATAGAGGTCTTGATTGCTGCCGGATGCGGGTTGAATACTACTGTATTTCCGCCAGCCAGCATACCCATTGTATTGCAGAGGATTGTTTCACTCGGGTTGGTACAAGGTGTGATCGCACCGATTACACCAAATGGTCCCATCTCGATCAGAGTAAGTCCTCTGTCTCCTGACCATGCAGTTGTTGTGATGTCTTCTGTACCAGGTGTTTTGTCTGCTACCAGATGATGTTTCAGGATCTTGTCTCCTACGTTACCCATTCCTGTTTCATCAACGCCCATACGAGCCATAACTTCTGCGTTTTCTTTGATTTTTTTACGGATGCAGGTGATGATTTTTTCTCTCTGATCCATGGACATCTTCTTAACGATCAGTTCAGACTTCTTAGCAGCCTCAATTGCATCGTTCATATCTTTGAAGATACCATGTTTTCCTGTCGGAGCATCTGCAATCTGCATTTTTGCCATTACTTCCTGTACAATGTCCTGTACCATGCTCTCACTAATTGGCATGAGATTGTCCTCCTTTAATGTCTACCACTTAATATGGAATGGATTATTTCATTCCAAGCTGTGCCATAACCTGTTTTGTGATGTTTGCAACCAGTTCTGCATCAGCTGCTCCTGTAGCTGCCGGAGCTTCTGCTTTAGTTTCGCTTCCTACGAAATCATACTGATATCCTGGGAACTGTTTGTAATCCTGGCTGTGACAAGCGCCACCGCAGTTATGACAGTTAACACCGTCTTTGTTCTGGCAAAGGTTTGCAGGATGTTTTCCTGGCATACCGAATTTACGACGGATTTCATACAGTTTCTTGATATTTTCTTTGTCGAATTCCTTCGGGCCACCGAGCAGTTTGCTCTGATACAGCAGCTGTGCATAGAATTCAACGGATTCCATCTTCATGTATGCAGCGTTCAGGTCTGTGCTCCATGTAAGAGCTCCGTGGTTCTCAAGAAGAACTGCATCGAAGTATGGAAGATATTTTTCAAGGTTGTCCGGAATTTCCATTGTGGAAGGTGTACCGTACTCAGCGATCGGAACACATCCAAGAGCGATAACTGCTTCTGGCATGATCGGCTGTGTAAGCGGGATACCAGCGATAGCAAAAGATGTTGCATAGATCGGATGAGCATGTACTACAGATCCTACGTCCGGTCTCTTCTGATATACTCTCATATGCATTTTGATTTCAGAAGATGGTTTGAATCCCGGGTTAGCCTGAATTACATTACCCTGAGCATCTACTTTACAGATGAACTCTGGAGTCATAAATCCTTTGGATACGCCTGTTGGTGTGCAAAGGAATTCGTTGTCATTCAGCTTTACGGAAATGTTTCCGTCGTTAGCTGCAACCATGTTACGGTTATAGATACGTCTTCCGATGTCACAGATCTGTTTTTTGATTTCAAATTCGTTTACCATGCTTATTTTCCTCCTAAAGCAATTTGGTTTTTTGCAGCTGCCCGTCAGCTGAAATTCAGTCCCTGGACAACCACTTTGGTTTTATTGTACTTCTAAGGAGATTTTACTCCTTATAAACATGATTGTCAAGAATTTATCGTTGTTTTATGTTGTTTTTATCCCAACAAAAATGTTGTTTTTGTTGTTTTCTTTGTCAACCGCCAATCTGAACATGCAGTGAGCTTGCGGATTCTGCCGCTTTTTTCAGCGTCTGCATATGTTCATTGGTAGGTGGAAGGATTCCTTCCATTAAATATGGTCTTCCAAGTCCAACATATTTATCCTGACCAAGTCTGTGGTATGGAAGCAGATGAAGCTGTTCCACTCCCGGAAGAGTATTGGCAAATTCAGCAATTCCCCGAATCTCTTCTACCGTATCATTAAATGTCGGGATGACAGGAACACGAATGATCAGCTTACATTTGCCAGAAAGTGCAACCTTACGTGCATTCTCCATCATAAGCTCATTCGGTCTGCCGGTAAATTCTTTGTGTTTTGCCGGATTGGTGTGTTTGATATCCATCAGATACAGATCCAGATACGGTAAAATTGTCTCGATCGTCTCAAATGGTGCACACGCCATGCTTTCAAGTGCCGTGTTGATTCCTCGTTCTTTCGCTGCACGAAGAAGGTCTCTGGCAAATTCCGGCTGACAGAGGCTCTCACCACCCGAAAGAGTGAGTCCTCCTCCGGAGCGGCGGTAGTACGGACGATCCTGTTCGACTACTTTGATCATCTCTTCTACTGTAACATCTCGACCGATCACCTTGTCTTTGCCAAGGACTTTCATTGTCTGGATTCCGTATTCCTGTGATTCAGGGTTGCAGCACCATCTGCATCTCAACACGCAGCCTTTCAGGAAAACAATCGTACGGATTCCCGGGCCGTCATGGATCGAATATCGCTGGACATCAAAAATGCGGCCTTTTGTCTGTAAATAACTCATAATTTACCTCTTAGAAGCCCTGTTCTGTTCTTCTGATGATATCGTCCTGAAGAGAACGTGACAGTGTTGTAAACAATGCACTGTAACCGGCAACACGAACAACCAGATGTGCGTATTTCTCCGGATGCTTCTGTGCATCGATCAGAGTCGCTCTGTCAACAACGTTAAACTGCATATGCATTCCCTTCTGATCAAAATATGTTCTGATCAGAGCCACGAATTTCTCCAGTCCTTCTCTTCCGGCAAGTGCTGACGGATGGAATTTCTGGTTAAACAGTGTTCCGTTGGATACGATAAAGTGATCCAGTCTGGAAACAGATGTTGCTGCTGCCGTCGGACCGTTGACATCTTTACCTGCAGAAGGAGAAACACCATCTGCTACCGGAGTATGCGCATAACGGCCATCCGGAGTAGCGCCTGTCTGTCCGCCCAGCGGAACATTCGCAGATACCGGATAAAGTCCTGCATGGAACTGTCCTCCACGTGGATTATGATATTTCTGAAGAGGACGTGTATAGGTATATGCAACATCTCTTGCAAAATAATCCACATCATCGATGGCATTTCCGAATTTCGGAACTTCATCGATCATATCATGCAGTTCTGTAAATTTCTGAATCTGCTCATCGGAAGGTTTCAGTCTCATAACTGTCTGAAGAACTGCTTTTGCTGTATCTTCGTTGACAGTCATTCCTGCATCCTGCATTCCCTTGAGAATCATTTCTGACATATCGGCAACAGATTTTTCATCAAGGCCTTTGTCGTAGTTCCATGCGAGTGCTTCTTTATAAGTCTCCATGGAAACTTTCTTATCTTCATAAACAAGCTTGCGGATCGCATACAGGGAATCTGCCATATTCGCAATACCAAATCCCTGCGGACCGGTAAAGTTATAAACTGCTCCACCCTGCTCTGCTGTAAGGCCACGGGTCAGACAGTCATCTACCATGGATGCAAGGAACGGAAGCGGACATCTCTCTGCATGTGCAACATCGATCGCATTATCTGCATTGACCATCAGAGAAATACAGTATTCCATCTGTTTCTTGTATGCATCATAGAATTCGTCGAAAGTATTCATCTTGGTAACATCGCCAGTCTGAATGCCAACCTGTACACCCTTGTCCATACCATTTGCAAAAACAAGTTCAAGCGGACGGCACATATTAAAGAACGCTGCATCATGCCAGCCGTTTGTCTTACCGGATTTCTGCGGTTCAACACATCCGATGATGTTGTATTCTCTTGCATCTTCCAGAGTGAGGCCTCTGTTCTGCAGTGCCGGAATGATAACTTCATCATTATAGTAAGCCGGAAGTCCGATACCGGTTCTTGTAAGGTCAGCTGCCTTCATCAGCAGTTCATGCGGAGAACCATTCCATACACGGATCGACAAAGACGGCTGCGGCAGGAATACCTGCTTGGATGCCTCGATACACATAAAGGAAAGATCATTGGTAACATCTTCGCCGTATTTGTTCTGTCCACCTACGATCAGGTTCTGGAAAAGGCTGTATCCCGCAAAGCCCTTCGCTGATTCTTCATCACGACACTTGTTCAGGTCATTCATCTTAACCCAGATACAGTCGATCAGCTCCTGTACAAACTCTCTTGTGATCACACCTTTGTCTATGTCTTCCTTATAATAAGGATACATATACTGATCAAAACGTCCAGGTGAAATGGAATGACCACTGGATTCGATCTGGATCAGCTGCTGTACAAACCAGAAGGACTGGCAGGCCTCATAGAAGCTTGTAGCTCCGTTCGCCGGTACACGGCTACAGTTTTCTGAAATCTGCAGAAGTTCCTGTTTACGGACCGGATCTGTACACTCTGCTGCCATCTGGGATGCGAGTTCTGCATATCTTTCTGCGTATTCGATTGCTGCCTGGCAGGAAAGGATCACTGCATTTAAGAAATGGCTCTTCGTAACATAGTTGGCATCTCCAACCTGGCACTTATCCAGCTCTGCCTGTGCTTTGTCGATGATTCCCTTGTATCCGATTGCAAGGACTTCACCATATTTAACAGTTACGTGACCTACACCATTGTAGAAATAGTTTCCAGGTGTAAAGATATTGTGTTCGATTGCTTTGATTGCTTCCGGATCCATATAGGATGTAGCAAGTTCACTGGATGTCTTACCCTTCCAGTATTTATGTACTTCTCTTAACTCCTGCTTGGTCTCTTCTGCAATATAAAACGGGTCCGCGCTCCTCGTTTCAACGGTATCCAGCTCATCTTCCAGCCACTGGAAGGAAAATTCCGGGAATGTCTGACATCCTCGCGGTGCGATCGTGCTGCTTCCGACGATCAGTTCATTGTCACGAATGATGATCGGAATATTACGGAGAATGTGAGCAAAAGCTTCCGCACGCCGTGTGACCATCGGCTCACCTTCGGTAGCCTTATATGATTCAGTAAGCAGCTTCGCTCTGGCAGACTCGATTACCGGCATATTGGCATAAAGTGCCTCAACCAGTTTCGGAATCCTGGATGACTTTGGAACATCTGTGGTATTAAACATCTCCACGCTTCTCCTTTCTTATGGTGTCACTACCTTAAAGGTATCTCTTACACCATATCTCATATGCAATCAGAAGGCGCTAAAACGCCACGATTCATATAGAATCATTATACTCTACGTGCTCTTTCATGTCAACGAAATCCAACATTATTCTTCTGTTTTTTACGAGGTTTTTGTTGTGGTTTTTATTGGTTTTGTGTTGGTTTTTATTTTGAACTGCATTTTTCTGTTGACTTTTGTGATAGTGACTGCCATACTGGAGTTAATGATATCTTTGCGGTCAGATTTTATATTTATCTGCCACATTTTTTCGATTTATTTTCGATCTAAGGAGGGATCTTCATGTATCTTTCTGATATACATACGCATTCTATCGCAAGTGGCCACGGAACCACCTGTACGATTTCTGATATGGCCAAAGCAGCCTCCAGAAAAGGGCTGAAGTTGCTCGGAATCACAGACCACGGTCCTGGAACGCTGGCCGCTGGAACTTCTTCTTATTTCCGCAGTCTGACTTATGCGCCGAAGAAGCGTTTTGGAATTGAATTGCTTTTTGGAGTGGAATTAAATATCCTGGATATTGACGGGCATCTGGATCTAAACGATGAACTGCTCGGAGAACTGGATTATGCGATCGCGAGTATGCATGCACAGAATTACAATAGTGGAACGATTGCGGAAAACACCAGTGCGTATCTGAATGCCATGACGCATCCATGTGTCAAAGTCCTGGGACACTGTGATAATCCAGCTTTTCCTGTAGATTATGAGACTCTGGCTGTCGGTGCCAAAGAGAATGGGGTTATCTTCGAGATCAATGAGGCTTCGCTTGCGCCATATGGATATCGTGGTGATACAAGAGCAAACAACAGGGAGATCCTGAAGTATTGTATGAAGTATGAAATTCCGATCGTGCTATCGAGTGACAGCCACGGGGCAAAGCATGTCGGAGATTTTACCTGTGCGGCAGAGTTTGTGCACGAGGCAATGTTCCCGGAGAAAATGATCCTGAATAACGATATTCCGAGATTGAAGATGATACTGAGTGAGAGGTAGGAATCTTAGATTCTATAATAATAATAATAATATATATCACGAAAAAATAAACAGTCTCCTGACTTGTTGACACGCTGCATTTCCGGATTCTTCCCGCGCATCTATCGATGACTGCTTTTGCAAACTCGCACCCAAGGGTGCTCAAACAGTGCAACACAGCCATCATTAGCGCAGTCAGAATCTACGGAAATTTGCTGAGTCAAAATGTCAGGAGACTGTTCCTTTTTCTGTGTATAGGAATATGAAGTTAAATTAAGATATTTTCTATATTTATCTGAAGATTTTAAATATATGTATACTATTAATTCCTCTTCTCTCATTTTCCGTATCATCTTTGTGGCGCCACCACACCCCGGCGGAGGTTCACGGCCTTCGGCCGCTGCCCCGAGAGGCCTTCCCGGTTGTGGGGAAGCGGAACTGTCGCAAGAAAATGGTCCTATAAAAAGCTTTGAACTGATAAAGCATGCATCCGATATTCAGGAACCCAGCAAGGCTTTCGAGACTGCGACTGTGCTAGTGGCGGTTGTGGAGCATCTGTCTGAGCGACAGCGAGTTATGCGGAGCAATCGCTAATAAGCGCACGGGAGCAGCCCGAAAATGAAGCGTGTTCCAGAATATCGGATGTATGTCTATATCATAATCCGTCTTTTTCTTCTCGTATCTTCTTCATCAGTTCCGCCAGCTCGCTGTATTTCCCGGTTACGTAACCGTAGTTCTGGGCTTTATGTGGCAGCTGGCAGTTCGTGCAGTCTTTTATTCCCGTTTCTGTCATTCGAAAATTCCCGCCACATTTATCGCCCAGTGCATACAGCGGGCAGTAGCAGAACAGACAGTTGAAGTTCTCCGGATCTGCGCCTGCATGACACGGAAAATATTCACATTCCTTATTGCTGAAAAAAGCATAGTGTTTCCCTTCCCAATATGGTTTTTCCATTTACTTTCACCTCATTATATAAAAAAATCCAGTCACGGCACTGCCGAACTGGTCATCTTCAAAACTTATTTCAGAGGATTTGCGATACTGCTCCGGGGTAGACAATGAATCCGTTCAAATATGCGGAGGGAACGAATGCATCCGGAGTAGTACCGCCTGCCATTTAATCATACCCTTTAAGGGGTCGTATGTATGTGGCGGCCACCACGATACATATAGGTATAATTCATACGAACAGGCGAATTCCATAAAAAAATGCCTGCTTCCAACAAGCAGACAACACTTTGGGTTGCGGATACCCTAAGTTGGTTGTTACACTTTACACGGAAGTTTAACCTCGCCATACAAAGCAGGTTTCCTGACTTCAGGATCATCACTTCTTTTCCCCTTCTCATACTATCGTACAATGGGATATCGAAAAGTCGCTCCTCTGTTACAGTGACCGGATCGCTCAGGATTCTCACCTGATTCCCTCTTCTGACTGCTACGCGGATTACAGTCAGCACTTCATATGTTCAATATGGAATTATACTGACATCATAATAGCACGATGTCAGTATGCTGTCAATAACCCGCATAACATTTTGTCAAATTTTTATCATTTTATTTACATACCGCATTTCTTTCCAACACGCAGTAACTTCATCTGTATATAAACTCCTCCCTTGCATTTTCCCAACACCTCACCTATACTGAATACAGTCTGATAAAGCAGTAAATACAACTTTTCGATAATACAGCTCATCGCCAGACAATAAATTGCACTCTATTTTTCAGGAGGTTCCTTATGATACAGGATATTGCACCACATACTTATCACAATGAATACAGACCGGTTGCTCCGGATGGCAGCAGTTTTGTGCTCGCTTATGAAAACGGAAAGAGTTTCTTTCATAAAAATGATACAGACAATTCTATAACGCTTCCCCGTTTCCGCGAACTGGAAGGAAACATAAGCGACCTGTACAAAAATTATATCTATCTTTTCTCGATAGATGACGAACGTTTTTATCTGATTCCGGGACTGGATACTTCCCTGCTGCCAGGCTATGAATTCCACGAAAACAGAGAGCTTCGTTATGTACAGCCACAGTATCTTGCTTTTGCTTCGATTACCGGATATCAGCTCTGGTTCTGGTACAGAAACCGCCGTTTCTGCGGATGCTGCGGGTTCCCAATGAAACACGATACAAAAGAACGTATGATGTACTGCCCTTCCTGTGGCCGTCAGGAATATCCGGTACTTATGCCGGCTGTGATCGTCGGTATTACTAACGGAGATAAGATCATCTGCTCCAAATATGAGGGCAGAAGCTTTAAGCAATATGCCCTGATCGCCGGTTTCGCGGAAATTGGTGAAACAATTGAAGAAACCGTTCATCGCGAGGTCATGGAAGAAGTCGGTCTGAAAGTGAAAAATCTCCGTTATTATAAGAGTCAGCCATGGTCCTTCTCCGGTACATTACTTTTTGGATTTTTCTGCGATGTAGACGGGGACGATACTCTCACGGTGGATCATGGAGAGCTTTCTGTAGCACAGTGGTTTGACCGTGACAAAATTATCGGTCAGGACACCGACAGCAGCCTTACCAATGAAATGATGATGGTCTTCGCCGCCGGGAAAGAGCCAAAGTGATTTTTTTCTCCATGTTCCAATTGATTTTAAGTCAATTTTTTCGAATATTCAGATTGACATTTTCTCTCCAATATTTTATCATCTATATAAAAGAAATGGGTTTTGTATCGTGTACAGCCTTACGGCTCAAGCGAGTTGCTCGTTTCTTTTTTTATGTCTATGATATCATACAAATACATTCTATTATCTTCCGAATATCTTACTATAAGTGATGCATGAAAAATATTATATCTTTCTATCTCATCGTCTTTATACACAGGAAGTGCAAACCTCGAATTATAGCGATACCAACCATACCTCGCATTTCTCCAATGCTTGCTCTCTTTATTTTCTCTATAATATTTACCCAAAGCTATTTCTATCATTTCAGGAATTCCCTGTGTTGCATTTGCTTTCGCCTTGGCATTTGTTCCCTTAAGACTATGTGTATATTTCGAACCACTATATTCATTTGGTAAATCAGCTCCAATATATATAACATCTCCAGTAGAAGCCACCATATAAAAATCCCCAACATATTCTTTCAAGTATGCACGTACTTCCCTCCAATTGATGGAGCGTTTTCCCTTAAATCTAATATCATTGATCACCACAATATTATTTCCATCAATATCCTGAATGATCGAAACATTTCGCTGCCGTTTTCTAGACTGACAGGCATTGTTGATTTGTTTACAAACTTCAAGAAGTTCAATATAGCTGATTATTCTCCTCTTGCTCTCTGCATCTGATTGACGAAACAATTCAATCATATAATTTTCATTTGTCAAGCAATCAATCTGGGCTGCCGGTTCCACAGTTTCTTCATCACAAAGCAAATCCACAAGTGACATATCAAGCGCTCTACATATAGACACTATTTTATCCGCTTGTGGATTAATTTTTTTCTTTCGCCAATCGCTAATCGTACTGGTTGCAATTCCTGTTCTTCTAGACAGTTCCATTTGACTCATATGTAACTCATCAAGTCTGTCAAAAATCTTTTCATATATCTTCATGCCATAACACCCTTCTATTGATTATTTCCGACTTTTCGGATATTGTATCATGATTAATTATAGATATCAACCTTTATCTACATTCCACCGATATTTCCAGGAAACTCCTTTATAATACATTTTTTGTTATTTATATATATTTTCAAAAAATAAGCATCCGCCCAGACGTTTTTTTGTATGTTATACTTCAAAAAGCTGCCATTGCATTCCTGTCAATCCGGCTGATCATGGACAATACGTTGCCGATAACATCCTGACCGACTGGCTGTCGTATATCCCCGCAATACCATGGATTCGCTTGAACTTGACCGTTCAAAAGGCTCTCTGCTTCCACATACTGTAGTTTCTGCGAAACAAAATGTGTATTTCTTTTCACCGGTTCATTTCCGTGAACGTGAGATTGGGTATCTTGTTCTGGAAAACTGCGATTACCTGCTGGATCATCAGTTTCTTTTTGAGACGCTCAACACCTTCCGTACATCTATAGAAGCGCTCTATGGAAAACTGATCCTTCGAAAGAAAAACAAACAGCTTTCTCAGCTTTATATCCACGATTCCCTTACCGGACTCTACAACCGTATGGCTTATGAAAAGCTTGCCCTTCCGCTCTTTCAACAATATATGCAGAAAGGCAGACCTGTCGGAATCCTGTTCGCAGATGCAGATCATCTGAAATATATCCAACACCGCCGAATCCCGCATCGGAATGTTCCATGAAATCGGACAGCAGGCAGCAACTATGCAGAGGCAGCCGGACTGGATCTGGAACTGATCCTGGCTTCTGTCAATTCACGCAATAAAAAAGCCTTCCTGGAGAAAACTCTGGATAAGCTTTCTTCGGAAGACCTTGAATTGCTTCGTATTTATTTTTCCTGCGATATGTCCCTCAAAAAAAACTGCGAATAAACATTTCTGCATAAGAATACCATTCAGTACAGGCTGAACCAGATTCATAAAAAAAGCGGATACAACCCGAGAGAATTTCAGGATGCTGTGCGATTATATCTGGCATTAAAAATGTAAGGTCATAGATTTGCAGAAGACAAATTCTAATACTAAAAAACTCCGGTCACAAATTTCTTCATGACCGGAGTTTTTTATTTTTACAGAGTTTCTATTTTCACTCTTACATCTGTATTTATTTCTTTTTTGAGATCATATACTGTATTCGTAATCACCGCTTCACCATTGTTTACAAAAACACTGATCTGGTTCGGGTTCACATATGCCTCAATCTCGAACCCGTCTTTCAGCTCCGGTGTCTCAAATTTCACTCTGTGATTCGGGAACTTTTCAAAAAGGGCACTTCTGTCGGTACAGATTTTATTCCCTTCTCTGGAAATCACATATCCACCGACATTTACTTTATCCCCATCCTCCAAAGAAAAGCGCAGACGATATCCACTTTCATCTGCCTCGGATGGTTCAGAGATTTCCTTTGTATATACTGCCTGTACATTCGGATGAACGCGGAAATAAATGTGATCTTTCTGCACTTCCACAACACGCGGAATACACATCATTCCCTGCCATTTCCCATCCACCGGTTCCGGCATACGGAGCCATGCTGTCAGGATTCTTCTGCCACTCTCATCCAGAGTGCTCTGTGGTGCATAAAGGTCTGTTCCATAATCAAGGAACTGGTATTTTTCCGGCAGTTTCATATCACAGGTTTCTTTATCAAATGTTACCTGCATGCATACTGTCTGTGCATCGTCTGCCTTACCATCTTTAAACAACTGCATCGGTGAAAAGATCACTACCTGGCTGTTATCCACTTCAAAATAATCCGGGCATTCCCACATCCAGCCAAAGTTTTCTCTGGTTACAGAATTTTCAAATTTCCATTCTTCTCCATCTGTACTTGTGAAGAACAAAAGTTTTCCCTGTTTATCATTGATGGTACTTCCAAGCACCATGTACCATATGTCCCCGTCTTTCCAGACTTTTGGATCTCTTGTATGGCGTGCATCTCCGATATCTGCATCGTGAATAACCGGAATCACGGTCTTTTTGTCTTTGATGTTGTCAAAATGAATACCATCCTCAGAAGTGATCATGAGCTGTGCAGATACAAAATGTTCATCCACACATAAATTGATATCCTCCGGATTTTCTGTAAGATAATTCACACCTGTATAATACAGCTGCATTTTTCCGTCTTCTTCAATCGCACTTCCGGAAAAACATCCGCTCCGATCATCCGTTTTGCTCGGAAACAGTGCAATTCCCTGTTCTTCCCAGTTCACCAGATCTTTGCTGACAACATGTCCCCAGTGCATCCGTCCCCAGCGCGGCCCATACGGGAAGCACTGGTAAAACAGATGGTACATGCCTTTGTAATATATAAAGCCATTCGGGTCATTCATCCAGTAGTCTTTCGGTTTTACATATATTTTCTGCATATTCTGCTCACTTTCTTATTTTTCTATGAATGGATTAATTACTTCCATCGCTTTTTCTGCTTCTGCACCTTCTGCATGAATTCTCAGATCTACCGCTTTTGACAGATCCACACTGAAAATTCCCATGATTGATTTCGCGTCAATTACATATCTTCCGGAAACAATATCCATATCACAGTCCAGACGTGTCACAGCATTGACAAAATCTTTTACTCTTTCTATTGTTCCTAAAAAAATCTTTACTTCTCTCATTATCAACGTCACTCCTATAAATAATTCATCTCAGTTTCTTTATCAAAGAAATGAATCTTGGATGGCATAAATACAAATTCAATTTCATCTCCAACCTGGCTGATCTCATATTTAGAAACTCGTGCAACTGCCTGGCAGCCTCCGAACTGGAAGTACAGGTTATTCTCATTTCCCATGACTTCTGTATCTGTGATCACAGCTTTCATTTTATTTTCTTTATAAAGTTCCAGGTTCTGCGCATCCATTTTAAGATCCTCTCCACGAATACCAAGTGTCATCTCGCCTTCTTTACCATTCAGTTTCTTAAGAATAGCTTCCGGAAGCATCAGTTTATTTCCGTCTTCAAATGTTACTTCGTTTCCTTTTAAGGTAACATCAAAGAAGTTCATCTGAGGAGATCCTATAAATCCTGCAACAAATTTGTTTACCGGATGATCATATAATTCCATTGGTTTTCCAACCTGCTGGATCACACCCTCTTTCATGATAACGATACGATCAGCCATAGTCATGGCTTCAACCTGGTCATGTGTAACATAGATCGTCGTTGCACCCATTTCACGATGCAGCTTGCTGATCTCTGTTCTCATGCTGACACGAAGTTTTGCATCCAGATTGGACAGTGGCTCATCCATCAGAAATACCTTCTGATTTTTTACGATTGCACGCCCCAGTGCCACTCGCTGTCTCTGACCTCCAGAAAGATTCTTCGGTTTTCTGTAACGGAATTCCTGCAGTCCCAGGATATCAATTGCCCAGTCTACTTTTTTCTTGATTTGGTCTGCTGGCATCTTCATGTTCTTCAGCCCGTATCCGATATTTTTTTCTACGGTCATATGAGGATACAGAGCATAGTTCTGGAATACCATCGCAATACCACGGTCTCTCGGTGCTGTCTCGTTCACTCTTTTGCCGTCAATATACAGATCTCCTTCTGTAATCTCTTCGAATCCGGCAATCATACGAAGTGTTGTGGATTTTCCACATCCAGACGGTCCTACAAATGCGATAAATTCTTTTTCTTCTATATTAAGATTAAAATCATCTACAGATTTGTGTTCTGCTCCTGCATATTTTTTTCCGATATGTTTAAATTCTATAAAACTCATAATTCATTAACCCTCCTTGGAACCAGTTGATGTTACACCTTCTACAATCTGTTTGGAGAACAGTGCATAAATAATAATAACAGGGATTGTGATCAGTGTGATTACTGCAAGTGTCTGTCCCATTGTTGTATTGTCATTGGATGTTATGGAGTTCAGACCAATCTGCGCGGTCAGAAGATCACTGGATGTAAATACAAGTGACGGCCAGAGATAGTCATTCCATACTCCAAGGAATGTAAACACACTGACAGTTGCAACGACTGTCTTTGACATTGGCAATACCATGGTAAAGAAATATTTTACCGGACTGCAGAAGTCAAGCTGTGCCGCCTCATAAACATCATCCGGCAAACTTACGAAAACCTGTCGGAACAGAAAGATATTAAACGGATTCACGATCATTGGAAGTACATATCCAATCACGGTATTCAGTAGTCCTGCTTTTGCAATGATCAGAAAGTGTATCGTGATAACGGTTTCTGTCGGTACGATCAGAAGCATCATGATGATCAAAAGCCACTGGTCACGGAATGGAAAGTTGATCTTTGCAAGTGCATAGCCTGCAAGTCCGTTTACAATAACCCCAAGTACGATCAGCAGTGCCGCATATCCCAGAGTATTAAGCATGTAACGAAGGAAATTGGTATCTGTCAGAATCGTAATATAGTTTTCAAAATAATTTCCATTTAAAGCAGGAGGAATAAATGCTGCTATGGAATTCATATCTGCTGTGATCGCTGCATCTGGTTTAAAGGAGTTTGCAAGCATCCAGATCACCGGAAACAGGAAGAATATGGAAAGTACCAGCAAAATAACTGCCAGTATCCAGTTAAATGTTTTTTGCTTTTTTGTTAACATGTTTTTTCTCCTCCTTTCCTTTGGTCAGTACATTCTGTATGATTGTCAGGATTACAACAAAGATTGTAAATACGATTGCCATCGTAGATGCAAGTCCCATCTCCCAGTTCATTGTACCGGTTTCATAAATATCATAAACCAGAGTATAGGTTGAATGATCAGGACCGCCACCAGTCATTACCATCGGCTGTACTAACATACGGAATGCTCCGATCGTAACTGTGATAAAAACGAAAACGCAGAGAGGTTTCAGTTCCGGAAGTGTGATATCTTTAAATTTCTGCCATGCGCTTGCATGATCCATCTCAGCTGCTTCATAAAGCGCCGGGTTAATGTTCTGGAGTCCACCAAGGAAAATGATCATCTGATATCCGACACCCTGCCATACACTCATAACTGCGATGGATGGAAGTGCCTGTTTCGCACTGTGAATAAATGGCTGTGCACTGATTCCCAGATGAGCAAGCAGTGTATTCAGGATTCCTTCCGGACTGTAGATATCCATCCAGAGTGTGGATACAACCGCCAGCGACATAACAACCGGAATAAAAAATGCCACTTTGAAGTATTTCTTACAATGTGTGACTTTGTTGATTGCAAGTGCCAGAACAAGTGCTCCGATGCACTGACACGGTACGATAATAAGTACAAATTTTACCGTGTTAAAAAATGATTTTACAAATAATTCGTCTTTAAAAATGTTTATAAAGTTTTCCAGACCTACAAAGTGTGTCATATCCGGATTCAGTGCAAAGTAATCGGTAAAACTGAACACCAGTGTCAGCACCATCGGCAGGAATAAAAACAGCGTAAGAAGTACCAGTGCGGGGCCAAAGAAAGCCATTCCTAAAATTGATTCTTTTTTCTTCATTATTCTCTCGTATAACGTTCCAGTTTCGCGTTAATCCTTTCTACAGATTTATCCAGTTCTGCCTGCGCATCTTTACCGCCCAGTCCAACACTTTCAAGTGCCTGCTGGAAAGATGTACTTACCTGTGGATATACAGGAGTCTTTGGTCTTGGGTGTCCATATTTACTCAGCTGCTCGTACAGTGCTTTGTAATTTTCGTCTGTCTGGAATACATTGATCTGTTCAAATGCTTTATATGTAGACGGAAGTGATTTTGCTTCATTCCAGATCCTTACACCACTTTCCACACCACTCATCCATTTGACCAGCTCTGTTGCACCTTCAATATTGTCTGTTTCTGAAGATGCTGCAAATGCCCAGGAGCCTGTCGGTGTATATCTTTCACCATCCCAGTCATCACCAACTACATAAGGTGCAACGCCAAGATTCACATCCGGATAGTTCTCGTAGATTGTGTTGACTTCCCACGCACCATCAAATTTGAAGGCTGCTCTTCCACTTTCAAACAGATTCTCGATCGGAGCTTCGGACATGTATTTGTTCTCTACGATCTGATGGAAATAATTCATGACTTCCACATTCTTTTCTGAATTGAAATATCCGTCCACTGTCAGTCCGTCTTCGCTTACCAGGTTTCCACCATTTGCCCAGATAAATGGGGCATAATAATAAATACTTGCTTCACCTACCGGGAATGTCATGTCGATCGGGTAGCCTTTCTTCTCATCCATCAATGGCTTCAGTTTTTTCAGAATATCCATAAATTCAGTCTGTGTCCACGGATGATCTGCATCCGGAACCTCAATTCCGGCTTCTTCCAGAATATCTTTGTTATAATAAAGCCCTACACTGGATTCCATAACTCCAAGTGCATAAAGCTTATCGTTATAAGTGCCCTGATCCAGAATGGATTCCAGATATTCGCCTCTTTCTTCCTCTGTCAGCTCTGCCAACGGCTGTATGATGCCATTCTCTGCATAAGCAGCCACATTCGGTCCATCCAGAGTAAGAACATCCGGAAGTCCTCCTGACAGTACAGAAGAATTTACCTTGTCCGAATATCCACCGCCGCTGTCATTTCGCGGAATAAATTCAATATCTGCGAAATATTTACCATTATATTTCTCATTAAAGCTGTCTACAGATTCCCTGTACACCTGTCCTTCCGGAGTATCTTCAATACTATGCACCCAGATTGAAAGATATTGTTCTCCTTCATCATAGCCTGCTACATCGCCAGGCTTTACTTCTTTTTTCTGACATCCTGTCAGGCTGACTGCAATTGCCAGACCGGCAAGAAGAATCAGTTTTGCTTTTTTCATGTTCTCCTCCTTTTCCATCTTTCCGTTCTTCGTGACCGGTAAAGTAACCGGTTACTTTATGTATTGATAATAGCATATACTCATTTTTACGTCAAGTATTCTCTTACATTTCATTGATTTTTACAATTTTAATATATAAGTTTTGTAAAATCTGTACGGAACCGGTTACTTTACCAATTCTGTTACTGGTTAACCTTGTTCTGACTCTCTTTTTCTGTTATACTAAAATTACAATTATTACTGAGTTTTACTGAAAGGAAACTACCATGGGCAAAAAAAATATAACCTTCAATGACATTGCCAAATATACTGGTTTCTCAAAAACTACTGTTTCCAGATATTTCAACAATCCTGATTCCCTCACATTGAAGAATCAGCAGATTATCTCGGATGCACTTGATAAACTAAACTATCAGGAGAATAAAGTTGCCAGGATCCTGGCAAACGGGAAAACCGAATTTATCGGTGTTATCATTCCAAACCTTTATTTACATTACTATTCTGAAATGCTAAACCAGATACTGAAAACTTATGATACCTATGGCTACAAATTTCTTGTTTTTACCGGTGATGATCATAAATCAACTGAACGCAAGTATATTCAGGAACTTCTTTCTTATAAAATAGAAGGAATGGTTATTTTAAGCCATACCATTCCTTCCAGAGAGCTCGCCTCCTACAATCTCCCAATTGTAACGATCGAGCGTGAAGATCAGTTTGTGAGCAGTGTCAATACGGATAACTATATGGGTGCGGTGCAGGCAACCAGTCTGCTTGCAAAGACTGGAGCAGATATTCTGATCCATATCAATGTTGAATTATCTCCACAGGTTCCATCCTATGGCCGTATAAAAGGCTTTTCTGATATCTGCGAGGAATATCAGATTCCACATGAACTGATTCTCACAGATACCGGCCACAGTTATGAAGAAAGTTCTCTGATTCTCAAAGATTTGCTGGAAACAATTGATTCTAAATATCAAGGCAAAACAAAGGGAATTTTTCTTCCAAATGATACATTTGCCAACATCATGCTCAATCATCTGATTCAAAAGTATGGACAGCTTCCAGATGACTACAAGATCATTGGTTTTGATGATTCTCCAGTTTCCAGTGAAGCTATTGTTCCGATCAGTACTGTTGGACAGCAGATTGACAAGATTGCCGCATCTGCCATGGAAATCCTGCATGAACAGATTACAGAAAGACACAAAAGAAAACCGGCTCTGTCTTCTGAACCGGTTCACAAGATCATTCCTCCAATTCTGATCAATCGAAAAACAACCGAACCTTCTCATTGAAATCTGATACTTTTTATAAATAACAAAAACGCTGCAAAAAATGAATTTTAATTCACTTAATGCAGCGTTTTGATGTTTCTCTTTAGAATTAATTTCCAAATTTCTTTTTCAGGAATCTGCAAAAATTCTCTCTTTTGCGCTTTCCAGATCTGAAGCTTCCGTAAGTGCTTTAAAGCTCTGTGGATCTGCATCTTCATTAAACTGCTGGATTACCTGCATCAGGTCATCACAGCTGTACGCATTTTCATATATACCACTTGCATAGCCGTACAGTTCAATATATTCCTCTTCTGATTTTGCAGTCCAGAGATTCTGGTAAAGGCGCACTGCCTCTCCATTCTCTTTTACTGCATCTGGGCTTCCTGTTATCGCATTATAGATCATCGCAAATCCAGGGCCTGCCATCGAAGCATATTTTCCACGAACATAATCGATCGGTGCATTTCCAAAAGCATCTTTCTCTTTGAATATTTCAAAGTTCTGCTCTGAAAAACTGTCTATTGCCCCCACCATGATATTGCTGTTCTGCTCTTTTTCTTTGGCAGAAATCTTATCCAGATAGGATGATATATGAAATGCACTCATAAGAGTATCGCAGTTTCCCGAAGACAGTACTGTTTCGAGATTCTTAAGTCCATCTCCGCCTTCGGTATATCCGGGACAGATTGTAACCTGAACATTTCCAGCTTTATCTGTAAGCTCTGTAATCTCATCCGTTTTTGAAAGATTTTCGGCTGTATCTGTAAGAACAAGTCCTGCTTTTTCTTCGAGTGTATTCAGCATACCCCAGGTTCGCACCTGATGAAGACGATTTCCAGAAGCAGCGCCTCCTGACATGATCACAATGTTTCCGGCACCTTTATCCAAAAAGAAATTCGTCATATCGCATCCGGCCTCATAGACAGCCTCAAGCTCTGGTCCAACGCTGCCCATATACCACGGATTGTCCTTTATCGCCTCATAGTTTTCGTCACTCACACTGTTAGAGCCCAGTGCATAGTACATTTCCTCTTTTTCACAGGTCTTTATGACATCCTGAAGTCCATCTGCGAACCCAGCGAATGAAATGATTCCTTCTGCTCCGTTTTCCTTTGCCTCTTCAATAAAATCACATTCTGACTGAGCATCTGTGATCTTTCCGGAAAAAATAAATTTTACAGGAAATCCTTCTTCGATATAATCTCGATAATAATCTCCGAACATTTCCATTTCAGCAGAATCTGGATCGTACATTGCAACACCGATCGTATGGATTTCATCTTCACTATAATCTTCTGCTGCAGCACACACCGAAGTGCTCATTCCACCCAGGAGCGCAGTGCATAATGTCAGACTGAGTATTTTTTTCTTCATATTACTTATTTCCTCCTGTCTGATCATTCATTTTTTCCACATAAAAGCAGGCTACTTCATGCCCTTCTGAAATTTCTTTCAGCTCCGGCATTTCTCTTTTGCACTGTTCCATACAATGTTCACATCGATTCTGAAACGGGCAACCCACCGGTACGTCTAATGGGCTGGGTGCTTCGCTTTCAATACTTTCAATCTTTTTGGACGGATCCATATGGACTGAAAACTGTGCTCCTACCAATGCTTTGGTATACGGATGTACTGCATGATCCGAAACATCCTCACCTGGAATTGTTTCCACAATGTGTCCCAGATACATAACTGCTATCTGATGTGCAAAGGATCGAATCAGCGCAAGGTCATGACAGATAAAGATCATGCAGATATTTTTCTCTTTCTGCAGACGCACAAGAAGTTCAATAACCGACTCCTGTACAGAAACATCCAGAGCAGAAGTTGCCTCATCGCAGACCAGAATTTCAGGTTCCAGAGAAAGCGCTCTTGCAATGCTTATTCTCTGTCTCTGACCTCCGCTCATATTATGCGGGTAACGGTCAACAAATTCTTCCGGAAGCTCTACCATACGAAGAAGTTCTTTTGCTTTTGCAGTTCTCTCACTTCGTTTGATTTTTTTGTAATTCATCAAAGGCTCTGTGAGAATATCTCCTATCTTCATCTTCGGATTAAAGGACGCCAGTGGGTCCTGAAAAACCATCTGAAGATTCTGGCGGTTTTCCCAGGTTTCTTTTTTTGAAAGTGCAGTGATATTTTTTCCATGATACAGAATCTCACCACTTGTCGGCTTATCAAGTGAGATCACCATACGCACAAAAGTTGATTTACCACAGCCGCTCTCACCAACAATTCCAAGCGTACGGCCTTTATACATTGTAAGATTAATATCATTGCAGGCAGTCAATGTTCTTCCATGGGAAGCAGGGAACTGTTTTACTATATGATTTGCCTGCATTACGATCTCATGATTTTCAGACATATCGTTTTCCCTCCATTTCCGGAACTGCCTCCAATAATTTTCTTGTGTAATCACTTGTCGGATTGTTCAGAACTTCTTCTCTTGTCCCATGATCCACCACTTTGCCATGATGCATAACGATCAGCTGATCTGCCATATAGGCCGCCACGCCAATATTATGTGTGACAATAATGATTCCTGTTCCATAATCATCCCGAAGTTCCATCATCTGACGGACAATCTGCGCCTGAGTAGTGACATCCAGTGCACTGGTAGGCTCATCTGCCAGCAGAAGTTCCGGATTAAAAGTCATTGCCATTGCAATTCCGACACGCTGGCGCATACCACCGGACAACTGATATGCATAACTATTCATAATATTCTCTACATCTGGGAGTCTCATCTTAGAAAGCATGGAAGCCGCTCTGTTCCAGGCTTCCTGTTTTGACACAGACTCATGAGTGCGAATATATTCTACATACTGACTGCCAATCTTACGGATTGGATTTAAGGTTCCTCCGCAATCCTGAAAGATCATAGACATCTTACTTCCACGGATCTTTCTCCACTCGTTTCCGGTATTTTTCAGAAGAGATTCTCCATGAAAAAGAATATCTCCTGAGCTTACACGGCCTGCTCCGGGGAGAGCCCCCAGAACAGCACGGATCACAGTGGTCTTACCGCTTCCACTTTCTCCTACAATACTGATGATCTCTCCTTTTTTCATGGAAAGATTAAAATGTTCAATCGTAGGATCCTGTTTTCCATATTGCACAGCCAGATCTTTAATTTCCAGCATACACATGCTCCTTCTATCGTTACTGTTTGATTAAATTACTCAGCCATTTTCATATCAGCAGTTACCCAGTAATAGTCCATTGGATACATTACAAGGCCCTCAACTGCAGATTTTGAGATAAGGAAAGTATTTTCATATCCAAAGAATACAGTTGCAGCATCATCCATGATTGCCTGCTGAATCTTAACGATCAGCTCTTTTCTGGCACCTTCATCAATTGTCTCTGACAGTTCATCCAGCCATGCATCTACATCTTTGTTTGCATATCCTGCTGTATTGTTTGCAGATGTGCTGTACCAGTTTTCACGAAGATAGTTTTCCGGATCACCGGTGTTCGCCACAAGCACGTTCCAGATCAGAAGATCATACTGAGAAGAATCACGACGATCAAGGAGTGTCTCGTAGGATACGCAGTCAAGTTTGATATTGATTCCGATTTCTTTCAGGCTGGACTGGGCTGCCTGTGCATATACGCCGAGTTCCGCACGGCTGTCATAATATACAAATGTCAGTTCAAGCGGTTTTCCGTCTGGTGTCTCTACATATCCATCGCCATCTGTATCTTTGTATCCGGCATCTTCCAGAATTTTCTTTGCGCCATCCGGATCATAGGAATTTTCATCATTCAGATCATCATATCCATAATCAAGTGTCGGAGGTACCGGTGCTTTTCCAGGTGTTGCCCCGCCTTCAAGGAGAACACTTGTGTAAGTTTCTTTATCAAGTCCACGAAGAAGTGCCTGGCGAAGAGCAAGGTCACTCAGAGCTCCGTTTTCGTTCATAAATGCATATGTGGAACGAAGGGATTCAAGGGACTGTACATTAAAGTTGTCGTTTCCATCGAATTCAAATACATTTTCTGTCTTTAAGTTATATGCTACGTCGATCTCGCCTGACTGCAGAGCCATGGATCTTGTAGTCTGATCACCGATCACTCGAAGAGTTACACTGTCATTCGGAACATCTCCATCCCAGTAATATTCATTGCGGACAACAACTGTATCACCGGACGGATCAAAAGACTGGAATGCATACGGACCTGTACAAACCGGTCCTTCCATTGCAATATTAGAATTATCAATGCTTGTATCCATGATCAGGAAAAGCGGGTCTGCAAGACATCCTGCCATATTTGCATTTGCTCTGTTAAGATTAAAGATGACATTCTGTCCATCTACTTCAATGCTTGCAATATCAAAGAACTCCGGCACACGATTGGACATTTCAATTGTACGTTCAAGAGACGCTTTTACCAGTTCAGGAGTCATATCATTTCCATTTGAAAATTTAACACCTTCTCGAATCGTAAAAGTCCAGGTCTTACCATCCTCACTGTTGGTCCACTCTGACGCAAGACATGGAACCATATTTCCTTCTTCATCAAACTTTGTAAGTCCCTGGCCAACACCATAACGGGAAATTACCCAGCTGAAATACTGTTCTGTAGGCTCCAATGTATCTGCAAAGCTTGTTACACCTATAGTCATAGTCTTTGCATCTGCTGCCCATACAGGTGCTGCTGATGCAAGTGAAATGGTCATAAGGCCTGCCAGTACTGATGCACAGATTTTTTTTGCGATTCTGTTTTTCATATGTTATCTCCTTTTAATCTTGTCTTGGATCGAGAATATCACGGATACTATCGCCAAGCATATTGAATACGATTACTACGATTACGATGGCAATACCAGGTGCGATCATCAGCCACGGTGCTTTTGCCATATATGTTCTTCCTTCATTCAGCATCAGTCCCCATTCCGGTGTCGGTGCAACTGCTCCAAAGCCCAGGAAGGAAAGCGATGCCAGTTCCAGCATCATGGTTCCCATATCCGCTGCTGCCGTTACTGTCATGGTCGTCAGCATATTCGGCAGAATGTGTTTCCAGAGGATTTTGAAAGTACTTGTACCATTTACAATGGCAGCCTCCACATAAAGATTTCTTTTGACTTTCAAAACCATACTTCTTGCCAGGCGGGCATATTTTGTCCAGCTTACTGCTGTAATAGCAATAACACCATTTCGAAGACTTGGTCCAAGCATACCTGCAATCGCGATGGCCAGAATCATTCCAGGAAAAGAGATCATCATATCCGCAATTCTCATAATTACCTGATCGATCCATCCACCAAAATATCCTGCAATGACTCCCAGCAGCGTACCAACAACAAAGATTGTAGCTACAAGGATCAGTGTGGATACCAGTGAAGTTCTTGTTCCATAGATCACTCGGGACAAAAGATCTCGTCCAAGCTTATCTGCACCCAGCGGATAGTCTGCACATGGAGCTTTCAGAGAATCCACCATAACTGCTTCCAGAGGATCTTTAGGTGCGATCCATGGTGCAAATACTGCAACACCTACTATCACAAGGGCCAGAATAAAGAAAAGTGTAAACTGCTTATGAGCCAGGAAAAAATTCTGTTTTTTCACTTATTTAACCTCCTTTATTCTTGGATCCAGATAGGTATAAGAAAGATCAACAATGATATTGATCACCATATACAGGATTGCGATCACAAGAACATAAGCCTGTACCATCGGATAATCTCTGCACGAAATTGCTTTGATCGCCATGCTTCCCATACCCGGCCAGTTGTAGATGATCTCAACCACTGCAGTTCCTCCCAGCAGAGATCCCAGAGAAAGTCCAAGAAGTGTGACGATTGGAAGCATGGCATTTGGAAGCACATGTCTCCAGAGAATCACACTCTCTTTGATCCCTCTCATTCTGGCCCCAATGACATAATCCTGCCGAAGCTCCTCGAGAACAGCATTTCGCACCTGTCTGGTATACTTTGCAGACATGGAAAGCGCCAGCGTCACTGCAGGCATGATCATTGCCTTGAAATCCGTAGTACCTCCTGCAACATTGATCCATCTGAGCTGAACTCCAAAAATACTGAGCAGGATCAGACCAATCCAGAAGCTTGGAATAGATACTCCGAAAAAGGTAATCCCTCGGATCAGGTAGTCCGGCCATTTGTTCTGATGCACTGCCGAGATGATCCCACATGGAATTGAGAAAATAATCATCAGGAGAAGTGCAAACAGCGACATCTGAAGCGTCGGCCAGAAGCATTTCATCAGCTTTTCAGTTACAGGGATCTTAAATGCATAAGATGTTCCCATGTCCCCGGTCAGCACTCCTTTAACCCAGGAGGCGTACTGTACCAGAAACGGTTGGTCAAGGCCCAGATCATGCCGCGTCTGTTCAAGTAATTCGGGAGTCGGCAGATTACCACACTCAGTCAGCATGATCTCTGCCGGATCGCCTGGCGAAAGATAGGTGAGTGCAAAGGTAAAAAAGCTGACACCGATCAGGACGATCAGAATCTGCAAAAGCCTTTTTCCAATTTGTTTTTTTGACATTGTTTCTCCTTCCTACATTGGTAGCGGTTTTTCGCCGGATGCGATTCAAAAAGGGCAGGGGGAAATACGCTTTTGAATAAAAGCGCAGAAAAAAACATCCGCATAGACTACGGATGTTTGTACACGAAAAAACAATGCTTCCTATCTACCGTAAGAATCATATCTGATCATTTGCAAGCAGGTCTCCTGACTTAAGATCTTCGCTCCGAAACCCCTTCCCAAATCTGTACACACAGATTCAGTGGTATTTATGCTTCGCAGCTCCCTATTACAGTGACGGGATCGTACCGGATTCACACCGGTTTCCCTTTTAATCTGTCCGAAATCTACTTTTCAAAGCAGACGGATATTCCGACAGAACTTACAAAGGCTGGTTCAAAACCAACAAATGTTATCTAATTTTCCTTATAAG
>OKSA01000891.1_pt1 | contig 28570 bp, 17 predicted proteins | sample 1601181 | NCBI WGS metagenome assembly OKSA01 (sample SAMEA3541538, study PRJEB24748) | human gut metagenome | biome: human gut; feature: human-associated habitat; material: faeces | place: China | collected 2012
AGATTTTATATATCTGAAGTTACAATAATGATCGCAAGATGAACAGCGAGGTGAACAGAATGATTTGCGTAGATTCGAATGGCCAAGCTATTGAAATTTCGGTAGCAGACCAGATGTGGCTGGATGATGCCTATTTTAAGGGAAAGCAGATGCATCTTGAAGCGGATGCACCGCGCGTTGCACTGGCTTATCGAGTATCGACAAAAGGGCAGGTAGACCACGATGATATTCCAATGCAGAAAATTGACTGCCGAAAGTTTGCACAAAAGCAAGGGTGGCGGGTGGTAAAAGAGGTGGCCGAAAAGGGCGTCTCCGGTTCTAAGGTGTCGGCATCAAAACGCGATGCCATCCAGCAATTGAAAGAAGAAGCCGCCAATGGCGAATTTGATATTCTGCTGGTCTATATGTTTGACCGTCTCGGACGAATCGAAAGCGAAACTCCATTTGTGCTGGAATGGTTCGTCCAGCATGGAATTCAAATGTGGAGTACCCACGAAGGTCAGCAGAAAATCGAGACACATGGCGATAAGTTGATGAACTACATCCGCTTTTGGCAGGCAGCAGGGGAGTCGGAGAAAACATCCATCCGAACCCGCGATAGAATCCGACAAATCGTGTCCAGCGGTCACTACACAGGTGGTTTCGTATGCTATGGTTACAAGTTAGAAGACCAAGGCAGACGAAACAAGCGTGATAAGCCTGTTATGGATCTGGTCATCAATGAGGAAGAAGCTACATGGGTTCGGGAGCTCTTTTATAAGGTTATCCAAGAAGGCGCCAGCGGATATGCTCTGGCTGAAATGTTAAATAACCGAGGATTGCGTACCCGTGCTCGGTAGGCTTATAAGAGATGACACGCTTGGCATCACACAGGGTATCGCCGGTCTTGGCGGTGGCCAGCTTGGCAACTGCGCCGATGTCACCGGCGGCGATTTCGGGCGTGTCGGTCTGCTTTTTGCCGCAGACGGTCAGCGTCTTGCCCAGGCGCTCCGGCTGACCGGTGCGGGCATTGACGGCGTTGCTCGTCGCGGTCAGCCTGCCGGACAGCACCTTAATAAAGCTCAGCTTGCCGACAAACGGGTCGGCCACAGTCTTAAAGACGTAGGCGCACAGCGGGGCGGCGGGGTCGGCGGTGATTTCCACCGGCTCGCCGCCAGACTCGCCCACGGCGGACGCGGTGTCCGCGCCGGGCAGCAGCACGTTCATGTTGTAGAGCAGCATATCCAGCGCCTGCGCGTTGACCGCGGAGCCGCAGAACACGGGCGTGATCTGGCCGCTGCGCACGCCGGAGGCCATGCCCTGGACGATCTCCTCTGTGGTGAAAGCCTCACCCTCGAAGAACTTCTCCATCAAAGCCTCGTCGGTCTCGGCGATGGCCTCGCTCATGGCCTGGATCAGGCCCTCAAAGCGGTGGCCGATGTCGGGCAGGTCGATCTGGACCTGCTTGCCGCCTTCGTATTTGAAGGCCTTCTGGCTGAACAGGTTGATGTAGGCGACGGTGCCGTCGTCCAGACGGACGGGCACGACGCAGGGGCAGACACTGGGGCCGAACTTGATCTTCATCTGCTCCAGGATCTTAAAGTAGTCGGCGTTTTCCAAATCAGCCTTGGTGACAAAGATCATCCGCGCCTTGTTGTTTTTCAGCGCCAGCTGGTACGCCTTCTCGGCACCGACGGTCACGCCGGAACGCCCGGACACACAAATCAGCACGCTCTCGGCGGCCATGATGCCCTCGGCAGCGCCGGTCTCAAAATCAAACAGACCCGGTGCGTCGATCAGGTTGTACTTGATGCCCTCGTACTCGACGGGGACAACGCTCGAGTTGAGCGATGCCTTGCGGCGGATCTCCTCGGGGTCAAAGTCGCTGGCGGTGGTGCCGTCCTCGACACGGCCCATACGCTCGGAAGCGCCGCTCATGTACAGCAGTGCCTCGGTCAGCGTCGTTTTGCCGCAGCCGGCGTGGCCGGCCACCAGAATGTTGCGGATGTCTTTGCTTGCGTAGCCCATGGATCGTCAAACCTCTTTTCGCGCCGGGGCTGCTTCCGGCAGCCCTGCGGCGTAGAATTTCATTGCGGCGCAGTGATTTTTGAACACTCCCGCCTGTTTGATACTACTTTACCACATTGTTGTGGAAATTTAAACAGTTTTTTCGGATTTTTTGTAAAAATTTTTAGGCAAAAGATTGTGGAAAGTGTAAAAAACAGACCCTTGCCTCCCTCTGCGAGGGAGGTGGCCCCGCAGGGCCGGAGGGAGAGAACCTTTCCATAGCCCGAAATATGTCGGATTATCGCAAGGTTCTCTCCCCCACCGCCTGCGGGCGGAGCCCCCTCGCAGAGGGGGCCAGGGTAATGAAAAAGCCGCACAGCTTTCACTGTACGGCTTAACGGCTCACTTATTTTTCCTTCTTCGCCGTCTTTTTGCGGCGGCGGGCGCGCCCGCTGTCGGCCTTGGCCTCGGGAACATAGAGGCTATAGCTCAACAGGTAGCGGCCATGGGCAGGGATGCGGTAGAACGCGGCCTTGATGCGCTCCAGCGGACCGGTGCCGCTCTCGGCGGTGCTGCCGCTCAGCATAACAACATACTGCATATCGGTGTAGCGGGCGGCCACATCGCACTGGCGCAGATTCGTGCGGATCAGATCGCCCAGCTGCTCCACCATCAGAGCGGTCTCGGCAGCATCGGTGTTCTGGCTGGGAGCCACGGTCAGGATCGCCAGGAATACCTGCAGACCGTAGCGGACCTGCACGCCGCGCTGTACGCGGTAAATTTCCTTGAACGTCTCAAAGTCGCAGATACAGGCCCCCGTGTTCTCGGTATCCGGCAGGGCAGAGATCAGCTTGGAGACCTCACTCTCCATATTGCGGTCTGCCTGGCGCATCTGGCGGTAGGCAGAGCCTGCGCGGCCCGGCTCAATGGCATGATGCAGGCAGCCCATGGCGCTGCCGCGGCGTGCCAGATCCTCCGCCTCCTCGTGGCGGCCCAGCGTCTCCAGCGCGACGATCTTTTCCAGATAAAGGCGCTCCTCGTAGGGGTCCAGCTCCAGCGCGCGGGTACACAGCGTAACGATGCGGGTGCTCTCGCCCCATTTTTTGCAGAGCTCCAGCAGGTTTAAAATGGCTGTGCGGTACTGCCCATGCAGACGCACGCTGACGCTTTCGACCCACGGCTCGGACGCAGACTGCGGCAGCAGGCGTCCGTCATACAGGTTGACGATCTGTTCATAAATGCGGCTGCGCTTCTCGGCATCGCTCTCCTTGCGGGCCAGCTCCGACAGGTCATTGACCTCAAACACATCCACGCTGCAGTCCAGATGGGGGTTCCACTGGTAGTAGCCGCGGCTGGTCACGATGCAGCCCTTCATCTCATCCAGACCCTCCGCGTCGATCATAAGGCGGAAGCGATGCAAGATGGCGCGCAGGGCCATGTCCGGGTTGGTGGACCGCTCCCCTGCCCACAGGGTATCGGTCAGTACCTTGTGGGAGACGCGCTCCCCGCGCCGCAAAACGAGATACTGCACCAGCGCCGTTGCCTTGCGGGACTGCGCCAGCTGTGCCAGCACGGGCTTGCCGTTCACACGGATCTCAAAGCCGCCCAGCATTTTGATTTCAATTGTTGCCATCCTAGTCATCCTCTCTGCTCTGATGCCCATGACGTTCCTGCATTTTGTCCGGCACACAGGTATTCATGTTTTAAAGTATAACGAATCCATTTGAATTTGTCCAGTACCTCCGCCGGGATTGTAATAAACTTTTCAAAAATCAACCCGGAGGGCACCGCTCACGACTCCGACGATGCCTTGCCGTCCCAGGTGCCGGGTTTATACAGGATGACCGGCTCACCGGGCAGCTGCACAATGGCTTTTTGGGTGCACAGCGGCACGATCTGGTTGTCGGCGTCCCGCTTGGCCACAGTCAGCACCACCGTCATAGCCGTAATGCGCGGGGTCTTGGTTTCGTCGCCGTCCTGCGTCCAGCTGCGGGCGTAGAAATGCAGATCGCTGATGAACAGCCCCATATAGGCATCCCGGGGATAGGCCGTTGTGTAGCCGTAGGCAACGTAGGGCAGTTTGACCGTCGTCACGGTACTTTCCTCGGCCTTGTCCTTTTTTGTGTGCTGCGGGTTGCCGTAGTGCCCGGCGTCATTCAGTTCATCGCGGTAAAAGCGCATGTGCAGGTAGCCGTTCAGCGCATTGGCCTGTTCCGCTGTCAGCAGTTCTGTGCCGTCTGTCTTTGTCAGCGGCGGCACACAGTCCTTGTCGATCAGCTCAATGTGGTTGGGGTAGACGCTGAATTCCAATGCCGTGCCCTTGCTGTAGTCGTTACCCTTGGACAAAAAAACGCTGTCCAAATTATTAGGGTCCGTCGCGCCGTCGGTGAAGCGGATATAGCCGTTCGCCTCGAGCACCTCGCCGCGGATCGTCTCAATGAGCGCGTCGGCCAGGTTCTGGGCGCGCGTCTGCTGCTGGATGTCCATGTACGCCTGTGCGCTGGGCTGTATCAGCGTGACCGCCGCCAGCGTAAAGAGCGACAGCAGCACCATGCAGACGATCAGCTCCACCAGCGTTGTGCCGTTCTGGTTTTTCAAACGCTGCTTCATGGGTTGGTCGTCCCTTCTGCCGTGCTCTTGCTGTAGCGGTAAAACTTGTGCTGTTCCGTCGTTTTTTGGCCGTTTTCCGTAACTTCTGCTCTTGTCTCCACGCTGTCCAGCTCGACGCCGTTCACCGCAAATTCACCGTAATCGCCAAAGGAGAACGCCAGCCCATCCTGTTCCTTCTCCCATTTGGGGGCCGCGTTATTGGCCGGGTACAGCCCGGCGCAGAAGGCATAGGCTGTCTCCCGCAGCGTTTCGGCCTTTTGGGACATGGCGCGGGCGTACCGCAGCGAAACGACGAACATCGACGTAAAAATCATCAGCAGCAGGAACGACACAAGCACTTCCACAATGGTCTCGCCGCGCTGACTTTGTAAAGTATGTTTCATAGCGGGTCACTCCTGTGTTGTGCCGGTGCTCTGTTTGGCACCGCGGGTGTAGGTGATGGAATCGGGCTGCTGGCTGGTGTCGCAGTGGAACGTCAGGCGGTTGCTGCTGATGTTGTTATCATCAATGGTCTTTTCACCGACGCCGACGGCGTAGAACCTCAGGTCGTTAATGCGGTAATACTCTGTTGTACTGTCGTTTATTGTGTAGTATACCTTTGGGAATTTTTTATTGCTTTGTGCCTGGCTGCCGTCGCTGTCGTACTTCACTGTGCGGTCATAGGTCCGCGTGAAGGCAAAGCTCTCGCCGTTTTTCGTGACTGTCACCGTAATGTCCAGCTGTAAATCGACGATCTCCATGCCTCCACGGCCTTCGCCGCCCTCCCAAGGCGTAATCTCACTAAGCAATGCGCTGGCCGTGTCACTGTTCGCCGTTTGGTTCAGCTTGTCGGCACCGTCGCCCGGGCGGCGGCGCAGTGTTACCGTGATGGCCTCGGCCCCGCCATCAGGCTGGCTGCCTTTCGGTTTCCAGGCGAACTCCTTGGGCTGGGATTCCAAATCATAGATGTCCTTGCCGTAGCTTTGGGAGAACATGAACTGCTCATTGACGAACTTGGCAAAGCTGCTGTCCTTATTGTTCAGCTCCCCTTCCAGCACGTCGGAAAAGCTGGTTGCCAGCTGGTAGGCTTCCTGTTCCAGCAGCTGGCGGTTGGCATTGGCCGTCAGCACGGAGGCCGCATAGACCAGCGCTGCCGACAGCGCCACAAACAGCGCGCCGATGCAGAGGACCAGTATCATCGAAAGTCCCTGCTCCCCGCGCAGAATGCTGCGTGCCCTGCGGTGCATAATGCCACCTTCTTTCCTGAAATAAAATTACGATTCGTCGCTTGTTTCCGTCCGTTCCGGGGGCGCGGTTTCCGCCGCGTCCGTCTCATCCGGGGCAGCGGCGGTCTCCGGGGTCGCCATGGGCAGTGCCGCACGGGCCCGCATCAGGACCGGGGGCACGCTTGCGGGGGCGCTTTCCGCCGCCGTGCTTTCTGCAGTCTCGGCGGGCGCGACGCTCTCCGCGGAGTCCATACTCTGGGCATCCTCCGCCGCATCGGCGGTGTTCGTCTCGTTGACGGGGACCTTGACCTTGCCGGACGCAACGGTCTTACCGTTGTCACCCGAGTGCGCCAGCGTCTGCAGCGTCACACTTGCGGTGAACTTTTTCAGCTCGAGCGAATCGTCCTGCACCTTTTCCTGCAGCTCGGGCAGGGTGATGCGGTAAACAGGCTCGGCACCGTCCTCCTGCACCAGCTCCAGCATGGGAACCGTCTGTGCCTTGTAGTACAGCGTACCGCCGTCCTTTTCCACCGTGCCGGTGACGTCATAGGGTTGCGATTCCCAGCCGGTCAGGTTGTTATCTTTGTCGTAGACAGGCTCAACGCTCAGGTCGTACCAGATGCGGGTCTCGTCGGTCTGCTTTTCAAGCTTCGTCGTTTTGTCGCCATAGGTCTTGGTGACGGTTTTGATTTCCCCGCGCTTATGCGTGACTGTGCCGTCTGCGTCCGTCTCGTCCCTGTCGTAGGTCGTCACCGTAATGCTGTAGGGCTTTTTGTCCTTGTCCAGCGGCGTGACGGTAAAGGTATAGCTGTCGGTCAGGTTGCGCACCGTGCCGTCGGCCTGGGTGTACTTGTTCACCGCGGTCCACTCCACCGTAAAGCGGCGCAGCTTCAGCGGGGCCGTACCGCGATTGCTCTTAAACTCGGGGTCGCTGTACAGGTTGACCTCCTGCGTGTAAACGGCATTGCCAAGTGCGCGTTCCGGTTCGGTAACGTCCACGGGGGCGTCCAGCGTGATGGCCGGCAGCTGCGCCTTTGCGGCATCCTGCAAGAAGTAGAACCAGTTCGACGCTGTCCTGCCGTCGGTGGGCATAACGCGCACCGCGGGCAGCAGGTATTGTTTTGCATGGTCGGGCGTCAGCGTAAAGCCGTTGCCGTCGGGCACAAAGGTATAGCTGGCGGTGGTGTCGTTGACGCTGGCGCTCCCGCCCACCGTGCGGCTGTCCTTCGGGATGACCAGCTCGGCGTCGCGGCTGTCCAGCATCTCGTCCAGTTTTTTGGTCAACTCCTGCTGGGCCTTGTACTTGTCCTGTCCGGTGGACTGTTCCTGCCAAGTCCTGGCCAAATCGGCAATTGTATTGTAATTGTTCTCGTTGCTGAAGATATAGCCGGTAAAGTAGACATTGCCCTGTGCGGCTGCGTCCAGCGTCATGTTGAGCTTGAGGTCGTTCAGGAACGTCTCCTGATTCGGGCTGTCGGGCGCAAAGCTGCTGGCCGTAACCTTGGGCGCAGCGGCGCGGCGGACGATGGTCTCGGACTGGCTCAACGCGCCGTCCGGGCCGTCAAAGCAGCTGTCGTCCTTGCCGCGGGCAATGACGCGGAAGCGCAATGCCTTGCCCTGATACTGCTCCAGATCCAGCGTCAGGCTGCCGACGTTGCCCGTGGTGGGCAGCGTCAGCACAGTTTTGTCATCGGCATCGACGACGCACAGGTCATAGTGGTCAATGCGCGCGTTGTCGGACGGCGACCAGCTGACCGTGTAGAGCAGGGCATCCGCGTTGTCGGTCTCGCCGTTGACGCGGGTGATGGAGCTCGGCGCGCTGATGCCGGGCAGGCGCTGCTTAACGCTGTAATCCGCCACAGCGGACGCGCCGATTTCATTGGTGCCGGCTGCCGCCACACGGGTGACCTCGAGCCGGACCTTGTCATAGCGCCAGCTGTCGCTGCCGTTGGCCAGCATGGTATCCACGTTGACAGGCAGGGTAAAGCTGTTGCCATTTTGTGTCGGCGTCAGGGTGTCCTTCAGCGCAATTTGCTCCTGACCGGTCACATTGCCGTTCTCGTCCGTCAACAGGCCGTAGAGCTTGATGCTGTAGGTCGGCGTTTTCGCGTCCATGTCCTCTTGCGTCCAGTTGAACGTATAGGTCAGCTGATTGTTGTCCGGGTTCACCTTGCCGCCGTCGGTATCTTCGGCCAGCGTCGGGGCTTTCAGGACATTCAGGTTCAGCTGCTTGAAGATGATCTGCGGGGTCGTCTGTGTGGCCTGTATAGCCCAACTCTTGTCATCGGTGCGGTTCACGTCGGAGAAGCAGAGCGGCGTCAGATGGGCATAGGTATAGCTGTGCTCGCCCGTGCGAACGATCTCATAGCCGTTCTTCCACCAGATTTCTTTGTCGGTGTCGTTTGTCTCGTTCGCATGGCTGGCGATGGCTGCGGACACTTCCTCCGCCGTGGCATCCCAGCGTGTGGTCACATCGCCTTTACCGCTGGTGATGGGCACCGCAATGACAAGGAAGTCGGTGTAGTTGGACATAGCATCCGACGGCAGACTGTTCAGGTTGAAGGTGACGGGTGTCTCGGTGACGATGCCCTCCCGCGCGGCCAGCGTGATGTACTGGCCGTTCAGGGACTGCCCGTTGACCGTGTCATTGCCCAGATATTTTGCCAGCAGCATGACGCGGTAGGTCGGGCTGCCGTGGGTCGGGTCTGCCAACGTTGGCGTGAAGCCGAAAGTCACCGTTGCGGTAAAGTTTTCCGCCGATTGGCCGGTGCAGGTCACGTACTCTGTCGCGTTTTCTGCTTTGGTCAGCGTGCCCGCAGGCAGACCGTCTTCATTCTTCTTGGCATCTTCTTTGTTAACATCACGCCATTGGGATGGGACGTAGGTTTCGACCTTGTACTCCGCCGAGCGTAAATAGCTGGTGCTGCCCGCTGCCGGAGTTGCCAGCGCTGTAAAGGTCTTGGTCACCCCAATACTCCACGCTATGCGGATATACTTCTTCCCATTCTGCCTGCTGAACGTATAAGGGTTCGTTACACCGTTTCTTGTTACGGTTACTGTCCAGTTTTCATCCTTGGGGTAGTCCTCATAGTTTTTCAACACAAGAATTTGCTCATATTTAAATTCTTCGTTACCATCGACCTTCGTGCATTCGTTCCAGTTAAATTCCGAGCGCTTTACAAGGCGGACTTCCAGTTCCGGTTTCGGCAGGGCGTGCATAAAGGTCTGCACGCCGCTGGTGTTGGGGTTATCAGGCTGATTCGGGTCGTTGTTGGTATTGTAGGGCGTTACACGCACGACGAAGTTACCCGTCCACGCTTTATCAGCCACAAAGGTGTAGCTGCGCTGGTAGACGTCCGCTTTGAGATAGGGATCTGCATCCGGTGCGACAGTACCCGCAGCGTCGCAGGGCAGAATTTCAACACGGTAGTAAGCGGCGGGGCTGGCTGTCGTGTCGTTCGGCTCGTCCCACGTCACTTCATAACGGCCATAGACGTTGTTGTCCGCGTCCTGCACCTGGCTGGCCTTGACGTCGATTTCTCCCGGCTTGGCGGGCTTGGTGCTGTCGAGCACGTACTTATAGTAGTTCTGGATGACCTCGTCGGTGATGTCCTCATTGTCCGGTTCGCCCTTGCGGTTGTCCTTGGTCGTCTGTGCGTTTTCACCGTAGACCAGTAGCAGCTGCCCGCGCTCACCGCCGTTGGCATCGTAGATATAACGCCGCGTCGATTTTTCACCAAAAGACTGCCCGGTCTTGACACCAATATAGCCCGTGCTGCCTGTTAGTTTTGTAATGTCGTAGCTGATTTGTTTGCCGTCGATGCTTGTGGGCAGCATAGCAAAATAGGCATCGTCCGTTCCACCACCTGTATCCTTACCGATGAAGAGTCTGCGGCTGCCGGACTTGGTGTTTTCCTGCCGCTCGGTAAAGTTACTGTTCTGCGTGCCCCAGTTGATGCTTGTGGACAAGCCGGTTGTGATGCGCGTCAGGGTTCTGTCGATTACGCCCGTAGCGATTTGGGATTGACCTTGTCTTTTCTTGTAGCTATTGGCAAAGGCCGCGCCGGAATCGATATAGTAGTTGTTATGACCCTCGATGTGTTCGCCATAAACAACCGTACCGTCTTTCATTGTCAATTCTGTGGACGAACGCTTGTCATAGGCAACAGGGTGCCAATCGTCCTTAACGACAGAGAAGCAGTTTGTGATTGTTGTGGGGGCTACACTGTAGCCGCCCATGGACCGGCTGCCGACAATACCGGCAATCCAGTAATATTTACCATTATTAGTGCTGTCATTATCGCCTTTTCCGGTTTGGGTCGTCATATTGGTGGTAAAGTTGCGGCACCGGTCAATATTGATGGTAACATACGGGATGGTTTTAAACTGGGCATTCCCATTGTAGCCGTTACCTTTTTTTACGCTGCTGACATTCGGATTGTCCACGCCATCCCACGGGCCCAAGTAAGCAAAAATGCCGACAGCCATCGATCTGGCTTGAATGCTTACAGTGCTGCCGTTGACACAGTCATACAGATCGATTGTCATAATGTCGGTGGCGTTCTTCATCTGCACTTTGCCAAAGATGCCGCCGATGTCGTTTGCGCTGCTCCAGCCATCAATAGACGACTTCATCGAGCCATGGTTCTGACAGGACAGGACGTTGACCGACGTGTTGGAGACAGGCGCATCATAGTAAGCCACAATACCGCCCATTGTACCGCAGTCACTGCCGCCGTCGTTGAAGTTCGTCTTCAGGTCGCCGAAGTTGTAGCAGTTTTGAAGCGTGCCGCCGTAGTTCGTCCAAAGCGAAATGACGCCGCCCGCATTGCCGGAACGACTGTTATAGACAGAGCCGAAGTTAATACAGTTTGTCAGCGTCCACCGGTCACCACTGCGGTTGTTCTGGTTGCAGATGATGCCGCCAACCTGCACATTGAAGCGGTTTGTGGAATCATAGTAATTAACATCATCGCGGTCATTGGCATCGCTTTGGGAAATATCACCCCTTTGGGTCGCGTTATTGCCCGTTTTCCAGAATGTCCGGCGGCTGAATCGACGCACGGCAGCGCAGTTTACCACAGTATCCAGCGCACTTGTGCCGGTCACATTGGATTCGTTCTGTCCTACGATGCCGCCAACGGTGGTATCATCGCGGGCTGCGTTATCCGCATAGACGAACCACTTACCGCTGGCCGTGCTGCTGATGCTGCCGTTCAGGCCGTTGAATCCGGTAATTCCGCCCAAGTGACCGCTGGCAAGGTTGTTCATATCCTTATTGCTGCCGCGCAAGCCGACAAGCAGATCGTTAGCGGCCAGACCCGTGTCGCTGTAAACGTTCGTGTAGCCCTTATTCGTCACAGTGTCAACGCCCTTGAGATCCACAAAGTTGGACACATAGCTAGCTGTAGCGCCCGTCCCATTTACCGGGTTGCCGCGCAGCGCAGCGACAATTGCATTGGTGTCTCCGTCAGCGATCCACTTTTTCAACTCGGGCATCAAATCGGTCTGCACAGTTTTGCTGCCGCTGCCCGTGATAGTGCCGTTGTTGGAGCCCGCAACGCCGCCCACAAAGCCGTAACGCGCCGTGATGATGCTGCCCGCGCCGCCGTTGCTGCGCTCGGTGGCGACATAGCTGTTGGCGATTTCGACATTGTTGCGGCCCGCAATGCCGCCCACATGGCTGGCACTGGCGAGCTTTTCGTCTGCGGTCTGGGTCGTGGTGATGTTGCTGATACCGCTGACCTGCAGTTTGATGTATTTGACCTCACAGCCGGTGATTTTGCTGTTGTTCAGACCGGCAATGCCGCCCACCGTGCTGCCGGTGCTGCGTGCACCGACGGAGACAAGGCCGTCCGTATCCGCGTTGCCGCCCATCGTGCCGGAATAGGTACACTGCTTCAGGGTACCGTCGTTTTGGCCTGCGACGCCGCCCAAATTTATATATTTATCAAGATTTTGTGTAAGGTCCAGCAGAACGTTGGTGCTGCTGACCGTGCCGTGCTCCGTGGTGCAGCCCACCGCGCCGCCCAGCGTGACGGTGTTGGTGCCCGCGCGCAGACCGTCGTTCAGCGACAGCGCGCCGTTTTCGACCTTACAGCCGGTGACGGTGCCCTCGTTCATGCCCGCAAGGCCGCCGATGGTGACCGCCGGGGTGCTGAACTGCACGTTGGCGTTTGCCGCCAGCTTCACATTGCGGATGGTCGCGCCCGCGCGGTTGTACGCCGCAATGGCGCCGATGCTCTCCGACGTACCGGTGATCGTGCAGCCGCTTACGCTGCTGTTATCTTCCGGCCCGGTCTCCTGACCGATGATGCCGAAGTTCGTGGCCGTGACGCCGCCCGCCGTGCCGTTGGCCGCGGTGACGGCGGCGCTGACCTGCACATTCTCAATCAGCGCGTCTTTATTATTATTGCCCGCGATGCCGCCCGCCTCGCCGTTGGTGGCGTAGATCGGATTCTGGGCATGGACGCAGGCGCTGATTTTGCCGCCCTCGTCGTTCACGCCCGCAATACCGCCCGCATATTTTGTGCTGGCGCGCACCGAGGCGTAGTTCTCCACACGGGTGATTTCGGCACGGTTCGTACCGGCCACGCCGCCCGCGTAGTTGGCGGCAGTGACGCTGCCGCTGACCGCGCCGTTGGCGTTTTCAGCGCCGCAAATGCGGCCTGTATATATGCCGTTCTTCGTATTGATACCGGCCACGCCGCCCGCATAGCCGGTGGCGGTGACACTGCTTTGCAGCTTGCCGGACAGCGAAATGCTGCCGACGTTGGCACCGGCCACGCCGCCCGCGTACCGGTTGGCCTCCACCGTGCCAGTGCTGCTGTTGTCCCCCGTGCAGATGATGAGGCCCTTGCTTGCCGCAGCGTCAACGCCCAGGTTGACGCCCGCAATGCCGCCGACATAGCTGTCGCCGCGCACGGCGCAGCCCTGCACCGGGTAGGCAGACTGAATAAGACCGCCGTTGACGCCCGCAACGCCGCCCAGATAGGTATACCCGGCTTCACGGTTGCCGAGGGACGCCGCCATGCTGCCGCCGGTGATCGTGCCCTCGTTCCAGCCCGCAAAGCCGCCCGCGGCGCACTTGTGAGCCACTGTGCCGTAGTTTGTGCAGTTTTCCAGCGTTGTGTTGGGTGTGGCATAGCCGATGATGCCGCCCGCCAGTGCGCCGTGCACGTCGTCGAAATCATAGCGGCCATCGGCCAGCGCGTTCAGCGATACGCCGCCTTTAAACGCGCCGTTGTTGGACGGGTTCAGGCCGCCGACGGACAGGGCGTTCTGCGTTGCGCCGTTGGTTGCCTTTTGAATCGTCAGCTTCGTATTGGCGTCGTTTGCGCCGACGATGCCGCCGACGTAGATGTCGGCCTGCAGGTTGAGCTTGTTCTGAAAATCGGTCAGGGTGATTGTGCCGTCCGACGTATTCGCGTCGGTGCTGTCGGTCAGCACGCCGGTGCTCTTGTCAATCGTCGGCAGCAGCGCCGCCAGCGTGACGCCCGCGGGCTTGACCGCCAGCAGACGGTTGTAGCCGATGATGCCGCCCGCGACGGCGTCGGCCTCGACGCGGCCCGAGGCCACATCTGTGTTAAACGCGCCGCCCGTCACAGTGAAGCCGCCCACCGGCAGGTTGGCGCCGATGACGCCGCCGACAAGCTGCTGACCCGCCACGCGGCTGACCTTCACAGTGGCGGAGGGCAGTTCCGGCGCGCAGTTCAGGCCGATCATGCCGCCGACAGCCTTGCCCGCCGCCACGATCTGGCCGCTGATGGTCAGGTTCTGGCCGGAGGTGTTGGAGATCGTCGCATTTTCATCGTTATAACCGGCCACGCCGCCCACGTAGTTGTTGCCGTACAGAATGGCACCCAGCGTCGGGGTGCCGTTCTTATCCCACGTCACAACGCCTTTTTTGCCGTTGCAGCCCGCGATGCCGCCGACGTAGTCGGCGTAGCCGTTCAGCTCCTTTAGCAGGTTGATGCGGCGGGTGTCGGTGGCGTTGTCGCCGGACATGCGGTTGGCGCAGTTCTGCACGGTGGCTGTGGCTTTCGGGTCTTGACTGCCGCCCCAGTCGGCATCATTGACGCCGACGATGCCGCCGACGTAGGCCGCGTTCTTTCCAAAGGCCGCGACCAGACCCGTATTGGTCATGCCGCTGATTTTGCTGTTGCTGCCGTTGACCGACACGATGCCGCCGACGTAGCGGTTGCCAAAGACGTCACTGCTGTTCGTATCGTTCTGTTGTACGCCGCTGCCGGTAAAGCCACCGGCCAGACCGCCCACAAACCGGCTGCCGAGCACGTAGCCCTTGCCGGTCTTGCAGCCGTTCAGCACAATTTCCTTGCCGTAGCCGACAAGGCCGCCGACGAAATCGCCCTTGAGGGGGCTGGCGTCGGTCAACGCGCCGGTTTTGTCGAAGCCCGCCTCGACCTGCTTCTTGAGCTGGGTCTCTGTCAGGTCGCTGCGGGTCACGCTTTCGCACCCTTTCAGGGTCACGCCCCTGCCGTAGCCCGCAATGCCGCCAAAGAACTGCCCCAGCACCAGGCTGCGCGCATCGCCCGCGGTATCGCCTTTATAGTTGGCGCCCGCGCTGACCGTGCCGTTGTTCCTCAGGCCCGTCAGCACCGGCGGCGTGCTGGTATTTGCGCCTGTCGTAAACAGGTTGCCGACGATGCCGCCCGTAAAGCCGTTGCCGGTCACAAAGCCGTTGTTGACGATGTTCGTCTTGTCCGTCGTCTGCATCTTCGCGGCGTCCACCGTGCCGAACACGCCGCCCACGCCGACGCTGCGCCAGAGGGAGTTCTCGTCATTCGGCTCAGCCGCCGCGGCAGCGTAGCGGGCCTTCTCGGCCTGCTGGTCTGGCGCTGTGTTTGTAACGGATTGCGTGCCCTTGTCCACAAGCAGACCCGCCACCGTCACGTCCGACGCAACGGTCAGGTCCTGCATGACGGAATCCGTTTCGGGTATGGCAACGCCGACGAGACCGCCAATGCCGCGCGGCTCGTCTGTATAATAGGTATAGCTGTTGCTGCCAGCGTCCGGCGTCTGCTCTATGCGCTGCGTTGCGGTGGTAGTGTTGTCAAACGCCAGCGCCGCGGCCACCAGCGCACTGGTCGAGGAGTTCGTGCCGCGGGTCAGGGCGCAGTTTTTCAGCGTGCCGGTGTTGACGCCGCAGAGTGCGCCGACAGCACGCACATCGCGCCAGTTCTCGTCGTCCTTCGCCAGCGCCGTGACGAATTTGGTCGCGGTCAGCTTGAGCTGGTTTTCGTTCGGCAGCGCACCGGCGGCGACGGTCTCGGTCTTGATGTTGACCTGAATGTCCGGGTCGCGCAGTGTGATGTAAGAAATTTTGCCCTTGTTCTCGCCGATAAGGCCGACATAGTGGTCGGCCAGCTCTTTCTGCCCTTCCCTGCCGGTTTTTGCAACGGACTTGCTGCTCAATTGCAGATTGAGGATGGGCACACGGGTCGTTTGGGTTGTAACACCCGCTGTTTTGCTCGTAAGTTCGATTTTTTCGCCCAGCTCCGGGATCGTCGGCCAGGCGACAGGGTCATTGAGGGACGGCACCTTGGCCGCCGGGTACCGCTCACCCGACGCGCAGTAGACCGTAACGCCGCCGCCCGTCCAGTTCAGGCCGGTGCTGTTGCTGGCCTGGGGGGTCAGCGTGTAGATGCCCTTGTTGGTGATGTCCCAGTCGGCAGACCAGCGCAGGTTGTACAGATGGCGGAAATATTTCAGGTCAGCCGTGACCGCCGTGCCGCCCTTGGCCAGCAGGGTGTTTTCCTCGTTCGTCGTTTCCTCTTTGCTGGCTGTGTAGGTGTCGCTGTAGTTTTCCCGCGGCTCGGCGCGCATGGCAATGTAGATGTCCTTCGGGTCGTTCAGCAGGCGGGTGATGCTGTACAGGCTCGTGGCGGCAACCTTTGCGTCGTTCTCACACGCGCGCAGCAGCGCCGCGTCCGCCATGGCGTCCAGCGTCAGCACAAAGCTGCCCTTGTTGTAGCTTAGCGGGAAGTAGAGTTCTTTCTTGGTTTCCGTCTGATTGCCCGCATTATCATACGTATAAATCGTAACAGGCATCTTGGTGATGACCTGCTTGTTATCATCCGCCGCACCCGCGGTGTCGCGCTTGATCGTGATGGTAAACAGCGGCTTCGTCTTGCTGGTATCCTTGGCATCGTAGGCCGTGGCCGTGTAGGAGGTGTCCAGATCGCCGAGGCTGGAGTTGCCGCTCCAGCTCAGGGTCAGCGTCTCGCCGTTCGTCAGGCGGGGATTCTTGACCTTCAGCTTCGTCTGCACCAGCTGCACAACGTTGACGCGGTCCTCGGCAGAGTAGTAGCCGACAAGGCTGTCATTGCGGCGGTGGTTATAGCTGCGGTCATAAATATTCGTAGCACCGTCCTGATTGAAGCGGAGCTTATCGGATTTGGTATCGTAAAAGACCGAGTAGACCTGCCCGCTCTGCACGTCGATCTCGACGCAGATCGAGGCATTCAGCAGCGAGGCGTCGTAGATGTAATCGCCCAGCAGCCGCTCCACCAGCGCGTTATGGTTGCCCGCGGCAGCGCCCGTGCGGTCATAGTAGAGCGCGGCCACGTTCTGGTCCAGTTCGGTCTTGGTGCGGCTCACAAGGGTATTGCCGCCCGCGTCGGTCACGGTGACGTCGTTCTGGAAGTGGTCGCCCGTGCTGCCCTCCTCCATGACCTGCCGTCGGAACGCATCCAGCTCCCCCGCCGTCTCCATCCGGGTCAGGGAGATCTGCGCCGTCTGGAACAGCGTGCGGGCGTTGGCCTCGTTCTTTTCAAACCGGGCCAGCCGCGTGTAGGCGATCAGCCCGCCGCCGACCAGCACCGCCAGAATGGCCGTGATAGCCAGAACGACCATCAGCTCCACCAGCGTAAAGCCTTTCTTTTTGTTTTTTATATTTTTATTGTACTGCACCATAGATGCTCCCGTCGTTTCTCCGGTGAAAGGTTACAATTAGACACAATACCAGATTATATATATTGTCATTATACTCGGAATGTGACGTTTTCGCAACAAATCCCGCGAGATTTCAGCAAATTTACACCAAATATAGTGGGTCAGCGGCAGGTTGTGCACGATTTCGCCATAATTTCCGTTATCTTTGAACAAAAAACAGAGTTTTTTTTCGCGAAATTCCTTGCAAATACAGGTCCGGCACGGTATACTAAATAGCGTGTTATTATATGGTAGAGGATGTGTAACAATGCTGGCAGCACGACTGGGCGCATGGCTGCGCCATACCGGGGAACGCTGGGCCAAAGCTGCGTTTGCGGAAAAGCTCGCCGTACTGCTGGCGCTGGGCGCTGTCCTGTATACTATTGTGACCGGCGCGGCGGAGCTGCGCTATCAGGCCCGTGCGCGGGAGGCCCTGGCTCAGGTCAAGGCTGCACGGCTGGCGGCCAGTGCCGTGTCTGCCCAGTGCTACTCCGCCGGGCAGACGTTCGCCGACCAGACAAGCGCAGACGGCTTTGCGGACGGCATCGCCGAGGAAATCCGCACGCTGGGCTCACTGCCCGGCACGGTGACGCTTTTGCAGATCGACCCGAACGGCTACACCGTGCAGCGGCTCCTGTATCAGGAGAACGGCATGTACGCTATCTATGATGCCGACGGCGGTTACCGTGTTTTCCGCGCGGAGGACCGGCTGCAATACGGCGCGGGGGTGGGCCATGCTGCTGCTTGAGCTTCTGTTAGGACTCATTCGTTTTCTGCTGGGCGCGGCGCTGTTCAGCTTTATGAACGTCGTCGCGTGGCGGCTGCCGCGGGGCATGGACCCGCTGAAGGGCCGCAGCGTATGCCCGCAGTGCGGCCACACGCTGGGTGCGCCGGACTTAGTGCCTGTGTTCAGCTGGTTATTCTTGCGCGGGCGGTGCCGCCACTGCGGTGCGCACATTCCGGCGCGGTACCTGCTGGTGGAGCTTCTGGGCGGCGTGCTGGCGCTGGGCTGCACTTGGCGGTACGGCGCTGCCTACGCCCTGCCGGGCGGGCTGTTCGGCATGAGCTGGGCCGCGCTGCTGGCGCTGGCGGTCTGCGGGATCTTGCTGAGCGTTTCACTCATTGATGCCGAGACGCAGACTATCCCGGACCGGCTGAATCTGGCGCTGGCGGTCTGCGGCGCGGTGAGCGTGCTGCTCTCCCCTGCCGACTGGCTGCCGCACATCATCGGTGCGCTCTGCGTCAGTGTGCCGATGTTTCTGCTCTGCCTTGTCATCGACGGCGCGTTCGGCGGCGGCGACATCAAGCTGATGGCAGCTGCCGGGCTGTTCCTGGGCTGGCAGAATACGCTGCTGGCGATGTTTTTCGGCATTGTTTTTGGCGGTATGTACGGCATATACCTGCTGGCCGCCAAAAAGGCAGGGAAGAAGGACCACTTCGCCTTCGGCCCGTTTCTGTGTGCGGGCATCGTGATCGCGATGCTGTTTGGCGGACCCGTTTTGGAATGGTACTGCGCGTTTTTGTGATGCTCCTTGCCTCCCTCTGCGAGGGAGGTGGCCCCGCAGGGCCGGAGGGAGAGAACCTTTCCATAGCCCGAAATATGTCGGATTATCGCAAGGTTCTCTCCCCCACCGCCTGCGGGCGGAGCCCCCTCGCAGAGGGGGCCAAGGGAATCAGCCTTTCATCTATTTCTTTCGGAGGAATCTCCCTCATGCCACGTTTTCGTTATACTGCCACCAATGAGAAGGGCAAGACCGTCCGCGGACTGCTTGAGGCCCCCAGCGAGGAGGCGCTCTACGCCAAGCTGCGCAATGACGGCCTGTACATGACCGACGCGCAGGAGGCCCAGAAGGCCCTCGCGACGTTCCGCCCGCTGAAAACCGCCGTGCTGGCGGATTTCTGCCGCAACCTGGGCACCCTGCTGACCGCCGGTGTGCCGCTGGTGCGTGCGTTCCGTATCATGGCGGACGAGCGCACCATCGACGCCCGCCAGAGGGCCCTGTACGAGGCCATCCTGAGCGAGCTGCGCAAGGGCGTGCCGCTGTCCGATGCGATGGAGTCCTGCGCACCCGCGTTCCCCACCCTGCTGCTGGCCATGATCCGCAGCGCCGAGGGCACCGGCAGCATCGACCACGCCTGCGCCCGCATGGCGACCTACTATGAGCGCGAACACAAGATGAACCAGCAGGTCGGCAACAGCATGATGTACCCCATTATCCTGTCCGTGCTGATCGTCGGCGTTATTGCGATTTTGATGACCTTTGTTCTGCCGCAGTTCAAACCGATGTTTGACCAGATGGAGACCCTGCCGTTCCTGACCCAGCTGCTGTTTGACGTCAGCGACTTTGTCGGTGCCAACTGGCCGGTGCTGCTCGTCGTGGCGGCGCTCATCGTCTTTGGCGGCAAGCTCCTGCTGGCGCAGCCGAAGGTCCGCCGCCAGTGGGACCGCTTCATCCTGCACGCGCCGGTGGTCGGCGTGCTGAACCGCAAGATCTGCACGGCGCGCTTTGCCAGCACGCTGTCCAACCTGTACGGCAGCGGCGTGCCCATCATCACGACACTGGCCGCGGCACGCGACGCCATCGGCAACCGCTGGATCGAGAGCCAGTTCGGTGACGCGCTGGACAGCATCCGCGCAGGCCACAGTCTGTCGGAGGCGATTGCGGGCATCGACGGTTTTGAAGTGAAGCTCTCCTCCTCCGTCGCTGTCGGCGAGGAGACCGGCAAGCTGGACAGCCTGCTGGCGACCATCAGCGAGACACTCGACTATGAGGCCGAGATGGCGACCAAGCGCCTTGTCACGCTGCTGGAGCCCGTTATGATCGTTATAATGGGTCTCGTGGTCGGCGGCATCGTGGCCGCGGTCATCGTGCCCATCTACCAGTCCTACGGCACCATCGGCGCGTCGAGCGGCGCGATTTAAATTCTATTCCGGGAGGCCCACCATGGCACTTCTTACCTCTTTATATCTGTGCAGCCGCACGGTGTATGCCGCCGTCGGCACGCCCACGGGCAGCGGGGCGCGCGTTGTCGCCGCCGCCCAGACCGAGCTGCCCGAGGGCTGCCTGATCAACGGCGTCATCACAAACGAGGCGGACCTGACCGCCGCGCTCAAAGAGTTTTTCACCGCCAACAAGCTGCCGATGAACCGCGTGGCGCTGATTGCGGGCGGCAGCCAGTTCATGCACCGCATCCTGACGCTGCCCGCCATGAGCGAAAAAAAGCGGATGGCCGTGCTCTCCCATGAGCTTGCCAGCGGCGGCGCCGAGGTCAGGGCTCCGCTGGACGACTACATGCTGCTCTCCCGCGATGCCAGGACCCGCGTGGATACCGTGCTGGCCACCCGCGTGGAGCAGAGCGTCATTGCCGGGTACGACGCGCTGGCCAAGGCCGTCGGCTTCAAGCTGTACAGCATCGACTTAGGGCTGGCCGCGCCGATCAAGGCCGTGCGCACGATCCCCGATTTGCAGCAGAAAACCTTCGTGCTGCTGCAATTTGACGATGACACGATTTCTGCCTGCCTGTTTGTGCAGGGGCAGTACACCTACTCGACCCGCAGCCGCCTGTTCAACCCGCGCGGCTCGGCGGAGTCCGGCACCGAGATCGCGCAGAAGCTCTCGGGCCTGATCCAGTTCCACACGACCAGCAAGAGCGAGCACCGCATTGAGACTGTCTGCTTTGCCGGCTCCACGGCGGACGACCTTGCGGTCTGCCGCCCGGGCTGTGAGGCGCTGGGCCTGCAGGTGGCCCGCTTCCCGGATTCACCCACCGTCAGGCTGCCGTCCGGCACCGCGCTGGCCGATGTACTTTACGCGGCGGGCAACCTGATCGCACGCTGATTTTTACCTGCAAATACTTGCCCCGGGGGCTTATCATTATGGCTATGAAACAGAACAACTTTTATCTGCGCTGGCAGAAGGCCGCCGGTGCGGCCAAGTCGGAGTCCCGCAGCCAGGGCCTGCGGACGCTGGTGCCCGGCCTTGCTGTCGTGGCTGTCTCCATGCTGGGCTGGGGTGTGCTGACACTGCACACCTCGATGCTGAAAAGCCAGCGGGAGGACATCCTGAACTGGTGCAGCGACAATACCGAGCCATACCGCGCCGCAACGCAGGATTCCGAGTCTGCGGCGCAGTTCCGCTCGCTGACCGACTATTCCGACGGGATGACCGAGCTGCTGAACAGCTACCCCGACGTGACCAGCAGTCTGCTGCACCGCGTCGAGGCTGCCGGCGGGTCCGGCATCACGATCCAGTTCACCGACTACAACGCATCGACGGGCAAGCTGCTCTTTAACGCGAACTCCTCCCAGGTCATCGACATTCCGGCCTACATCCGTTCCCTGCAGAACTGCGGGGTGTTTTCCACCGTCAGCTACACCGGCTACAAGGCCGATGACGACGGCTATTCCATCGATCTGCGCTGTGTGCTGGCAGCGCCGCAGCAGTAAAGGAGGGCGCTATGGAAATTGCACCAATGACAAAGCGCGATAAAATTCTGCTGTACGTCGTTCTGATGCTGGCGTTCGTTGTGCTTTTTGTCCGGTTCCTGCTGATTCCGGGCATTGAGAACCACCAGCAGGCCGACGCCGATCTGCGCGAGGCGCAGGACGCCCAGACCTCCATGCAGGATGCGATCATGCTGGCCGGCACCTACGCCGCCGAGAAAAACAACAACTGGGGCGAACTGCAGACCGCCAACGCCAGCTACTACAGCCTGCTGAGCAGTGACGAGCTGGACACGCTGGTGACAAGCCTGGAGCTGAACCACAATTTACAGCCCGACTCGCTGACCATCGGCGAGCCCGTGACCCAGAGCCTTACCTATTATACCGCCAGTGAGAACGCCGGACAGAGCGCTGCCCCCAGCGCAGCCGCGTCCGCCTTTGCCGGTGACGACGACAGTGACGACGACAGCATCACCGCCGACACCGCCGGCACGACGGCCCAGGGCAACGCCATTTTGCAGCAGATCTTAGCCTCCGACCTCATCCTGGACTATGACCAGCCTGGCTATTACCGCAGCGTGGCGATCAGCTTCTGCTGCACGGGCGAGGACAGTGATTTTCTTTCGATGCTGGACGACATGGCCGCGAACTACCCGTCCGTACAGCTTGTATCCTTCTCCATTGATACCCGCAGCTTCGCCGACACCGACGGCAGCGCCGTGACGGCCACGGCGTTCAATGTATCCCTGAACGTGATCCTCTGTGACAAAGGAGGCGTACAGCCGTGAAAAACATCCGCCTCGGCGACGTTCTGATCGAGTTCGGCTATATCACGCCCGACCAGCTGAACACCGCCCTTGCCTACCAGAAAGAGCACCGCGACCTGCGCGTCGGCCAGGCTTTGCAGGAGCTTGGCTACGTCAATGAGCGTCAGGTCCTGGAGGCACTGGCCCAGCGCCTCCAGCTTAAAATGATCGACATTGAGCACACCAACGTCGATGTGACCGCCGTTGAGAAGGTCCCGCAGGAGCTTGCGCAGAAGTACGATATGCTGCCGATTGCGCAGAGTCCGCGCGCGCTGACGATTGCCGCCAACGACCCGCTGAACTACTACGCCCTTGAGGACATCCGCCAGCTGACCGGCCTCGAACCGGAGATCGTGCTGGCCGAGCTGGAGCCGCTGCGCCGCGCCATCCGCTACTATTACGCCGAGGTCAGCGCCCGCAAGGCGGCCCGCACCGCCAACGACAGCGACATGGCCGCCGCCCAGACCGAGGATCTGGCCATCGACATGACTGCCGAGGGCGGCGATCTCGACGCGCCCATCATCCGTCTGCTGAACAGCCTCGTGCAGCGTGCCGTCACGACGACGGCGTCGGATATTCACATCGAGCCGTTCGAGGGCGAGACGAAGGTCCGTATGCGCATCGACGGCGTCATTATCGACTATGTGACGCTGCAGCGTGCTTTGCACCAGCCGCTGATCGCGCGTATCAAAATCATGTCGAACCTTGACATTGCCGAGCACCGCATCCCGCAGGACGGCCACTTCCGCGCACGCCTCGAGACCGGCCCCGACGTCAACGTCCGTGTTTCGATCCTGCCGACGGTCTTTGGCGAGAAGGCCGTTCTGCGTATTCTGTCCAGCAACACCTACATCAAAAATGCCAGCCATTTCGGCATGAACGACGAGACCTACAAGCGCTTTCTGCCGCTGCTGAACCGCCCGAACGGCATCGTCTACCTGACCGGACCGACAGGCTCCGGCAAAACGACGACGCTGTACATGGTCCTGCAGACGATTGCCGAGCGGCAGGTCAACGTCTCGACGATCGAGGACCCCGTGGAGCGCAACCTGGCCCGCATCAACCAGACGCAGGTCAACAACATTGCCGGCCTGACGTTTGAGAGCGGTCTGCGCGCCCTGCTGCGCCAGGACCCCGACGTCATCATGGTCGGCGAGACGCGCGACGCCGAGACAGCGTCCATCTCGGTGCGTGCGGCCATCACGGGCCACATGGTTTTCTCAACGCTGCACACAAACGACGCACTGTCGTCCATTGTCCGTTTGGAGGATATGGGTGTCGAGCGGTACATGGTCGCAAACTCCGTCGCGGGCCTCGTGGCTCAGCGTCTGATGCGCCGCGTCTGCCCGCACTGCGCCAAGCAGATGCCGGTCACGGCGGAGGAGCGCACCTATTTAGGGCCTGACATCCCGTTTGTGCGCCGCGGCACGGGCTGTACCCAGTGCAACGGCACGGGCTACCGCGGGCGTATCGCCATCCACGAGCTGGTCATTATCAACCGTGAGCTGCGCGAACTGATTTCTGCCGGGGCAACGCAGGCGCAGCTGACCGAGGCCGCCCGCCGCAGCCAGGGCATGACGAGCCTGCGCGAGGCCGCCCTGCAGCTCGTCCGCGAGGGCGAAACCACCCCCGAGGAGCTGCTGAAGATCACGTTCTATGAGGAGTGACGGGAGGAGTAACTGCCATGCAGATCCATGAGCTCACCGCGCTGGCGCGGAACAACAAGGCCAGCGATATTCATATCTCCGAGGGGCTGCCGCTGATGTTCCGCATCGACGGGCATCTGGCGGAGGCACCGGTCCAGCTTTCGGCGGCAGAGACGCGCTCGCTGATTTTGAGCCTGATGGACGAGGCCCACCGCGAGGCCATCACATCGGAGCGCATCGACGCAGACTTTGCGCTTGTCGCGCCCGACGGTACCCGCAGCCGTGTGAACGTCTTTTACCAGCAGGGCAGGGCCGCGGCCACACTGCGCCTGCTGAACGACTCTATCCCGACCTTGGAGGAACTGGCCATGCCGCCCGTTCTGACAAAGCTGGCCGACGAGCCGCGCGGCCTGATCCTGGTCACCGGCCCCACGGGCAGCGGCAAATCCACCACGCTGGCCGCCATGATCGACCACATCAATAAGACGCGCAGCGACCACATCATCACGATTGAGGACCCCATCGAGTACGTCTATCAGGGCCGCCGCTCGCTGATCCACCAGCGCGAGGTCGGCGCCGATGTGCGCAGCTTTGCTTCGGCGCTGCGCAGCGCCCTGCGTGAGGACCCCGACGTCATCCTCGTCGGCGAGATGCGCGACTATGAGACGATTTCGGCTGCCGTCACGGCTGCCGAGACCGGACATCTTGTCATGAGCACGCTGCACACCATCGGCGCGGCGCAGACGATCGACCGCATCATCGACGTCTGCCCTGCCGGTGCGCAGAACCAGATCCGCGGCCAGCTGGCCGCCGTGCTGCGCGGCGTCATCACCCAGCAGCTGCTGCCGCTGGCCGTCGGCAAGGGCCGCTGCGCCGCCACGGAGATTCTGGTGGGCACCGACGCCGTCGCAAACCTGATCCGCGAGGGAAAGTGCTACCAGATCCCGAGCATCCTGCAATCCGGCGCGGCCCTTGGTATGCACAGCCTGAACGCCGACCTGGCCCGCCTTGTCAGCACAGGCCGCATTACCCGCGAGGCCGCCGAGCGCTGCGCCACGAACAAGAGCGACCTGAAAAATTACCTGTAAGCAAAATAAAAAAGGGGTATCTGCCGTTCATGCGACAGATACCCCTTCTTTTTTACTGACTCGCAGGTTCACGTTGTCAGCCTTCCCCCTTGGGGGAAGGTGCCCGAGGCCCGCCCGAGGGCGGATGAGGGGCAGCCCTGCGGTGATTTCCCGTTCGCGCTCTGCTTTTCGCAAGCTCATCCCTCATCCGGCCCTGCGGGGCCACCTTCCCCCACTTGGGGGGAAGGCAAAGCTGCCGCCCATTCACGGGCAAAGCCCCTCCGGCCATCGCTGCTGCGCACCTCACTTTTCTGCCCCTTCCTTCCCCTGCGCCAGGATCCTTACCAGCCACCCGGGCACGGGTGCGCCCATGGCGGCGGCGTTCTCGGCAATAGAACCAAGCTCGGTAAAAATGTACCACACCAGCACCACCGGCAGCACCACGCCGTTCACCTCAAGGCCCAGCCCGGGCAGGTTGGCAACGGCCACCGCCAGCACGGCGTCGGTCAGGGCGCACACCAGCACAACGACCACCATCCCGGCCTTGTGCCAGATGCCGGCCCGGGCGGCAGCGCTCGACCACGCGCCCCTGCTGGCCGCGGCGGCGCTGCCGCTGACCCAGTCCAGCGCCATGCAGGCGGCCCACGCCACAACAAGCCAGCCCAGCCAGCCGAACGCTGCCGTGAACGCCCCGCACACCGCCGCCACAACGGCCTTGCCGCTGACAAACAGATTTCGTTTCTCCATTAAGCATCCCTCCATTCGCTTCTGTACAGTCCGGCATCCACCAGCCCGCGGGCCCGGCAGACTTCCAAAACCGCGTCCGCATCGCCCTGGGTGACCGGCCCCACCGTGATGACCTGCATCCGTCCCGCCGCGCCGTACACGCCGACAGCGTTCTTGCACCCCGCATACACCGTCGGGTCCAGCCCGACGCCGCCCGCTGCGGCGCGCACCTCCAGGTGGCAGTGCCTGTACGGCGGGTCGGCCAGCGCCGCATTGCCGGTATTGCCCATGACAGCCAGCGCGTCCCCGCTTGCCACGCGCTGCCCGGCCTTGACCAGAAGCGACGCACAGTGGGCAAAATACAAAAAGTTCACGGCGTCGGGCGTCTGCCCGCGGTCCAGCTGAACACAGACATAATAGCCCCACTCCCAGGTCTTGTCGCGCCTGTCCGTGACAATACGCGCCCGGGTCACGCGGCCCGTGATGCGCTTGCCTTTATAGTAGGGCATTCGGATCGTCGCGTCGTCCAGCCCGGCCAGGTCAAGCCCGCCGTGCCAGACCTTGCCCCCGCCGCGGGTCCAGCCCCAGCGGGCGTAGGGGAAGCGCACCTCGGTGCGGCCCGCAAAAATTCCTGTCTGCTGCATCCTCAGCCTCCTCTGCGCAGGGTGTAGATGACCTTCATCGTCTTGTCGGCGGTCTTTTCCACCGACTTCGGCAGGTCGTTGATCGTCGCCAGATAGTTTGCCCGCAGCACACGCTCGGTACGGATGCGGCTGTCGCCGTAGTAGCGGCGCAGCGGCGTCAGCGGCTCGCCCAGCACCGGCACTGTTGTGGAAAAGCCCGACGTCGTGTTGTCGTAGCCCGCCGTTTCGCAGGAGAACAGCTCGTTCTTCCCGGTGTTCAGCACCACGGCGCGGGTGCGGTAGTAGCAGTACAGCCGCCCGTCGTGGGCGTCGGACAGGTACGCCATGTCGTCGCCGTGCATCGTCACGGCCTGCACATCGGTGGGGTCAGCCAGCGGAAAGCGATAGATCTGCTCAGCCTGGTCCTGGACCATGTAAAGGCTGCCGCCGTAGACCGTGCCGTTCAGCGGCGTGCCGCGATTCTCGCTGATGAAGGACTGCAGATCAACGCCGGTGTTGTTCGGCACGGTGTAGTCCTTTGCCGCCAGCGTTTTTCTGTCGTACTCACGTATTTTTACAACGCCCGTTGCGTCAATGTAGTCAACCTCCGGCGCAGACACCAGATAGATTTTATCCGCCTCCGCGTCAAAGCAGATGCGGCAGTAGTCCTCCCCGGCGGAGGAATCCACCTGCAAAAAGTCCGCCACATTCAGCGTGTCGGTGCTCCGCAGGCTGTCCCACAGGCCGGTGGGGTCGCGGCGGAACAGGTCCAGCGTTTTCAGCCCCAGCGCATGATGCCGCAGCTCCAGCATGCCCTCGTCGGCGTTCAGATACCCGGCCACGGCCTCGTCCGCCTCGGGGTCGGCGTAGAGCAGCACACCCTTCTCGTCGGTGGGGTAGGTCGTTTTGGCCAAAAGGCCCGTCAGCAGCTGGTCACCGCCCAGCGCCCCGCCAAAGCCGAGCCGGTCCGCGTTGCAGGCAGCCGCGTCCGGCGCGTCGATCATCTCGGAGTAGTACGCACCCATCGGGTGGGTCAGGCAGACCGAGCCGATGACGCCGTTGGCCTGGCTCGTCGCGAACTCATAGACGTAGGTCACGACGCCGCTCCACGGGTCGATCTTCGTCTCGGTCAGGTTGGCGCTGCCGCGCACCGTGTTTTTGGTCGCGTTGACCTGCCCGGCCATCGCCGTGCCCACAACGCCCGCGCCCGCCGGGGCAAACACTGTGGCCGGGTCGCTGCCCAACGGCGTGTCGTACAGCAGCAGGCCGCCGTAAAACATCGTCACCAGATCCTTCGGGGCATTCGTGTACCCCTGGTCGCCGCGCCACAGCAGCATGGCCTTGTTCAGGCTGCCGCCGTAGCCGTTAAAAATGTCCGACACTGCGTTGGTGATAAGATTATCGCTCTCCACCACCTCCACCGCGCCGGTGTGCACATCGGTCAGTTCAATGCGCGTATGACCGTGCAGGGTCATTGCATCCGCTCCCTTCGTTTTATACATTGATGCTGCGTGCTTTTATTGCAATCGGCAGCAGTGTCTCCTCACATTCCAGCGTGCCGTCCCACGGCGTCTCGCTTGCCATGCCCTGCCCGGTCACGGTGGCCTTGATGCCGTAGGGCGCGATCTTCACCGTGCCGCCCGCACAGACCAGCCGCACCGACAGCCGCGTGACCGTCCCGGCCTCCACCGACGCAAACGGGTAGAACAGCGCCAGCGTGTGTGCACCCGTCTCCAGCCGCTGCTGCGGCGCAAAATTTTCCACCGGAACGTCGTTTATATAGTACCGCACGGTCAGCGTCAGTACCTTGCCGGTGTCGGGCGCAGCGTCCAGCAGCAGCTGCGCCAGGAACATAGCGCTCGTCTCCTCCACTGCCGTGAAGGCAATTGCCACGGCGGGCGTCTCCACGGTCTGCACCGCCAGCTCCGCCGGGTTCGTGAAGCTGTAATACACGATCCGCTTGCTCTCGGCGCTGTTCTGTAAGCGGCGCAGCGCTTTTTCCGTCGCACCGTCCGTTGTGCCGCCTAAGTAAGGGTTGCGGCCCACGCCCTTTAAGGTCTGCCGCCCGCGGTAGCGCCAGACGAAATGCGTCACGAGCATCTCGGGCGCAGTGCCGTCCTCCATCGGCAGCGCCACGCGGTCCCCCGGCTCAAACGCCGGGTCGCCGGGCATCGTCACGGTGGCCGGGACGTAGTCCAGCCTTTGCAGCGCCGCAAACAGGTTGTCGGTGATCTGCTGCCGTGTGGCGGGCAGACCCTTTTCGGCCAGCGTCATGTTGGAAATGCGCATCGTCAGGCCGGTATCCTGGCTGCGGCCCGCGGCAAAGCTGCCGTCGTCGGTCTCGATGCTCAGCGCCGCGTAGTGGCAGGCAAAGTCCGAGACCGCCGCCTCGCTGCGCGCCGCCGCGGTCAGCGCGGCACAGGGCTTTTCGGCAAAGGTGCGCAGCACCAGCCGCCCCGCGCGGTCCGCCGCCGCAAAGCCGCCCACCAGCTGTGCCACGGCGG
>OKSA01000906.1_pt1 | contig 28248 bp, 27 predicted proteins | sample 1601181 | NCBI WGS metagenome assembly OKSA01 (sample SAMEA3541538, study PRJEB24748) | human gut metagenome | biome: human gut; feature: human-associated habitat; material: faeces | place: China | collected 2012
ACGACATCACTTCTTATCATAAATGGAGGTATTCGTCTACGTCCCGAACATCATCGCCGGAGCCGGAAAGATCGGCGATACTGTAAACGCCATGAAAACCGCAGACCTCCCATTCGGCAAAGCCCTGTACGCCGCATTCCTCTACGGAACCTTCCAGCTTGCCAATGTCGCAGTCTTCGTCCAGCATGCCAAATCCTTCGAAAAACCGCAGGATGCCGGAAAGAGCATGGCAGTCGGTGCCGTATTAAATGCCCTTCTGATGATCATGGGCGTCCTCGGAATCATGACCGTATACCAGAACCCGGAAATGATCCAGCAGAGCGTCCCGACATTATTTATGGTTCAGCAGGGCGTCGGCAGTAAATTCATGACACCGCTGATTTCCGTACTGATCATCCTCGGTGCCGTATCCACAGCCGTCAACATGGTTGCCGCCATGGTCAAACGAATCCACGCCGGTCTCGCTGAACGAAGCAGCAGAACAGAAACCGCAGGCAAAATCAGCCGCACCCAGATCCTTGCCGCGCTTGTCTGCTGCATCGCGGACTTCCTTATCGCACAGTTTGGTCTGCTGACGCTGATCCAGAAGGTGTACAGCATCCTGGCATACCTGGCAATCCCGGTCATCTTGGTGCCGTACGTGGTGCACATGGCGGTGATGCGGTTTGATACGAAAAAATAGAAAAGAACAATAAAAAATTTGTAACAAAAATTTACACCGCAGAAAGAGAGATTTGCTTCTGGAGAATGGAAGTATTTCGCAGACAGCAGAAAAAAGAAGATTCATGCAGAGCAGATGTGAGTCATAAAGAAATGACATGCGTCTGCCTTTTTTCTGTGCGTCTGGCAGAGTATGTGTCGGTGACAAAGCAGAAAACAGGAACTCTTCTTTGGGACTCGATTGTGCCGTCAAAATATGGTATACTGCAAAAAGGATCAAAAAGCGGATATTGATATTTCACGGGAGGGGAAGAAGATGAAAAATGCACCGGCTTATGTGAAGGTTTACAGCAGACTGAAAAACGAGATCAATAAGGGAACATATCCTGTCGGGGGATTTCTGCCGAAGGAGTGTGAACTGGAGAAAATCTATCAGGTCAGCCGTACTACGGTACGGAATGCAGTAAAGATGCTGGTGCAGGAGGGACTGGTTGAGGTTCGCCAGGGTTCTGGAACGAGGGTGCTGAATCATAAGGCAATTCAGAATTATAACAAGGTCACATCGGTCACGGAATCCCTGATGAAAAAAGGATATCGGGTAACGACGTCAGATATGATGATCGACATCATTTCGGCGGACAAACAGCTCGCCGATGAACTGGAAATTCCGGAGGGAACCAGCGTGGCGAGGATTCAGCGGCTGCAGCTTGCGGATGAAGAGCCTGTTACGCTGATGGAAAATTATATCGAATATGCGAAAGTCCCTGGCATCGAGGCGTATGAGAATCAGTTTGTAGCGCTGTATCAGTTTCTGGAGGAGAAATTCGGCTTGCAGATTGATGAGACACGAGACAGAATTTCAGCGAAATCCGCGACCTTTATGGAAGCCCAGGTTCTGAAAACGGAGCCGAAGGATGCGCTTCTTGTGGTGCACAGAGTCACCTACTGGCAGAACCGGCCGGTGAGCATTGACCACGTGCGGATCATCGGAAGCAAGTACGAGGTGGAGATTTCGGGAAAAGGACGGAGTAAATGAGCGATGAGACAGAAGAACAGAAGAAACTGATGCGGCAGATTGATATCAGCTGTGTACAGGCATTTCATACAATGGATGAAATTGATGCGATGGTGGAGCTGGCAAAGAAATATCGTCTGGCTGCTGTGTTTACCTTGCCGGCGTTCAGCGCCCATGTGGCAGAACGGCTGCAGGACACCAGAGAAATCCATGCGGGAGGCGTGGTAAGCTTTCCGGGCGGCGGAGATACGACCGGACAGAAGAAGCGGCAGGCAAAAGAACTGTGGGAGGCTGGCTGCCGGGAAATCGACATGGTGATGAATCTTACGGCATTCAGAAGCCACGAATTTTCTTATGTAAAAGAAGAACTTCTGGCCATCCGGGAGCAGGTGCCTTCGGCGATTTTTAAGGTGATCATCGAGGCACCGCAGCTGACGGAGCAGGAAATCTGCCAGGCAGTGGATCTGTGTGTGGAAGGCCGTGCGGATTATGTAAAGACGAGCACCGGATGGTATCCCGGCTGTCCTTCCACCGTGGAGCAGGTTCGAATCATGAGCCGTGAAGCCGCCGGTCGCATTCAGATCAAGGCCGCCGGTGGAATCCGCAGTCTGGAAACTATACAGGAAATGCAGAAAGCCGGCTGTAGCCGTTTCGGTATGGGAATGCGGTCGGTACAGAATTTGATAAAAAGTATCTATAAGTAATCTATTGTGCAAAAGCTATAAAAAAGTCACGGAATATTCTACGATATTCCGTGACTTTTCTGTTGAATTAGTAACCTATTAGTGATATATTCGAATCATAGGAATCGATAAATCATTAACAATCTGAAAGGAGAGCAAAAGATATGAAAGGTTATGCAATGCTGAAAATCGGTGAATCCGGATGGATCGAGAAAGAACGCCCGAAATGCGGGCCGATGGATGCCATTTGCCGTCCACTGGCAGTTGCCATCTGCACATCAGATGTCCACACTTTATGGGAAGGGGCCATCGGTGACCGTCATAACATGATTCTGGGCCATGAGTGCTGTGCAGAGGTTGTGGAAGTCGGAGAGCTCGTAAAAGATTTCAAACCGGGAGACCGGGTTCTTGTGCCGGCCATCACTCCGGACTGGAATTCTCTGGAAGCACAGGCTGGTTATTCCATGCACTCCGGCGGAATGCTGGCAGGCTGGAAATTCTCCAACTTCAAAGATGGTGTCTTTTCTGAATTCTTTCATGTAAATGATGCCGATGGAAACCTTGCGCTGCTTCCGAAAAACATCAATGTTGTCGACGCGTGCATGCTTTCCGATATGGTGCCGACCGGATTCCACGGCGTAGAGCTTGCCGATGTACAGTTTGGTGATACAGTTCTTGTCATCGGAATCGGACCAGTTGGTCTGATGTCGGTAGCCGGAACGAATATGCGCGGCGCATCGAGAATCATTGCTGTCGGAACGAGACCGGTCTGCGTAGAAGCGGCAAAAAAATACGGCGCAACGGATTTTGTCAGCTACAAGAACGGACCGATTTTCCAGCAGGTACTTGATATGACAGATGGAAAAGGTGTTGATAAAGTAGTCATCGCCGGCGGTGGTGTAGAAACCTTTGCAGAAGCAGTAAAATGCCTGAAACCGGGCGGAAAGATCGGAAATGTAAACTATCTTGGATCCGGTGACAACATTGATATTCCGCGTGTAGAGTGGGGCGTTGGAATGGGTCACAAACAGATTAACGGAGGCCTGATGCCTGGCGGAAGACTCCGCATGGAAAAACTGGGAGCTCTTGTTTCGGCAGGCAAGCTGGATGTCAGCCCGCTGTCCACACATGTGTTTGATGGATGGGATCATCTGGAAGAAGCACTGTTCCTCATGAGAGATAAACCGAAGGATTTAATCAAACCAGTCGTTAAATTGGCTGACTGATGATTTGAAAATTTGACTGAAAAAGGAAACGTATGAAAATATTGATCGTATCCGGCTTTTTGGGCGCGGGAAAAACAACATTTATCAAACGGCTGGCCAGGAACGTCGATCAGCGGTTTGCCATACTGGAAAATGAATATGGAGCCGCAGGAATCGACGGCGCACGTCTTGGCCAGAACCGGCAAGGAACGCAGAAAAATGTATGGGAAATGACAGAGCAGTGCATCTGCTGCATCGGGAAAAAGGATTTTGCAGCATCCGTGCTGACCATTGCCAATGTGGTAGACCCGGAATACCTGATCGTAGAACCGACAGGCGTCGGAAGTCTCGCCCGGATTATAGAAAATCTGCGTCAGATCGAGTACGAGAGAATTCAGCTTCTCTCGCCGGTCACTATTGTGGATGTTTACAGTTACCGCCGCTATATGGCGGAATATCCCGAGCTGTATCAGGATCAGATCCGAAGCGCGGATACGATCATTGTTTCCAAAACAGAAGCATGCCAGGCGGAAGAAAAACAGCGCATCCAGAAATTTCTGCAGGAAATTAACCCGCAGGCAAAAATCATCACGGATTATGCATCCACGATGACACGGGAAGATTACCAGAGCCTGCTGCTGGGCGGCCGATATGAGAAAGAAGTACAGGATACGCAGAGCGGCGAAAAGATGCCGGAGACCTTCTCCTTCGAAAATATCCGAATGGAGGCACCGGAAACCCTGTGGTGTTTTCTGGAACAGATCATTCGCGGAGCGTTTGGAAATATCATCCGTGCAAAAGGACAGTTCGCAGCCGGAGACCAGTTTCTCCAATTTGATGTCGCCGATCACCGCTACAGCATCACCGGCACAGAACAGAAAAACGCCGGCCAGGCTGTGTTTATCGGAAACGATATGAACGAAGATGCGATCCGGCAGTATTTTAAGAAATGCGCCGGAAACCAGAAAATGAAATATGCTGCCCGTCATGTATCATAAAGTAAATAGGAAAAAGAGATTGCGGAGTCCTGCCAAAACAGGGTTTCGCAATTTTGGTTTTTACAGAAAGATTCAACTGAAAAACGAAGGATAGGCAAAAACGAAAAATTACGCTAAAATAAACATACAAGTATTTCAAATAAAACAAAAGAAAAATCAGGGGGGATCTGATATGGAGGAACAGAAAAGAAGACGGGAAAGAAAATCAGCGGCATACTGGTTGAGCAAAAGCTCGATTTTATATCCGATCTGTATCTTGTATGTGATGTATGTGAAACAGGTTGAGGTATATATTACAGAATGTTCCGTCCATATTTCGTCGGGGACAATGCTTTTTGCCTATGCGCTGTGCCTGATTTTGTGGCTGGCCTCACCCATTCGAAGCTACTGCGCAGATGGAACTGCAAATGAAGTTTTATTCTATACATTTCCGCCGAGCATACTGATGCTGTTTTTATTTGCCCAATATTCACTGAAAATTGTGTTGTTTCTTGCAGTGCTGGATGGGATATTTCTTGTTACGGTTTTAAGAGATTTACATAGAAAAAAACGAAAATATTCTCCGAAAAAATTCTGGAGATTAAAAAGAAGTGACTTAAACGCATTTCTGTTTGTTTCAGTATGCGTGAGTATGGTACCGACTTGTATGATGATATATTGGAAGCTTGAGTCTCCGTCCGGAGTGGCAGAACTTTACGAACGAAAAAAGGACTATAATCTCGTCCAGAATCAGGAGAACATTTTTCAGGAAAATAAAGAATTTCTGCTGAGCTTAAAGGAGAGCGAATGGAGGCAAAAAACACTGGAAGAAAGAACAATTGCAGCGCAGAAGATGGTACGGCTTGAAACAGAACGACTTGGAATTCCCGAAATTCCGCTGTATGTGAAAGAGACAGGATCATCGAATTGCGTTGCATTATATAATAATGAAGAGAACGAAATATGGTATGCTCCAGAGCATTTAACATCTCAGACAGCAGAAGAATTTTTTACGGGAATTTGCGAAGAATGTTATCATGGAATGGAGTATTATCTGCTGGAGCGAATGGACTGGAATTCGGAAATGGCGAATACTGCTTATTTTGAAGAAATGAGGAAGTGGAAACTAAATGATAATCGCTACATATCTGGACGCGACGAGGGCGATTCGTTTGAAGCATATCAATCACAGCCGCTGGAAGCATCTGCCAAAAAGTATGCCAGTTCCGAAACAGAGGCACTGATTCATTTTATTGCTGTGTACGGCGATGAATAAAAATCTTTTAGGGGGGAGGGAGAAAAGGAGCGTCGGGAAAAATAAAAAAAATTAGCACTCACCTCTTGACAGTGCTAATAACTAGTGTTATAGTACGACTAGAACAAAGAAAGAAAAGAAAATTCACATCAACGCTCTTTTTGTTCGGAGCGAATGTTAGCACCCAAATAGATAAGGAGGAAGCCGATTATGAATATCAGTAAATTCACACAAAAATCGCTGCAGGCTGTACAGGACCTGGAAAAGACCGCATACGATTTCGGCAACCAGGAAATAGAGCAGGAGCATCTGTTGTATAACCTCCTGCATCAGGACGACAGCCTGATTCTGAAAATGATCGAAAAGATGGAAATCAACAAAGATCATTTTCTGAACCGTGTCGAGACGGCGCTGAACGACCGCGTCAAAGTATCCGGCGGTCAGCCGTATATCGGTCAGTATCTGAATAAAGCACTGATAAATGCTGAGGATGAGGCGAAAGCCATGGGAGACGAGTATGTTTCCGTAGAACACCTCTTCCTGGCAATGCTGAAAAACCCAAGCCCGTCCATGAAAAAACTGTTTCAGGAGTACGGCATCACAAGAGAACGTTTCCTGCAGGCATTAAGCACCGTGCGCGGAAACCAGAGAGTTACCACCGACAACCCGGAGGCAACATACGACACCCTGGAAAAATATGGCCAGGATATCGTAGAAAAAGCCAGAAACCAGAAAATGGACCCGGTTATCGGCCGTGATACCGAAATTCGGAACGTTGTCCGTATCCTGTCCCGTAAGACAAAAAACAATCCGGTTCTGATCGGTGAGCCTGGTGTTGGTAAAACCGCAGTCGTAGAAGGCCTGGCCCAGCGAATCGCCAACGGCGATGTACCGGAGAGCTTGAAAGATAAAACCATTTTCTCTCTCGATATGGGAGCCCTGGTAGCCGGAGCAAAATACCGCGGCGAATTCGAGGAGCGTCTGAAAGCCGTTCTGGAGGAAGTCAGAAAGAGCGACGGAAAAATCATTCTGTTCATCGATGAGCTGCACCTGATCGTCGGCGCCGGAAAGACCGACGGCGCGATGGATGCCGGAAACATGCTGAAACCTATGCTGGCACGAGGCGAACTGCACTGCATCGGTGCCACAACGCTGGATGAGTACCGCCAGTACATCGAAAAAGATGCCGCCCTGGAGCGCCGTTTCCAGCCGGTTCAGGTTGATGAGCCGACCGTAGAGGATACGATTTCCATCCTGCGTGGCTTAAAAGAGCGCTACGAAGTTTACCACGGCGTAAAAATCACCGACGGTGCCCTCGTTGCAGCCGCAACCCTTTCGAACCGTTACATCAGCGATCGTTTCCTGCCAGATAAAGCAATCGACCTGGTCGACGAGGCATGCGCTCTGATCAAGACAGAACTGGATTCCATGCCGGCCGAGCTGGATGAGCAGCGCCGTAAGATTCTGCAGATGCAGATCGAGGAAGCTGCACTGAAAAAAGAGACCGACAATCTGAGCCGCGAGCGTTTGGAAACACTGCAGAAAGAGCTGGCTGAGTTAAAGGATACCTTCAATTCTGCAAAGGCACAGTGGGAAAATGAAAAGAGTTCCGTTGAGAAACTGTCCAAACTGCGTGAGCAGATCGAGGACATGAACCGCCAGATCCAGAAAGCAAAGAATGATTACGATCTGAACCGCGCCGCTGAACTGCAGTACGGTGAACTCCCGAAATTACAGCAGATGCTGGAAGCAGAAGAGAAAAAAGTTAAAAATGAAGATCTCTCCCTGGTACACGAGAGTGTAACGGATGAAGAGATTGCCAGAATTGTCTCCCGCTGGACCGGAATCCCGGTTGCAAAACTGACCGAAGGCGAGAGAACTAAGATCCTCGGCCTGGAAGATGAACTTCACACGAGAGTTATCGGCCAGAATGAGGCAGTCACCAAGGTTTCGGATGCAATCATCCGTTCCAAAGCCGGAATCAAGGATCCGACAAAACCGATCGGTTCGTTCCTGTTCCTTGGACCTACCGGTGTCGGTAAAACAGAGCTTGCGAAAACGTTGGCAGAAAAGCTGTTTGATGATGAGAACAACATGGTTCGAATCGATATGAGTGAATACATGGAGAAATACTCCGTCTCCCGTCTGATCGGAGCGCCTCCGGGATATGTAGGCTACGAGGAGGGCGGCCAGCTGACCGAGGCAGTGCGCAGAAAACCATATTCTGTTGTTCTGTTCGATGAGATCGAGAAAGCGCATCCGGACGTCTTCAACGTTCTGCTGCAGGTACTCGATGACGGCCGTATCACCGACTCCCAGGGCCGTACCGTAGACTTTAAAAATACGATCCTGATCATGACCTCCAATATCGGATCCCAGTATCTGCTGGACGGCATTCAGGACGACGGCAGCATCTCCGAAGAGGCGAGAAACCTGGTCATGCAGGATCTGCGTGCACACTTCCGTCCGGAGTTCCTGAACCGTCTGGATGAGACGATCATGTTCAAACCATTGACGAAAGACAATATTTATGACATTATTGACTTATTAGTAGCTGATGTCAACAAACGTCTGGCTGATCGTGAGATTTCTATTTTCCTGACTGACGATGCGAAGAAATATGTCGTAGACGGAGGATATGATCCGAATTATGGTGCAAGACCACTGAAGCGATTCCTCCAGAAACACGTCGATACACTGGCAGCAAAACTGATGCTGCAGGGCGACGTAGGCGCACAGGATACGATCATCATAGATGTGGAAGACGGTAAGCTTGTGGCAAGGAGTCAGAGCGTGTGCGAATAATATTTCACATAGATGTCAATTCAGCTTATCTTAGCTGGACTGCAGTAGAACAACTAAAGAATGGAGCGAAAGTGGATATCCGGACGATACCGGCGATCATTGGCGGCGACCAGAAGTCTCGCCACGGTATCGTTCTGGCAAAATCCATTCCGGCAAAAAAATATGGCATTCGTACAGGGGAACCTGTTGCGAATGCCTTTCGTAAGTGTCCGAATCTGAAAAGTTATCCGCCGGATCACCAGATGTACCGCGAATACAGCCGGAGACTTATGGATTTCCTGCGTACTTACACGACACATATAGAACAGGTCAGTGTGGATGAATGTTACATGGATTTTACAGAAATCGCAGACCGGTTCACATCTCCTGTGGAAGGTGCGAATGAAATTAAAGATGAGGTGTATAAAAGGTTCGGATTCACGGTAAATGTGGGGATATCTTCCAGAAAAGTTCTGGCAAAGATGGCATCCGACTTTGAAAAACCGAATAAAGTGCACACGCTGTTCCCGGAAGAAGTTCCGGTGAAAATGTGGCCGCTGCCGATCGGAGAGTTATTTATGGCAGGTCGTTCCAGTGTAGAGACGATGAAGAAGCTGGAAATCTATACGATTGGAGATCTGGCGAATACAGATCCGGCGATTCTGGAATTACATCTGAAAAGTCATGGAAGAAAGTTATGGGAATTTGCCAACGGGCTCGATGATTCGGGAGTAGAAAGCGTCCGGGCGGAAGCAAAAGGAGTCGGTAATTCCAAGACGATGCCAAAAGATCTGACAACAGAGGAAGAGGTATTGCCGGTGTTAAAAGATCTGGCTGCAAGTGTGGGACGACGATTGCGAAAAGCCGGGCAGAAAACTGGAATGGTCAGCGTGGAGATCAAGTATCATACTTTTAATCAGGTGTCCCATCAGATGCAGATGGAGAAAGCGTCGAACCAGGATCAGGATATTTACCGGACCGCAATTGAATTATTCCGTGAATTGTGGAACGGAGGACCTATCAGACTTCTTGGGATCCGGACGTCTAAATTATCGGAAGAAAGCGAACCGGAGCAGTTGAGTCTGTTCGATATGAAGTTCGAATCCGAAGAGACGAGGAAGAAAAAGAAGAATCTGAAAGAGGCGTTGAAGAAATTAGAAGGAAAATATGGGGACGGGATTGTCAAAAAGGGATGGTAAAGGAAAAATCCTTGACAACCATAATGAAATTTGCTATAGTTATGAACATAAGAGCAGTTGCGAATTATATTTACATATAATTTGTGGCTGCTTTCTTTGTTTGTCCATAAATAAAGAAAGCGGACAATCATCGAACGACGTTAGTCGTGAGATGTATGTCCGCGGAAAATGTAAAAATAAATCTAGGAGGAATGGAAATGAAAAATGTAAATTGGAAAGAATTATTCATTGATATCCTTGTGGATATCGTAGCAGGTATGATCATCGCAGTTGGTATCTATAACTTTGCGTTGAATGCAGATTTCCCGGTAGCTGGATTTTCCGGTATCGCGATCATTCTGTATCACTTATTCGGGTTGCCGGTCGGTGCCGGAACCATCATCTTGAACGTACCTGTTGCAATCTTCTGTTATAAATTTTTAGGAAAAGAATTTTTCTTAAAGTCCATGAAATCGATGATCATTTCATCATTACTGATGGACTACGTAGCACCGCTGTTCCCGGTTTATGACGGAAGCAGACTGCTGGCAGCTCTGTGTATGGGGGTATTATGCGGAATCGGATATGCCATGATCTTCATGAGAGGTTCTTCAACAGGCGGACAGGATTTCATCAGCGTGGCGATCAAGAAAGTCAAACCACATATTACGCTTGGAATTATAACATTTGTCCTTGATATCTGCACGATCATTCTTGGAACAGCACTGGTATTCAAGGATATAGACGGTCTGATCTATGGTGTCGTTGTTACTTATCTGATGGCAATGGTAATGGACAGAATCATGTACGGTATCGATGAAGGTAAGATGACCCTGATCGTAACCGACAAAGGTGCTGAGATTGCAGAACAGATCGACGCTTACTCAGGAAGAGGATCAACAATATTAAAAGGAATCGGAAGCTACTCTAAGAAAGACAAAGATGTCGTAATGTGCGCCTGCAATAACAAGCAGATGTATACCATTAAGAAGATGGTACATACCATCGATCCGAAAGCATTTACTATTATCGTAGAATCGAACGAAGTAGTAGGAGAAGGATTCAAGGAAGAACTTCCGGATATTGAACTGTAAAATAAGACAGTAAAAAATTAGAAGAGACATAAAAGAGTAAGAAGACCAGCCGATTACCGGCAGGTCTTCTTGCTTTAAAAAGAAAATCTTTACATTGCATACAATTTCACAAGCTCTGTAACAACATCCACACTCTTATCCATACCCTCAACTGTAATATGTTCGTAAGGGCCGTGATAAGCATGTCCGCCTGTTCCGAGATTCGGGCAAGGCAGCCCCTTGAAGCTTAACTGACAGCCGTCTGTGCCGCCGCGGATCGGAAGTACAAGTGGTGCCACATCTGCATTCTCACACGCTTTTTTCGCATTGTCGATCAGGTGCATACAGGTAGCAATGATCTCTGCCATGTTGCGGTACTGCTCGGAAATTGTAAGCGCTACAGTGCCTTCGCCCCATTTTTCATTCATATCTTTCTCGATTAATTTCAAAGTTTTTTTCTTTGCTTCAAAGAGATCTTTGTCATGGTCTCTTACAATATAATGAAGCTCAGCTTCCGCAACTTCTCCGGACATGCTCATCAGATGATAGAATCCTTCATAATCCTCTGTTCCGCGAGGTGTCTCCATAGATGGAAGAGCATTATTGATCTCCATAGCAACCAGACTTGCGTTGATCATAGTATCTTTGGAAGAACCAGGATGTACGTTAAATCCTTTGATCACGAAATCCGCTTTGCATGCGTTGAAGTTCTCGTACTGGATCTCGCCTTCGGTATCACCGTCCAGTGTATAGCCGTAGTCAGCACCGAACTGCTCTACGTTGAAGTGAGAAGCACCGGTACCAATCTCTTCATCCGGTGTAAATGCTACGCACAGAGGTCCGTGAGGAATCTTTTCTTCCTGAACGCGTTCGATCATTGTCATGATCTCTGCGATTCCGGCTTTGTCATCAGCTCCGAGAACGGTTGTGCCGTCAGAAGTGATCAGTGTACGTCCTTTCAGACCTGCCAGATGCGGGAAGTTCTTAGGACTTAAAATAGTATCACTTGTTCCGAGTCTGAGTTCACCACCGTCATAATTTTCAGTAACAATTGGTTTGATATCATGGTCACAGAAGTCTGATACGGTATCCATGTGTGCGATGAATCCGATCGCCGGCTTGTCTTCCAGGCCTTCGGTAGCCGGAAGCTTTCCGTACAGGTAGCACTGGTCATCCAGAATAACATCTGTAAGCCCCAGTTCCTTCATCTCCGCTTCCAGAAGTCTTGCAAGATCGAACTGGCATGCGGAAGATGGTACAGTTTCGCTGTTTTCGTCACTTGGTGTGCGGACAACAACATAATTCAGTAATCGTTCATAAGCTTTCATAAGTTACATTCCCCTTTTCTATATTTTCAAAATATTCTAACTACTACTATAACATAATTTTTCCTTTGCTGCATGGGAAAATGATGGTATACTTATGATATTGTAGGAAAATAGGAGGCAATCAGATGAAATTAACCCAGTTACTGGAACGTTTAGAATATGAAGTAGTACAGGGAGATGATCAGATTGAAGTTACAGAACTGATCAATGATTCCCGAAAAGTATCAGAAGGCAGCGTATTTGTATGTATCAGCGGAGCAGTGTCTGATGGACATACATATATAGAGCAGGTTGCAGAAAAAGGTGCAGCAGCTGTCATTGTAGAAAAGGATGTAGAAGCACCGGAAGGACTGACAGTAATTAAAGTAAAGGATACCCGTTATGCGCTGGCAATGACATCAGCAGCATATTTCGGATATCCGGCAGAAAAACTGAAAGTCATCGGAATCACAGGAACCAAAGGCAAGACAACAACAACATACATGGTCAAATCTATCCTGGAAGAAGTCGGTATCAGAGTCGGACTGATCGGTACGATCGAGGCAATCATCGGAGACAAGAGCATTCCGGCGAATAATACAACACCGGAATCTTATACTATTCAGAAATATTTTGCAGAGATGGTAGAAGCAGGATGCGAATGCGTTGTTATGGAAGTGTCTTCACAGGGACTGAAGCTTGACCGTACAGCCGGCATTCCGTTTGAGATCGGAATTTTTACGAACCTTGGCGAAGATCACATCGGACCGAACGAACACAAAGACTTTGACGAGTATAAGTATTGCAAGAGCCTGTTGTTTAAACAGAGCAAGATCGGAATCGGCAATGTGGATGATAAATGGTTCAAAGACATTTTCAAAGATGCGACATGCGAAGTTGAGACATTCGGATTTTCTGATAAAGCAGATATCCGTGCCACAGATGTAAAACATATTTCCAGACCAGGATATCTGGGAGTACAGTATCATGTGGCAGGTCTTATGGATTTTGACGTAGAGATTGATATTCCGGGAGATTTCAGCGTATATAACTCACTGACAGCAATCGCAGTATGCAGACATTTTGGTGTGCCGGTAGAAGATATCAAGAAGGCACTGAAAGTTGCAAGAGTTAAAGGCCGTATTGAGATGATCAAGGTATCTGACGACTTCACATTGATGATCGACTATGCACACAATGCAATGGCACTGGAAAGTCTTCTTGATACATTAAGAGACTATCATCCGGAAAGAATCGTGACCGTATTCGGCTGCGGTGGCAACAGATCTAAGACAAGACGTTATGAGATGGGCGAAGTATCCGGTAAATTATCGGACTTTACGATCATCACATCGGACAACCCGAGATTTGAAGAGCCGCAGGCAATCATTGATGATATTGTAGTCGGTATGAAAAAGACAGATGGTAAATATATCACCATCTGTGACAGAAAAGAAGCAATTAAATATGCAATCGAACATGGCCGGCCGGGAGATGTCATCATCCTGGCAGGAAAAGGACATGAGACATATCAGGAAATCAAGGGTGTCAAGTATGATATGGATGAACGTGTTCTGATTAAGGAAGTATTAGAGGAATTAAAGAAATAGATGTACGCTGATATTATCATCGATATTACGCATGAAAAATTAGATAAAGTCTTTCAATACCGCATCCCCTCTCATCTGGAGGGGATGCTTAAGGTTGGAACAGAAGTTGTGGTTCCGTTTGGTAAAGGAAATAAAGAAATCAACGGCTATGTGACAGGATTCTCTGAGCGTGCGGAGTATGCACCGGAGAAGATCAAGGAGATCTTAAGGATTGCCGAAGAAAGTGTAGCGATCGAGAGCAGACTGGTTGCATTGGCAGCCTGGATGAAAGAGTCTTATGGCGGAACAATGATCCAGGCGCTGAAGACCGTCCTTCCTATCAAGAAGAAGGAACGTGCGAAAGAAAAGCAGAAGGTAAGGTTGCTTTTGACAGAGTCAGAAGGAAAAGAAAAGCTGGAGCTGTACCTGCATAAGAACCAGAGAGCGCGTGCAAGACTTCTGGCAGCGCTTCTGGATCAGCCGGAACAGGACTATGATTTTCTGATCCATAAGCTGAATCTGACAAGAAGTGTGATAAAGGCACTGGAAGAACAAAAAGTTCTTATACTGGAATCGGAACAGGTATACCGTAATCCGGTAATCTGTCAGCAGAAAGAGCAAAAAGAGATCATTTATACAGAAGAACAGCGGACGGCAATCCAGACATTTTCAAGGGATTATGAACAGGGACTTCGTAAGACCTATCTGTTATATGGTGTGACTGGAAGCGGTAAGACGGAAGTATATATGGAGATGATCGCCAAAGTCTTAAGTGAAGGCAGACAGGCGATTGTACTGATTCCGGAGATCGCACTGACATATCAGACGGTGATGCGGTTTTATACAAGATTCGGAGAACGTGTCTCTATTCTGAATTCCAGAATGTCCCAGGGAGAACGCTATGATCAGATGGAACGTGTGAAAAAAGGTGAGGTTGATATCATGATCGGTCCGAGATCTGCACTTTTCACCCCATTTGAGAAACTGGGACTGATCGTGATTGATGAGGAACATGAACCGACTTATAAGAGCGAACAGGTACCGAGATTTCATGCAAGAGAGACAGCAATCGAGCGGGCAAGGATGGAAGGCGCCAGTGTGGTACTGGGTTCGGCAACTCCCTCACTGGAAGCATTTTATGCATGTGAATGCGGAAGATATCAGATGTTACGGCTTAAGATGCGTACCAGGAAACAGGAACTTCCGCAGGTATATGTGGCAGATATGCGGGAAGAATTAAAGCATGGGAACCGGTCAATCTTAAGTGACCGACTCGAAGAATTGATGCAGGATCGTCTGGATAAGAAGGAGCAGATGATGCTTTTCCTTAACCGGAGGGGATATGCAGGTTTTGTTTCTTGCAGAGCCTGTGGATATGTAGTAAAATGTCCTCACTGTGATGTGTCTTTGTCGGTACACAGAGGTGGTAAGATGGTCTGTCATTACTGTGGCTATGAGACACAGACCGTTCGCAATTGTCCATCTTGCGGTTCAACGTATATCGGTGGTTTCAGGGCAGGAACACAGCAGATTGAAGAAATAGTGAAGCGCAAGTTTCCGCAGGCAAGGGTTCTTAGGATGGATATGGATACCACAAAAAACAAAGGAGGGCATGAGAAGATCCTGTCGAAGTTTGCAGATGAAGAAGCAGACATTATGATCGGAACACAGATGATCGTAAAAGGACATGATTTTCCGAATGTGACTTTGGTTGGGGTTCTGGCAGCAGATATGTCTCTGTATTCGGATGATTACCGTTCGGGGGAACGTACGTTTCAGCTGCTGACACAGGCGGCAGGGCGTGCAGGACGGGGAAGAAGTCCCGGGGAAGTAGTGATACAGACTTACAGTCCGGAGCATTACAGTATACAAATGGCTGCAAGACAGGATTATGAAGGCTTTTATGAAAAAGAAATGAACTACCGGGATCTGATGGGATATCCGCCTGCGTCACAACTGATGGCAGTTTTGATGACAGGAGCTGATGAGGTCAGGCTTGCAACAGCAGCAGAATATCTGAAGAAATACGCAGTCAGGGTAAACACAGGTGAAGAGATACAGGTGATAGGACCGGCAAGTCCGTCAGTCGGGAAAGTGAATGATGTATACCGGAAGGTTCTATATCTGAAAAGCAGAGAATATAAGGAACTTGTGTGGATCAAAAATCATATGGAACGTTATATAGAGATCAACAGAGGATTTGCGGACATGAGAATACAGTTTGATTTTAATCCGATGAATATTTTTTAAAAGTATTTCATGAATTAAGAAATAGATAAGTAATAGTGATAAAGGAGAGACAAAAGAGATGGCACTTAGAAAAATCAGGGAATTTGGTGATGAAGTTCTGAACAAAGAATGCAAAGAAGTAACAAAGATGACAATCCGTACAAAAGTACTGATCAATGATATGCTGGATACAATGTATGAGGCAATGGGAGTAGGTTTGGCGGCACCACAGGTTGGAATCCTGAAGCGCATCGTAGTTATTGATATCGGAGAAGGTCCGATCATCCTGATCAATCCGGAAATCATAGAGACATCCGGAGAACAGACAGGCGAAGAAGGATGTTTAAGCCTTCCCGGAAAAGCAGGAACTGTTACAAGACCGAATTACGCAAAGGTAAAAGCATTGAATGAAGATATGGAAGAAGTAATCTTAGAAGGAGAAGGACTTCTTGCAAGAGCATTTTGTCATGAGATCGATCATCTGGATGGTAAATTATATACCAGACTGGTAGAAGGCGAAGTACATGACGTAAATTATGAGGAGGAAGAGTAACATGAAGGTAATATTCATGGGAACCCCGGATTTTTCGGTCGGAACGCTGGAAGCACTGATTGGGGCCGGGCATGAAGTTGTACTTGTAGTCACACAGCCGGATAAGCCGAAAGGACGTGGCGGCAAGATGCAGTATACACCGGTTAAAGAGGCAGCCGTGGCACATGGGATTCCGGTTTTTCAGCCGGTGAAAATCAGAGAGCCGGAAGCCGTAGAAGAGCTTCGCAAATATAATGCTGATATCATGGTAGTCATTGCATTTGGACAGATCCTTCCGAAGGAGATTCTTGATATGACGCCTTACGGATGTATCAATGTACATGCATCTTTATTGCCAAGCTACCGTGGTGCTGCACCGATCCAGTGGGCGGTCATCAACGGAGATAAAGTGTCCGGTGTAACGACTATGCAGATGAATGAGGGGTTGGATACCGGAGATATGATCATGAAGACAGAAGTTCCTTTGTCGGAAGATGAAACAGGAGGAAGTCTTCATGACAAGCTGGCAGAGGCTGGCGCAAAACTCTGCGTTGAGACGTTAAAGGCACTGGAAGATAAGACAGCAACCTGGGAAGTGCAGGGAGAAAGTCCGACAGCATATGCGAAGATGCTGGATAAGAAGCTTGGAGATATCGACTGGAGCAGATCTGCAAAGTCAATCGAATGTCTGATCCGTGGATTGAATCCATGGCCGAGTGCTTACACGGACTGGAACGGTAAAGTTATGAAAATATGGGAAGCCGGGGTACTGGACGAGAACACAGATGCAAAACCGGGAACAATCGTGAAAGTAGAAAAAGACAGTTTCTCCGTACAGACAGGAGATGGGCTTCTGAAAGTTCTTGCACTTCAAATCCCGGGAAAGAAGAGAATGGAAGCGGACGCTTTCTTACGCGGTTATCAGATCGAAACAGGATGTGAACTTTCTTCACAAATGATTAAGAATTGTTAAAAATGTATGAAAAGCTGCTATTAGGGTAAATTTTCGTATATAATGCAGGTCATAGAAAGCAAGGAGGCTGATAATGATGTATTATCCAATGTATTTTGATCCAACGTATATATTAGTGCTGATTGGTGTCGTGATCTGCCTGATCGCATCAGCGAAGATGAATTCCACATTCAGCAGATATTCCAGAGTAAGGAATCATTCCGGTATGACAGGAAGGGATGCGGCAGAACAGATTCTTCACAGAGAAGGCTTGTATGATGTGCGGATCGAGCACATTTCCGGTAATCTGACCGACCATTATGACCCGAGAACCAGGACATTGAGACTTTCGGATGCAACTTATAATTCCACATCGGTAGCTGCACTTGGAGTAGCAGCACATGAATGCGGACACGCGGTACAGCATGAGACCGGATATGTACCGTTGAAGTTAAGAAGCAGTCTGGTACCGGTAGCAAATTTCGGAAGTTCTATCGCATGGCCGCTGATCATCCTTGGATTTTTCTTCAACAGCAGTACAACCTCTGTGTTGTTTATCAATCTCGGAATTCTTGCATTTTCGCTTGCAGTGTTATTCCAGATTGTGACATTACCGGTGGAATTTGATGCGTCACACAGGGCATTGAAGATCCTTGGTAATACAGGCATGTTGTATGAGGATGAAGTCAGAGATACCAGAAAGGTGCTGACAGCGGCAGCACTTACTTATGTAGCCGGAGCAGCATCTGCAATTCTGCAGCTTCTGCGTATACTGCTTCTGACTGGAAATCGAAGAAACGATTAATTAACGAAAGGGAAGGGGATATAAGCCGCTTCCCTGATTGTATATCTATGGAAAGAGGAGGGGACGTATGCAGGCGTCTGTAAATGAAAGAGAATTAGTGCTGGACATGCTGCTTCAGATTACAAGAGACGGTGAGTACAGCCATATCGTGATAAAGAATGTTCTGGATAAATATCAATATCTGGACAAACGGGAACGCGCATTTATTACAAGAGTAGTAAATGGAACACTGGAGCGTATGATTGAGATCGATTATATCATCAATCAGTTTTCCAAAGTAAAAGTAAATAAGATGAAACCTGTGATCCGCACGATTTTAAGAAGTTCGGTGTATCAGATGAAATATATGGACAGCGTACCAGATTCGGCAATCTGTAATGAAGCAGTAAAACTTGCGGGAAAAAGAGGGTTTGTGAACCTGAAGGGATTTGTCAATGGAGTACTTCGTAATATCGGCAGAAATCTGGACAAGATCAGCTATCCGGATGAGAAAGATCAAGAGGCCTTCATTTCCATAAAGTATTCATTGCCGGAATGGATGGTAAAGCAGTGGCTGAAAGTATATGATGAAGAGACGGTAAAGATGATCGGAAAAGCATTTCTGGAAGAAAAGCCGCTGACAGTCCGGTTTGATGAACATAAGATCAAAAAAGCAGAGCTGATCTCAATTTTGGAAAAAGAAGGTGTGACGGCAGGGGAAGTGCCAGAGATTCCATGTGCACTGTATCTGTCCGGATATGATCATCTGTCTGCACTTCCAAGCTTTTGTGAGGGACTTTACCAGGTACAAGACTTAAGTTCTATGCAGGTAGCATTATGGTCGGAAGTGAAAGCAGGAGACCAGGTGCTGGATGTGTGTGCCGCACCGGGAGGAAAGGCGATACATATTGCAGAACTTCTGAACGGAACCGGTCATGTGGAAGCGAGAGATCTGACAGAGTATAAGGTGGCGCTGATCAGGGATAATATTGAAAGAAGCGGTCTTACAAATATTAATGCAGTATGTCAGGATGCTGCAATATACGATCCACATAAGAAAGAAACGGCCGATATTGTAATTGCAGATCTTCCGTGTTCCGGGCTTGGTGTACTTGGAAAGAAGCCGGATCTGCGCTATAAGATGAATGAAAAGACAGAAGCAGATCTGGTGGAGTTACAAAAGAAGATCCTGTCGGTAGTAAAGGATTATGTAAAGCCAGGTGGAAAGCTTTTATATAGTACCTGTACGATACACAGAGAAGAGAATGAGGGGAATGTGGAGTGGTTTCTGAAAGAATATCCGGAGTTTGAACTGGTGAAAGAAAAACAGATGATTCCGGGAAGAGATGCGGGAGACGGATTCTACATAGCAATATTAAAAAGGGTGAATCATGAATAAGAAAGATATATGTTCCTACAATTATGATGAATTAAAAGAAGAGATGCTTGCAATCGGAGAAAAAGCATTCCGGAGCAAACAAATCTATGAATGGCTTCATGTAAAGCTGGCAGATGATTTTGATGAGATGACAAATCTGTCCAAAGGGCTGCGTGAGAAGTTGAAAGAAAACTATGAGATCCGGAAAGTGAAGATGATCGATCATCAGATATCGAAAGTGGATCCGACTGAGAAGTTCCTGTTTGAACTGGAAGACGGTAATATGGTAGAAAGTGTTCTGATGAAATATAATTACGGCAATTCTGTGTGTATCTCTTCGCAGGCCGGATGCCGTATGGGGTGCAGGTTCTGTGCATCAACGATAGGAGGACTCGTCAGGAGTCTGGAGACATCGGAGATGCTCCGTCAGATCTATCATATTCAGAAGATTACAGAAGAAAGAGTTTCCAATGTGGTGGTTATGGGAACCGGAGAACCGTTGGACAATTATGATAATTTCATAAAATTTATCCATATGCTGAGTGATGAACACGGGCTTCATATCAGCCAGAGAAATATTACAGCATCTACCTGCGGGATTGTCCCGAATATGAGAAGACTTGCTGAAGAGGGACTGCAGATCACACTGGCTCTGTCACTCCATGGAGCCAGTCAGGAAAAACGTAAGAAGCTGATGCCGGTAGCAAATAAATATGAATTGTCTGATGTACTGGATGCCTGTGACTATTATTTTGATAAGACAGGAAGAAGAATTACCTTCGAATACAGTCTGGTGGCAGGAGTCAATGACCAGCCGGATGATATCAGAGAACTGACGGCGATTTTAAAACGAAGAAACTGCCATCTGAACCTGATCCCGGTGAATCCGATCAAAGAGCGTGATTTTAAAAAGCCAGACCGCAAAAATGCCTTGGAATTTAAAAATAAACTTGAAAAAAACGGAATTAATGTTACTATAAGAAGGGAAAGAGGCTCTGATATAGACGGAGCTTGTGGACAGCTGCGCCGCAGACACGCAGCCAAAAGCGAGGGAGAGACAGATGAAAATATATGCAATGACTGATGTAGGAAGAAGACGTGAGGTCAATCAGGACTATGTATACGTTACAGACAGACCAATAGGACCATTTCCAAACCTCCTTACGGTCGCCGATGGAATGGGCGGACATAAGGCGGGAGATTTTGCGTCCAGTTATACGGTAAATGTATTAAAAGATGAGTTGAAGAAGACACCAATGGATAAACCCGAGGAGATTCTCAGAAGCGTAGTCAGTATTGCAAATCATAAATTAATCGAGGCAGCTTCAAGAGATATCAAGCTGGAAGGTATGGGAACAACACTGGTAGCGGCAACTGTTGTTGGCAATACATTGTACTTTGCCAATGTGGGAGACAGCAGACTTTACCTGATCAATGACAAGATCCGGCAGCTTTCCAAGGATCACTCGCTGGTAGAAGAGATGGTAAGACTCGGCGGAATCAAGGCAGAAGAAGCAAGAAACCATCCGGATAAGAACATTATTACACGGGCAATCGGTGTAAAGGAAAATGTGGAACCAGATATTTATGAATATCGTCTGAAAAAGGGTGACATCATTTTGATGTGTACAGATGGACTCAGCAATATGGTTGAGGATGAAGATATGTTCAATATTGTCAAGGGGTCCAGGGATGTAGTAGAAGCTGTTCAGATGTTGATAGAAAAAGCAAACAGCAATGGCGGGAGAGATAATATAGGGGTTATCGTAGCAGAGCCACTTGCTGATGAGGTGAGTGTATGGTAAAAGATGGAATCGTACTAGGCAAGAGATATGCTGTACTTAGTAAGATCGGTGCCGGTGGAATGGCGGATGTCTATAAGGGCCGGGATCAGATGCTGAACCGTTATGTGGCGATTAAGGTATTAAAGAAGCAGTATAAAGAAGATGAAAATTTCGTAAGAAAATTCCGCTCGGAGGCACAGGCTGCAGCCGGACTGATGCATCCGAATATTGTGAATGTATATGATGTCGGAGAAGACCGCGGCCTTAATTATATGGTCATGGAACTTGTAGAGGGGATTACCTTAAAAGAATATATAGAGAGAAAAGGAAGACTGTCTCACAAAGAGACAATCAGTATTGCAATCCAGATGTGCAGTGGTATCGGTGCGGCGCACGCATCAGGAATTATCCACCGTGATATCAAGCCGCAGAATATTATCATTTCCAAGGATGGAAAGGTAAAGGTTACAGATTTTGGAATTGCGAAAGCTGTAACTTCGAATACAGTAAGTACGAATGCAATGGGATCCGTGCATTATACATCACCGGAACAGGCGAGAGGCGGATTCAGTGATCAGAGAAGTGATATCTATTCCATTGGTATTACCTTGTTTGAGATGGTGACAGGGCAGGTTCCGTTTGATGGCGAGACAACGGTAGAAGTTGCGATGAAACATCTGCAGCAGGAAATTACACCGCCGTCGGAGTTGGTTCCGGATATTCCTTACAGCCTGGAACAGATCATTCTGAAATGTACACAGAAGAGTTCTGAGAGAAGATATGCGAGTACAGAAGCCCTGATTCAGGATCTGAAGCATTCACTGGTAGATCCGGATGGAGATTTTGTAAGAATAGCGTCGGCAGGCGGGGATTCCGATACGGTTATTATGACAGATAAAGATTTGGATGATATCCGTAACGGTTACGATGATGACGACGAATATGATGATGAATATGATACTGCAGATGTATATTCGGGAAAAGGATATAACGACAGAGAAGATGGTGACGACGAATACGATGATTATGCATCAGGGAGAGATTCAGATGAAGTAAATCCGCATATGCATAAGATCATGAAGATCCTGACGGTTGTGGTAATCGCAATCATTGCACTGATCCTCGTATTTACAGTGGGGAAAGCAGCGGGTGTCTTCAAGTCATTTGGAGGAATTACTACGGAAGACAAAGCAGATGCGTCAGGAAAAGTTACCGTTCCGGATATCCGTGGACTGACAGAAGAGCAGGCAAAGTCTGTGCTGAATAAGAAGCATCTGGGAATAAAAATTGTTAAGAGAACAGAATCTAAAAAATATAAAGCAGGATTGATCTCCAAACAGACGCCGGAAGCCGGTGAAAAGGTGAAAAAAAATACAACAATAGAAGTTGTAGTAAGTTCAGGACAGGTAAAAAGTAAAAAGCAGGTACCGTATGTCAGTGGTATGAGTGAAACGGAAGCACAGAAAGAACTGGAAGATGCAGGATTTAAGGTGACTTCAAGTTTCCAGTATGATGACAGTGTAGCAAGCGGCAATGTCATCAGTACGACACCTTCTGCCGGAACAAAGGCTGAAAAGGGTTCTACAGTTACCATGCTGGTAAGTCAGGGTACAGATAAGAAGACGGTGCCGGATGTAAGAGGTATGGCAGATGCAACTGCACAGAGTACGATCAAGAATTATGGATTCAATGTAGGAACTGTAACATATGATTACAGTGACAGTGTGGAAAAAGGAATGGTTATCAGCCAGACTGTAACACCTGGAGGTAAGGCGGCAGCCGGAACAACCATTTCAATCACGGTAAGTAACGGACCGAAACCGGAAGAAAAGATTGATATCCAGAGCTTTGTAGGACAGCAGGAGTCAGCACTTAAGAGCTGGGCATCCCAGAATGGTCTGTATACAAATGTATCGGATTCACAGTACAGCAGCAGTTATGCAAAAGGATGTATCATCTCCATGAGTCCTTCTTCTGGAAATATTTCCAAGGGAGGTACGATCAGCTATGTGGTGAGCCTCGGGGCGAAACCACAGGAGCCGACAAATGGAGGAACCACAGGAGATAACAATAACCAGAATGGGTCTAATACAAATGATGGGACCACGACTGGCCAGTAAAAGATTATGCAGGGAAAAATTATAAAAGGAATTGCCGGATTCTACTACGTTCACGTAGTAGAATTCGGTGTTTATGAATGCAAAGCCAAAGGTGTATTCCGGAAAGAAAAGATCAAGCCTTTGGTGGGAGACAATGTAGAGATAGAGATTCTTGATGAATCGGAAAAAAAAGGAAATATAGTGAAGATACTGCCACGGCAGAATGAGCTGATCCGCCCGGCTGTGGCCAATATCGATCAGGCATTGGTAGTCTTTGCAATCACGAAGCCGAATCCACACTTTAATCTGCTGGACCGCTTTCTTGTTATGATGGAAAGCAAAGAGATTCCGGTTGTGTTATGCTTTAATAAAGAAGACATTGCGACAGATCCGCAGGTGAAGGAATTGGAATCAATCTATGAATCATGCGGCTATCCGCTGGTATTTGTCAGTGCGAAAGAAGAACGGGGGATTGAAAATATACGTGAACTTCTGAAAGGAAAGACAACAGCGATCGCAGGTCCGTCCGGAGTGGGAAAATCTTCGATCATTAATATTCTGCAGCCGGAGGCAGATATGGAGACAGGGGCAATCAGTACGAAGATTGAGAGGGGAAAGCATACCACCAGACATTCGGAATTGTTCGCCATTGATGAAAATTCATATATCATGGATACACCGGGATTCAGTTCGTTATATGTGAATGATTATGAAAAAGAAGATCTGAAGTACTTCTTTCCGGAATTCCGGAAATACGAAGGAATGTGCAAGTTTAACGGTTGTGATCATGTGCATGAGCCGGGGTGTGCCGTAAAGACAGCTCTGGAAGAGGAGAAAATTCATAAAATCCGTTATCAGAATTATATAGAAATGTATGAGGAATTGAAGAATAAAAGGAGGTACTGATGATGAACTATGTATTGTCACCGTCAATACTGGCGGCAGATTTCAAAGTTTTGGGTCAGGAAATGAAGAAGACAGAGGAAAATGGGGCAGCGTATATTCATTTTGACGTTATGGATGGAATGTTTGTACCAAGTATATCATTTGGTATGCCGGTTCTGGCATCTATCCATGATGCAACGGAGCAATTCATGGATGCACATCTGATGGTGCAGGAGCCGATCCGCTATGTAGAAGCATTTCAGAAGGCGGGAGCTGACTATGTAACGGTACATCTGGAGGCCTGTGAAGACGTAAAAACGACATTGGATAAAATCCATGCATGTGGCATGAAGGCAGGACTGGCTGTTAATCCAGAGACAGATGTAAAAGAGCTTGTTCCATATCTGGAAGACGTGGAGATGATTCTGATCATGAGCGTGCATCCGGGATTTGGCGGACAGAAATTTATTCCGGAATCACTGGATAAGATCCGTGAGGTCCGTGCGATGCTGAATGAAAAAAATCTGGAGACAGATATTCAGGTAGACGGAGGAATCTATGTGGAGAATGTCAGAGAAGTATTGGATGCAGGCGCAAATGTAATTGTGGCCGGTTCTGCTGTGTTCAGAGGAGATGCCGGGGAAAATACTGCAAAATTCATGGAGATATTGAAAAGTTATGAATAAGAAGATTGTGATCATCAGCGGTGGGGAGCTGGAAGAAGAATTTGTATTATCAATCCTTGAAAAAGAGGAAAACCAGTATGTGATCGGTGTGGACAAAGGTATGGAGTTCCTTTACAGCCATCAGATTCTGCCAAATTATATTGTCGGAGATTTTGACAGTGTAAAAAAAGAGATTGGAGATTATTACCGTAATGAGACAGATGTTCCGATCAGGGAATTTAATCCGGTAAAAGATGCATCTGATACAGAGATTGCAATCAGACTGGCTATGACATTAGGGGCAGGTGAGATTCTGATCCTGGGAGCAACCGGAGGTCGTATCGATCACCTCTGGGCAAATGTTCAGAGCCTTGCAATCCCGTTTAAAGCCGGAATTAATGCTGTGATCATGGATCGCCAGAATAAGATCCGTCTGATCGGAGGCGGGGAAACCCATCTGAAAAAAGGAGAAACTTACGGACCGTATTTTTCTGTGTTTCCGTTAGGCGAGGAAGTATTTGGTTTCAGTATCAAAGGGGCAAAGTATCCATTGACGAATCATACACTGATACCATATGACAGCCTTTGCGTCAGCAATCAGTTCCAGGAGGATGAAGTGACAATCAGCTTCCTGAATGGAATTGTGATTCTGATGGAAACGAAAGACAGATAAAACTCTATATAAATTCATGTAAGTTTTTGAAAAAATGGCCTACTTTGTGGTCCATTAACCTTTTGATCAAAGCTCTAATGTGGTAAGGAGAAGCGCTTGTATGAGTGCTTCTTTTTTATAGTTGTAAGTATTATAATAAAAATAACTGGTGTTTAGGTTCTGATATGATTATGCAACTGGAATTATTGACGTAATATCAACAATTACGTTTGTGACATTACTAAGATATTTAAAATGTCCTCACTGTAAGACAAGAACCTGGTGCAGGAAAGTCATGACCAAAGAGTGATAATTAAATCATATAGACAGGGTATGGCAACAGCAGGTTGCTTTTCAGAACATGAATTTATCTATATGATATGCTTATGGAGGTGATGACTATGGAAACAAAAAATATTATTTTGAAACTTCGTACAGAAAGAGGAATGTCACAAGACGAACTGGCAGATAAAATCATGGTAACAAGGCAGGCAGTATCACGCTGGGAAAATGGAGATACAGTTCCAAATACTGATACACTTAAGCTCTTATCGAAAGAATTTGATGTTTCCATCAATATGCTTTTGGGAGAACCCAGAAAGCTGATCTGTCAGTGCTGCGGGATGCCAATTGATGATGATTCCATATTGGGACGTGATAAGGATGGCACATTAAATGAGGAGTATTGTAAATGGTGCTATGCAGATGGAACATACACATATAATGATATGGATGAATTGATTGATGTATGTGTAAAGAATATGGTAAATGAAAACTTTACCGAAGAACAGGCACGTTCTTATCTGAAAGAAATGCTTCCAAAGTTAGATTATTGGAAAAGGTATGATGAACTTAGTGACAATGGGCAGTTTGAAGAGTTTAAAAAGCAATTGATAAATGAAATTAATGATCTGCATATAGACGGACTTCCAAGGGTAGACAAACTAAATGCACTTGTGGGGAAATATGTGAATCTGGAATATACTCTGCCTAATGGACAAAAAGTGAAATTCCTTGATGATCAGAAAACATATCTGGGGAATCAACTGGAGTCTGAATTTGGAGGAGACAGGTGCTTCGGTATTCTGGCAGGTATGGATTTTATTTTGGTATGTACATATGAGAAAGATGGTGAAAATCCAGAACTGTTGATTTATAAAAAGAGATAATATAAGCAAAAAGAAAAGTCTCGAAAAATAAACGACCGTTTACTATTATTAAGATGTAAACGGTCGTTTACTTTCTTTGGAGGAAATGTGCATGGGTAATAGGAAAGAGGAAATATTAATTGTGGCACTGCATCTGTTCGCTAGAGATGGTTACGAGGCTGTCTCAGTCAGCCAGATAGCAGGAGAGCTTGATATGACAAAAGGGGCATTGTACCGTCATTACAAAAGCAAAAGAGATATTTTTGACTGTATTGTGGGGCGTATGGAGCAGCAGGATGGCGAACAGGCAACAGAATATGATATGCCACAAGAGGATAAAGAGAAAACGCCTGAAAAGTATGAGACAGTATCACTGGATGATTTTGTGGAATACAGCAAGTCTATGTTTGAATACTGGACAGAGGATGATTTTGCATCATCGTTTCGGAAGATGCTCACAATAGAGCAGTTTCGTAGTGAAGAGATGCAGAATTTATATCAGCAATATCTGGTATCCGGACCGGCAGAATACGTGAAGGATCTGTTCAAAAATATGGAAATAAAAAATCCAGAGGAGAATGCAATTAAATTTTATGCGAATATGTTTATCTATTATAGTGTGTATGATGGAGTAGCAGATAAGGCGAAAGTGAAATGTCAGTTTGAACAGATGCTGGACAAAATTGTAGAAGAAATGAAACAGTAAAATAAGAGCCAGGCGCTAAGACGCAGTGCAGATTGTAATATTACAGTTTTGCACTGCGCCATTTATATTATGGGAGGTCAGATAAGAATGAAAGCAATCATATATACATCAAATACCGGAAGCACAGCAGAGTATGCACAATTACTGGGAAAGGAATTGAATCTTCCGGTACATAGTTTACAGCAGGCAAAAAAACAAGGTGCTTTCCGGCAGTGAAATCATTTATCTCGGCTGGATTATGGCAGGAGGAATCAAAGGATATAAAGAGGCAGCAAAATTGTATAAAGTGCGTGCAGTCTGTGGCATCGGCATGGGACAGACAGGCACACAGCTAAAAGAGGTCAGGGATAAAAATGCTATTCCACAGATGATTCCTTTATTTACGTTACAGGGAAACTTTGAGGTGAAGAAGCTTCATGGAGCGTATCGTTTCATGATGAATGTTATGGTTAAAACCGCCGGAAAGGGACTGGCAAATAAAACTGACCGTACGCCCGAAGAGGATGATATGTTAGATATGATGGTAAATGGTGGAAAACGAGTTTAATTTCTGGGGCAGAAGGAGCCTGTTTTAGCATATGGTCTTGTTATATGCTGCTTTGCAGCTTGCAAGGGACGGGTTGGATAAAACAATCCAGTATACGATAGATGGGAGCTGTAATCCTGGAATATTTTCACTTGTGAGCGTTCCAAACATCGTTGGATGTA
>OKSA01000909.1_pt1 | contig 28207 bp, 28 predicted proteins | sample 1601181 | NCBI WGS metagenome assembly OKSA01 (sample SAMEA3541538, study PRJEB24748) | human gut metagenome | biome: human gut; feature: human-associated habitat; material: faeces | place: China | collected 2012
GAACTTGCTACTGGTTATAGCGTTGATATTGCTATAAATCACGATCCAGAGGCAATTCGAATGCACCAGACCAATCATCCAAACACAAAACACTATTGCGAAGATGTATGGATGGTAGATCCTGTTAAGGTTTGCAATGGACGTCCAGTAGGGCTTGCCTGGTTTTCACCAGATTGTAAACATTTCAGCAAAGCAAAAGGCGGAAAGCCCAAGGATAAGAACATCCGTGGCTTGGCCTGGGTAGCCTGCAGATGGGCGGGATTAGTACGTCCGCGAGTTATTATGCTGGAGAATGTAGAGGAATTCAAAGGATGGGGGCCTCTTAACAGGCAGCATCATCCAATCAAAGCCAAACGCGGCACAACATTTCAGAAATTTGTTCATCAGCTCAATGATTTAGGATATGAGGTTCAATATCGAGAGCTGATTGCTGCTGATTATGGCGCACCTACAACCCGAAAGAGATTTTTTCTGATTGCTCGATGCGACGGAAAGCCTATTGTATGGCCCTCACCTACGCATGCGCCGGCTGATAGCCCAGAAGTCAAAAATGGGCATTTAAAGCCATATCTGGGAGCCTACACGCAAATCGACTTTCAGCGTCCTTGCCCAAGTATTTTTGATACGGCAGAAGAAATTAAGGAAAAATATGGCATCCGTGCGCAAAGACCGCTTTCTCCGAAAACGATGGAGCGGATTGCAAGAGGAATCCAAAAATATATCTTAGAGAACCCAGAACCTTTTCTTGTCCAATGCAACCACGGTGGAGATCGGAAAGCAGGGGATTTACACATCCCGCTCCCTACAATCACAGCGAAAAATGGGTATGGAATTGTGCGGCCGACGCTTGCTCCCTGCAAATCAGGAAAAATTTCTGCATTTTTGCACAAATATTATTCAGGAGGATATAAAGGAGCAGGAGAATGCATGAAAAATCCATTACCTACTGTTACTGCATGGGATCATAACAGCATTGTGGCTGCAACTCTTGTTCAGATGAATAATCACTGCGATGGAAAGGACATTCGGAATCCTCTTCCTACCATCACAGCCGGAGACGGACATTTCGGTGAAGTAAGAGCCTTTCTTTTGAAATTCTATGGAAATCGTGGCGAAGGAGACCTGAAAGAACCATTAAATGTCATAACTACCAAAGATAAATTCGGGCTTGTTACAATTTCAGGAACGGATTATCAAATCGTAGATATTGGGCTGAGAATGCTGGAACCACAGGAACTTTATGGATGCCAGGGCTTTCCAAGTGATTATATCATCGATCATGACTATACGGGAAAGACCTATCAGAGAGCAGAGCAGGTTAAAAGATGTGGCAATGCCGTTTGTCCACCCATACCAGCCGCCCTTGTAAAAGCGAATCTTCCTGAACTGTGCAAAGCAGAAAGGCAGCCCATTTGTCGCCCAGACAGAATCCAAACTGAGCGCAATGGACAGTTGAAATTTGCATAAATATTGTGCGGAATTTTCACGTAGACGCTTGGAAGACCCGCGGACACATGCGGACATATAAGTCCGGAAAAACTGTATATATTAAAGAAACTACGCACCACCGGAAAGCACATAACGGTGATGCGCAAAATGTAAAAATGATTGTGAAATCATTAAAAGAATAGAAATTCAATAAGGAGGCAGCCATGAAAGATGTTTGCATTGCTTATGCCGATAAAAGCGGAAATGGCTTTTCTGTCAGTGAACCATGGATCGAAGACAATTTTAACACGTTGGAAGATTGCGTGCAGAAAGCCAATGACTTAAAAGAAGAAGGATATCAACATGTGATTCTTTTTTACAAAGGAGAAGAGGAGCTTGAAAGCTATTCCTGGGAATATGTGGAGCAGCATAAAATTTAATGTACCTCTGAAGTAATAGAACAAATAAATCTTTAATGTATTGAATATTTTTCACATAAAACATAACCTGTTTTATAGCACATGATAAAAATTAAAGTTTATTTTTATCGTGTGCTTTTTTTACAATTCTATTAATATCAGATTAATAATAGGAAAGGAGTATACAACATAAATGATCTGAAATACATTTTGCAAAGGAAGTTAAACTATGTTGAAAGAAATCAACTCTTCTAAAGATGTCATCACAAATGTTGATCTTTTCAATGAAATTATCGAATTAGTGAAGAACTCTAAAGACACCGCACTGATGAAATGTGAAGGTGAGCTGCCGCCATTCGTTGACTATGCTATTCCTGAATCCTACGTTTCTGGAATCTATGACTACGAATTTGATCCACTTTTTGTCCTTTCTCCGGGATATAACGAGGGATATTATCTGGATCTTTCTATCCGCGGAGCCTGGTCTATTACGTACAAAATAGACACGCTTCATTTAGGTACCATAAAAACGCTGGGTAATTCCGTAGAAGGAATCCGTCAGATGGCAACACTCTATGGAGAATGCCTTGTTTCGTTTCAGAAGATCATGCATGATAATATGGATTCGTTTACTCGAAAAGGCTTCGATCTGAAGTTCTATAACACAAAAAAGGAATATTCCGGCGGATTTTCCGGTTTAGAGAGTTCCGATATAGCCCTCCAGCGATTCCAGGAATATCATTCAAAATCGCCGGAAGAGCTTAATTACGGCATTATCCGGGATAATATGTCTCGTAAAGAAAAGATTGTTACAGAAAGGAGCAACTTATGAAAATCAATTTTTCCATAAACTATAAAGGATACACTGCTGATGTATCATACGAGCCAGAAGATAAGATCTATGTAGGTGAGGTCCGAGGCATTTCTGATTCTTTGAATTTTCATGGGAGATCCATTCTTGAGGTCAACACAATGTTTCATCAATCTATTGAGAATTATTTGGATCTCTGCAAACAGATTGGGAAAGACCCTGAAAGGGCTGCCGACTATAAGCTTGCATGCAGGATTTACACCTGCATTTCTGATAATACGGATTGTATGGCAGAACCAGAAGCAGTAGAAGCGCTCAGAGAAGCCGTTTTAAAGAGCGGAAAAGCCGGTGCTTCAGCTTTTAAGTTATTATGCGATCGTATCGAAGAATTGCTGAAAAACAAGTAAAAGCACTATTCAGAAAGGTTCTGGGGACACTGCAGATGCATGTATTCCCGGAACCTTTTTCAATTTTTCAAAAAATCCCATTGTGTTTTCAATACTATATTTGAACACAAAACACAATAGGAGGTATGAAAATTGAGACACAAAAAACTTATTATTGGAACGGGCATTTGCCTTCTAGGCATTGCCTTATCTGCTGCATGGTTTGTTCCATGCAAATTGGAAGCCACTTACGCCGGAAAAACACCTTATCAGTACGATGTAATTTCAGCCAAAAGCTTTCATGCAAGCACGGTAAGTCTGCTCGGAAGGAAAAATCCGGTAACAGACGTTTCTATCAGCCCTAAAGAGCTGTCTAAATCCCCCCAAAACATTACTGTGACATACGGAGATATGTCCGTATCTATACCTGTAAAAGCCATTAAAGCCGATCATATCGCATGGAGTTATGCGGATGGACCGATCTACGAAGGAGATTCTTTCCACCCGGAAAACATATCTGCGGAGCTTATTTATGCGGATAATACCAAAAAGGAACTGGCAGCATCTGATTTTGAACTCACAAAGACTCCTGAAATTTTAACTGCAGACGATCATACTGTAACTGCAAAGACTATTTTGGGCGAGGAGCAGTATGAGATTCCACTGAACACAATCAGCAAATTGACAATGGAAAGTAAAGAACTTCTCTATGAAGGAGATTATCCAAAATCTGATTTTTCTTATGAAGTCACGTATAGTGACAACGAAACAAGGGCGGTTTTTCGGTATACTGTCCCAAACGGGAGGAGGGATTTCATGGGCTTTGTGGCGTTGATCGGACTGTACTTCGTGCCGCTGCTGTGCCTGTTGTGTGCGGCGTGGTCCTACGTCCGCTACAAAAACGAGCACGAGGACAAGGAAATGGCGGAGAAGGACCACAAGCGGGTGCGCGTCCTGCTGATCGCAGCGGCGGTATCGCTGGTGGTATTTCTGGCGCTGAAATTCATGTTCCCTGTGACATAAGCGAAAAAGGCTCTGACCAAGCGGTCAGAGCCTTTTTTGTTCACGATTGTCCCTGTGGAGGAACGCGTTTTTTCCTGCTTATGCCTGCACCGGACGGCTTCTGCCGCGCGGCGGCATTCAGAACTCGGGATAGCCGTCCTTCAGGGACTCGTCGTACACGGCGCGGTCACCGCCGATGAACTTGGGCCGCACCCGCGCCGCCAGCAGGATGGCATCGCCGATGTGATCCTGGGCCAGACGCACCGGTACCGCCACTTTTTTCAGGTGCATGCCGATCAGCGTGCCGCCGATGTCCAGACCGGCGTCGGCCCTGATCTCCTCCAGCGCCACGGGATGCCGGAACGCCTGGTACGCGGCGGTGGCAAAGGAGCTGCCCGCCTTGGGCTGGGGCACCACGTTGACAATTTCGGCGTTGGGCACGGCCTCGTGCTCCACGATGATGGCGCGGTTCAGATGCTCACAGCACTGGGCGGCGATATAGACGCCCATGGGCCCGAACACGCTGCTCAGCCCCTCAAAGATGGCGGCGGCGATCTCCGGCGTGGACCAGCTGCCCACCTTTTTGCCCACTACCTCGCTGGTGCTGCATCCTATCACCACGATCTGGCCCTTATGGAGCCGGGCCGCCTCGGCCAGCTGGGCTGCCGCATTGGCCGCCTCCTGCCGCACCTGTTCATGCAGACCCTTCTGCTCCAGCTCATGCACAATACCTGCCATAAAAAACACCCCGTTCATATACAAATTAAAAGAGATATGGCGAGCCGAAAAACCGGCTCGCCATACAGTATATCACACGCTGACCTTTTCTTCAAGATGGGTACGGCGGGCCACCTGCAGCAGCAGGAAGCCGGCGATGAGACCCACGGCACCCTGCACCAGATTGCCGGGGACGCTGGCCGCAGCGCCGATGCCCTTACCCAGCAGCAGTGCGGCGTAGCCGAAGTAGCCGGCCACCATGATGATCTCACTGACGAGACCACTGACCAGAGCACCCACGGAGCTCTTGCCGAGGGCCTTGAAGATCAGGGCGCCCACCAGCGCCATCAGACCCTTGATGATCAGGGTGCCGGGGGCGTAGTGGCCGTAGCCCAGCAGCAGGTCCGCCAGCATGGAACCGATACCGCCGGCCGCACCGCCCCACCAGGGACCCAGCAGCCACCCGCTCAGCAGCACGAAGCAGTCGCCCAGGTTCACGTAGCCGTTCATGGGGGAGGGGATCTGCACCACCATCGTAGCCACGCAGGCCAGTGCCGCCAGCACGGCGGCCATTACCATCGTTCTGATTTTCTTGTCGGACATGGTCTTGCACCTCACAAAATTTGTTCCGCGCCGGACCAAAAAGTCCTTGCAATCGCGGTATAGCTGTATTATAGTGGGAACTGGTATTATTAAAATATCCATTTTGATTTTTCTTGTTAATACCAGATGGAGGATGATATGCTGACCTATCCACTGACAAAGACCGGCGGCGTCAGTCTGTACGAGCAGCTGTACCGCCGCATCAAGGATGATATTCTCACCGGGCGGCTGGCGGCGGGGGAGAAGCTGCCGTCCAAGCGGGCGCTGGCGGCCCATCTGGAGGTCAGTGTCATCACGGTGAAAAATGCCTATGAGCAGCTGATAGCCGAGGGGTACATCTACGGCATGGAGAAGCGGGGGTACTACGTCAGCCCTGTCCAGCGTCCGCTGGCGGCCCAGCGGGCCGCAGCGCCCGCCGCAGCGCCTGTGCCGCAGAACTGGGAGATGGACCTGGTGACCAACTCCATCGCAGCGGAGGACTTTCCCTTCACCGTCTGGGCGCGGCTGATGCGCCAGACCATCTTAGAGGAGGGCACCGGCCTGCTCCACGCCATGCCGCCCCAGGGCGCACCGGAGCTGCGCACCGCCATCGCCGCCTATCTCCGGCAGTTTCGGGGTATGGCGGTGGACGCGGAGCAGATCATCATCGGCGCCGGTACGGAGCAGCTGTACAGCATGCTGGTGCAGCTGCTGGGCCGCGGGAAGCGCTACGCCGCCGAGGACCCAGGGTACAGCAAGATCATCCGCATCTATCGCAGCAATCAGGCGGAGGTGGTGTCCATCCCGCTGGACAGCGCGGGGCTGTCGGTGACGGCATTGGAACGCGCCCACGCTGATGTGGTACACATCTCGCCCAGCCACCACTATCCCACGGGTATTGTCATGCCCATCGCCCGCCGTCAGGAGCTGCTGCACTGGGCGGAGCAGGGGACGGACCGATACATTCTGGAGGACGACTACGACAGCGAGTTCCGCTTTGTAGGCCGCCCCATCCCCACATTGTTCTCCGTGGACGAGGGTGGGCGCGTTGTCTATCTGAACACATTTTCCAAGACCATCGCGCCGTCCATCCGCATCAGCTATATGGTGCTGCCGCAGCGGCTGCTCCCTGCCTTTCGGGAGAAGCTGGGGTTCTATTCCAGCACCGTCTCCGGTTTCGAGCAGTACACGCTGGCTCGCTTTATGGCGGAGGGGTACTACGAAAAGCACTTGAACCGCATGCGCAAGCGCTATCACCAGAAGCGGGATGCGGTGATCGCCTGCATCCGCGGCGGCCCGCTGGCCCCGCGGGCCCGTATCACCGAGGAGGACGCGGGACTGCACTTCCTGATGACGTTGGATACGTCCCTGTCCGACACGGCGCTGCGCCGCATGGCGGAGCAGCGAGGGCTGCGTCTGGCTATGCTGTCGGAGTATTACAGCGATCACGACGCCGCGCCGCCCCATGTGCTGGTGGTGAACTACTCCGGCGTGGAACTGGAAAAACTGCCCCGGGCGCTGGCGCGTCTGGCGGAGATATTGGAGGAACATGACCATGAATGATGAACTGACCCGCAGCGACATACAGAAGATGCAGGAGGAGATCGACTACCGCGTGCAGGTGCTGCGTCCCAAGCTGATCGAGGACGTGCAGACGGCGAGGGCCTTCGGCGACCTCAGCGAGAATTTCGAGTACAAATGCGCCAAGCAGGACAAAAACCGCAACGACGCCCGCATCCGCTATCTCCAGCGGATGATCAGGACCGCCCACGTCATTGAGGACCGCTCCTCTGCCGACACGGCGGGGTTGTACGACACGGTGGAGATTTTTATGGAGAACCTGGGAAGGAGCCGGAAGATCCAGCTGGTCACCACCCTGCGGCAGGACGCCCTGAAGGGCCTTATCAGCAAGGAATCGCCGGTGGGCCGCGCCGTCATGGGTGCGAAGGTGGGCGACCGCGTCCATGTGGACATGGGCGGCGGCAAGGGCTATTACGTCCGCATCGACGGCATCGAGAAGGGGAAGGACGACGGCTCCATCCCCATCGGCAGCTTCTGAAAAAGAGACGGGACGCATCGCGTCCCGTCTCTTTTTACAGCAGCTCATCAAAGGATCGGATGTACCGGTCGCATACGGCCCGCATTTCCGGCTCTGTACCGGCGAAGAAGGGGTCGAACACGCCCACGGCGCGCATACCGGCAGCGCGGGCCCCGCGGCATGCCTCCACCGAGTCGTCGTACAGCGTGCAGTCCTCCGGCTTTACGCGCATCATCTCTGCCGCCAGGCGCCACAGCTGGGGATCTTTTTTCTCTCGGTGCAGCTCCTGGGCAAAGATGATGCGTTCAAAATACGGCGTCAGGCCCAGGTGGTCCAGCGCGGTGCGGCAGTGTACCGGCACGGCGCTGGTGACCACGATCATGCGTTCTCCGGCGGAGCGCAGCTTTTCCAGATATTCCCGCACGCCGGGCTTTACCGGTACAGACGTGCCGTACAGATCGCCGGCCATGTCCATCCACTCCGCCATGATGGCCTCCTCTGACTCCGGAAGATGGCAGAACTCCTTGGTGAACCTGGCGGCCAGCGGGAAGATGGTGTGGGCTACGCCCTCGTAGTATTCTTTGGTGTAGGGCAGGCCCCGCTTGGCCAGGAACGCGGTGTCCACATCCTTCCAGATGCCGTTGGAGTCGATGAGGGTGCCGTCCATGTCGAAAATCTGCATATGCGTCTCCTTTTTCGGGATAGGTCTGTAAAGTTTTCTGTCCAATGGTATCATAGCACAGGGCGGGCCCGCGTGTAAATGGGCGGGCTGCCGAAATTCCGGCGAAAAGGGCGGGGACGGCCCTTTCTGTCTACGATATGGACAAACGGGGAAAACTGTGGTACAATACCCCGTATTATGGGCGGCTGTGCCCAGAGGAGGAGAGCGGTATGGGGAAACTCATCGTATTTGAGGGGACGGACGGTTCCGGCAAGGCCACCCAGTCGGCGCTGCTATGTCAGGAGCTGGAAAAACGGGGCATCGCGTTCCGCAAGCTGGAATTTCCCCGCTATCAGGAGGAGTCCTCCGCGCTGATCCGGCTGTATCTGGGCGGCGCTTTCGGCAGCGACCCCGACGATGTCAACGCCTACGCCGCGTCCGCGTTTTACTCCGTGGACCGCTACGCCTCCTATAAGCAGGACTGGGGCGGGTTCTACGAAGCCGGCGGGCTGCTGATCGCGGACCGCTATACCACCAGCAACGCCGTCCACCAGACCGGCAAGCTGCCGCCGGAGAAGCGGGACGCCTTCCTGGACTGGCTGTTCGACTTCGAGTACCATCTGCTGGGGCTGCCGGAGCCTACCCGCGTGCTGTATCTGGACATGCCCGTCGAGGCCACGGAGCAGATGATGCGCCTGCGGGAGGAGGCTACCCATACCAAGGCCGATATTCACGAGAAGGACGAGGCGTACCTCCGCCGCTGCCGCGAAAACGCCGCCTATGTGGTGGCACGGTGCGGCTGGACGCGGATCGACTGCGCAAAGGACGGCGCGCCCCGCTTGATCAATGACATTCACCGCGAAGTGATGGCGTGTGTGGCCGACCTCATCGGCTGACCCGCCGGAAAGGAGATTTTTCTATGTCTAATTATGACAGACGCGACAGACAGGACGAGACGGCCATGTGGGACGCCGGTGAGGTCCGTCGTCAGGAGTCCGCCCAGCAGCAGCGCCGCGGCGATGAAAAGCGCCGCAGTGCCCGCCGCCGCACCGGCACCGCCATCTATCTGGTGTGCGTGGTGCTGGGCTCGTGCCTGCTGGCAGGTATCGGCTGGCTGATGATCAACGACCTGTGCTCCCTGAACAAGGCCCCTGTGGAGGTGGAGATCACCGTGGACGAGGGCGACAGCGTGTCCGATGTGGCCAAAAAGCTGAAGGATGCGGGACTGGTGAATTCCAAGGGATTTTTCCAGCTGGCCAGCGGCTTCCTGCATTACAGCCGCTACGTGGAGCCGGGCACCTATAAGCTCAACAGCGACATGGATTTCCGCGCCCTCATTGTGAACATGCACGACTGGGAGCAGGACTCCATGGACGCGCAGGGACTGGTGCAGGTCACCATCCCCGAGGGCTACACCGTCCGGCAGATCATCGACCTGCTGGCGGAGAAGGGCGTGGCCACCAAGGCTGAGCTGGAGGACGCCTGCGCCAACTTCGATTTCGAGAACTACTCCTTCCTGTCCTCCGACACGCTGGGCAGCATCGACCGCATGGAGGGCTTCCTGTTCCCCACCACCTACACCTTCGACAAGAACAAGACGGCTGTGTTCGCAGTAGATACTATGCTGACCATGTTCAAAAACGAGATCAGCCAGCAGATGCTGGAGGACATCAAGAATTCTCCCTACGACCTGAAGCAGATCATTACCATGGCCTCCATCATCGAGAAGGAGTCCATTGGCGATGATACCGAGCGCAAGAACATCAGCTCCGTCATCCACAACCGTCTGGAGCAGCCCAATAGTGAGAAGGGCGGCCGCCTGCTGCAGCTGTGCTCCTCCATCAACTATATCATGGTCCACGATGGCATCAGCAAGTTCGATACCACCATCGAGAGTCCCTACAACACCTATATCCACGAGGGGCTGACCCCGGGGCCCATCTGCAATCCGGGCCTCAGTGCCATCAAGGCCGCCATCTACCCGGCGGATACGGACTATTACTTCTTCGCGCTGGGCACCGATGACAAGAGCCACTTCTTCACCGACTACAACGAGCATCTCCGCTTCATCAACAGTGCGGAGTACCAGCCCATCTACTCCTGATGCGGAAGCCGGAGCTGCTGTCCCCCGCAGGGGACTGGGAAAAACTGCGGATGGCCGTGCTCTATGGCGCGGACGCCGTCTATCTGGCGGGTACGTCCTTCGGCATGCGTTCCTTCGCGGGCAACTTCTCCGATGAGGAGCTGCCCCGAGCGGTGCGCTTCGCCCATGAGCACGGCGTGAAGGTCCACGCTACGGTAAACACCATGCCCCGCTGGGACGAGGCGGAGCAGCTGCCCGCCCATTTGGAAAAGCTGGACGCGGCAGGGGTGGACGCCCTGATCCTGGCGGATCTGGGGGCGTTCACACTGGCGGGGCGGTACGCGCCCCACTGTCAGCGCCACATCAGCACCCAGCAGTCCGTGGCAAACCACGTCTGCGCGCAGGCGTGGTACGATCTGGGCGCGTCCCGCGTGGTGCTGGCGCGGGAGGTGAGCCTGGCGGAGATCGCCGCCATCCGGCAGCGGGTCTCCCCACAGCTGGAGCTGGAGGCGTTCTGCCACGGCGCCATGTGTGTCAGCTACTCGGGCCGGTGCCTGCTGAGCAACTATATGACCGGCCGCGACTCCAATCGGGGCGAGTGCGCCCAGCCCTGCCGCTATCAGTACGCGCTGATGGAGGAGAAGCGCCCAGGGGAGTATTTCCCTGTGTTCGAGGATGAAAAGGGCACCTACATCATGAACAGCCGCGATATGTGCATGATCGACCATCTGGACGATCTCATGGCTGCGGGTGTGGACTGCCTGAAGATCGAGGGCCGCGCCAAGTCGGCGTACTACGCCGCCATCGTCACCGGCGCGTACCGCCACTGTCTGGACGCTGTGGCCGCCGGAGAGCCGCTGGACCCCGTCTGGCGGGACGAGGTGGAGCACATCAGCCACCGCCACTACTCCACCGGGTTCTTCTACGGTCAGCCTGGCCAGTATTACGAGGATGCCCGCTACCTGCGGGACTGGCAGATCTGCGCCGTGGTGACGGACTGCACGCCGGACGGCGTAGCTACCATGAGTCTGCGCAACAAGTTTGCCGCCGGTGACACGGTGGAGATCGTGGGGCCGGACACCAAACCCTTTACCATCACCGTCCCCGCCATGCGCGGGCCGGAGGGGGAGGTGCTGCTGGAGCCGAAAACACCACAGATGACCTTCACCATGGAGCTGCCGCAGGCCGTGCCGCCTATGAGCTTTATCCGCCATGCGGTAGAGCTGAGCGGGAAATAATGTACATAAAAAGGACGTCTGCCCACAGGCAGACGTCCTTTTTAACGTATTCACATATTGGAGGAGGGCTGGGCCGCGGTATCCGCGCCCGCATCCTCCGGAATGGAGGCGGCCTCCTCGTGACGCCGCTCGCATACCGCCAGAAAATATCCCCACGCCACCAGCGGCAGCACCGCCAGCGAGCCTCTGGTGAACCACCACTTCACCGCGCAGAACGCCCACGACGCGCCGACGTGGAAGCAACCCAGCGTGGCCAGATGGAACCACATTTTCCGCAGGTGCGCCCGGTCGTGGTCGCACAGGTACTCCGCCAGCGCCAGCGAGGACTGCTTGGTGTTATTGGTAGAGAAGATGGTGGAACTGTAAAAGCCCCGTGCGCCGGCGAAGCTGCTCCACTGGATGCTCATGGCGAAGAAGACGGGGTACAGCGCCACCACCGGATCCAGCTCCGGCGGCAGGAAGAACAGCACCACCGCCGCCACCGCCGTGACGATGGGGGAGAGATAGTGTGTGTCCGCACCGCACCAATGGGGCAGCAGCACCGTCAGCATGGTGCCCAGCACGTAGAGCGCCAGCGCGCCCAGATGCAGCAGCATGTCCGGCAGCTGCCACCGCAGCAGGTCGATGACCATCTCCAGGAGGTTCATGGTCTGGGCGTTGCCCATGACGCCGCTGTGTACCAGCACGGCATATGCGCCGAAGAAGCCGCCCACCGTGCAGAACGCCAAATGGCGGTAAAAGTCAATGTGGTCGTTTTCCGACAGCCTTTTCATAAAAACGCCGCCTTTCTCGCAAATATTCCGGCTCTCCAGTATACCAGACGGCGCAGGAAAGACAAGGGCGAAATCGCATAAATCGAAAAAATCCGCGGATTTCCTGTTGACAACGGCGCGGTACGTGGTACAATAACAGCATCTTTGATGACAAAGGCGATGACGAAGAAGAAACGCCGCGGCCGCCGCCAAGCGAGACGGGGAGGGTGAGAGCCCGTCGGGACCGGCGCAGCGTGGAGCCGCTTCTGAGCCTGCCGCGATGAGCGGCACGCTTCGTCCCCGTTACCGGACGGCTGAGAGGGCGGGTTTTCCGCCGAATCAGGGTGGTACCGTGAAGCAGCGCTTCGCCCCTGTGTGTACGCAGGGCGCGGGGCGCATTTATTTTTTCCGGAGGTGGTCAGCTTATGGGATACCACGTGGTGGACATGTCCGCCGATCCCCGCTGCGGCCAGTTTGCATATTTCCGCCGTATGACATTTCCCTTCGCCGGTATCACGGCAGAGGTGGACATCACGGACCTGATGGCCGCACGGAACGGACGCCCCTTCTTTTTGAGTATGCTGTACGCCGTGACCCGCGCCGTCAACGCTGTGCCCCAGCTGCGCCGCCGCATCACGGAGGACGGTGCCGTGGTGGAGTACGACTGGTGCGCCCCGTCCTACACTGCCATGAAGCCCGACGGCGTCTACGTCTACTGCACGGTGGAGGGCGACCTGCCCTACGACGAGTTCGTGCGGCTGGGCCAGAGCCGCCAGCGGGAGGTGTTGGAGCGCGGTACCCTGACGGAGGACGGCGACGTACGGGGCATGATCTTCGTATCCAGCGTCCCGTGGCTCCACTACACCCAGCTCCAGCATCCGGCGGAGAGCCCCGATGACAGCAACCCCCGCATCAGCTGGGGCAAGTACGTCACCGTCAACGGCCGTACCACGCTGCCGGTGTCCCTGTTCGTCAACCACGCGCTGGCCGACGGCCTCCATATCGCCAGATTTTTTCAGGGGCTGGAGACGGAACTGGCCGCCCTGTGCGCACAATGGAAAACAGAACAAATAAATTTATAATACAAAAGGAGACGAAAAAGATGAGCCATCCCTATCACGGCCTGAACGAGCTGCGGGAGCTGTTCCTGAAGTTCTTCGAGACCAAAGGCCACCTGCGCCTGCCCAGCTTTTCGCTGGTACCCCAGAACGACAAATCCATCCTGCTGATCAACGCCGGCATGACCCCCATGAAGCCCTGGTTCAAGGGCGAGGAGGAGCCGCCCCGCCGCCGTGTCTGCACCTGTCAGAAGTGCATCCGTACCGGCGACATTGAGAACGTGGGCAAGACCGCCCGCCACGGCACCTATTTTGAGATGCTGGGCAACTTCTCCTTCGGCGACTACTTCAAGCACGAGGCCATCGCCTGGAGCTGGGAGTTCCTGACCAGTCCCGAGTGGGTGGGCCTGGAGGCCGACCGCCTGTATCCCTCCGTCTATGAGAGCGATGACGAGGCGTGGAACATTTGGCACGATGAGATCGGCATCCCCGCCGAGAAGATCTTCCGCTTCGGCAAGGAGGACAACTTCTGGGAGCACGGCTCCGGCCCCTGCGGCCCCTGCTCCGAGATCTACTATGACCGCGGCCCCGAGTACGGCTGCGGCAAGCCGGACTGCACCGTGGGCTGCGACTGCGACCGCTATATTGAGATCTGGAACAACGTGTTCAGTCAGTTCGACAACGACGGCCACAACAACTATACCGAGCTGAAGCAGAAGAACATCGATACCGGCATGGGTCTGGAGCGTCTGGCCTGCGTGTGCCAGAACGTGGATAGCCTGTTTGACGTGGACACCGTCATGAACATCACCAACAAGGTGTCCGAGCTTACCGGCGCCCACTACGGCGAGAGCTACAAGCGGGACGTGAGCCTGCGCGTCATCACTGACCACATCCGCTCCGCCACGTTCATGATCTGCGACGGCATCCTGCCCAGCAATGAGGGCCGCGGCTACGTGCTGCGCCGCCTGCTGCGCCGCGCCGCCCGCCACGGCAAGCTGCTGGGCGTCAACGAGCCGTTCCTGTATCAGGTGGTGGATACCGTGGTACACGAGAACGAGTGCCAGTACCCCGACCTGCGGGAGAAACAGAGCTATATCACCAAGGTCATCCGCACCGAGGAGGAGAACTTCGCCCGCACCATCGACGGCGGCATGCGCATCTACGGCGAGATGCTGGCGGCCCACAAGGAGAAGGGGGAGACGGTGTTCTCCGGCAGCGACGCCTTCAAGCTGTATGATACCTTCGGCTTCCCCATCGACCTGACGGTGGAGATGGCGGCCGAGGAGGGCATGACCGTGGACGAGACCGCCTTCCAGACCCTGATGACCGAGCAGAAGGAGCGCGCCCGCGAGGCCCGCAAGGCCATGGGCGACCTGGGCTGGGCCGGTGTGGAGTTCGGCAAGGACATGCCCGCCACTGTGTTCGCCGGTTACGAGTATGACAAGCTGGACGACGCCAACGTGCTGGCCATCGTGACCGACGGCCAGCTGGTGGAGGAGATCGTCAGCGGCATGGACGCCATCGTGGTGCTGGATCAGACTCCGTTCTACGCCGAGATGGGCGGCCAGGTGGCCGACCACGGCGTCATCACCGCCGACGGTGTGGAGTTTGTGGTCACGGATGTCCAGAAGAACAAGGGCGGCAAATACATGCACTACGGCAAGCTGCTGCGGGGCGCCCTCCATGTGGGCGACAACGTTTCCCCCGCCATCGATACGGAGCGCCGCAGCGCCGTCCGCCGTGCCCACACGGCCACCCATCTGCTGGATGCCGCGCTGAAGAAGGTGCTGGGCGACCACGTTCATCAGGCCGGTTCTCTGGTGGAGCCGGACCGCCTGCGCTTCGACTTCACCCATTTTGAGGCCATCACCCCCGAGCAGCTGCTGGAGGTAGAGGATCTGGTGAACGACGCGGTGCTGGACGGCCTGTCCGTCGTCACCGAGGAGCTGCCGCTGGCGGAGGCCAAGGCCCGCGGCGCCGTGGCTACCTTCGGCGAGAAGTACGGCGAGACGGTGCGCGTCGTGACCATGGGTGATTTCTCCATGGAGCTGTGCGGCGGCACCCATCTGGACAATACCGCCAAGACAGGTATGTTCCGCATCAAGTCCGAGAGCAGCGTGGCCTCCGGCGTCCGCCGCATTGAGGCCACCACCGGCAAGGTGTCTCTGGAGGAGACCCGCCATGGCCGCACCACCCTGCTGAAGGCCGCCCAGTTCTTCAAGACCGCTCCCGGCAGCATTCTGGAGCGTATGGAGCAGCAGGCCAACGAGATGAAGGAGCTGCGTCAGGCTGTGGAGAAGTTCAAGGCCGAGGCGTCTCTGGGCGAGGCCAAGCAGGTCATGGCGTCCGCCAAGGCCGTGGGCGGTCTGCACATCATCACCGGCACCCGTCAGGGTCTGGATGCCAACGCCCTGCGTACCATGGGCGACTTCCTGCGGGATAAGGACCCCGCCGTGGTGGCGGTGCTTGCCAGCATCACCGGCGAGAAGGTCAGCTTCCTGGCCGTCTGCGGCAAGGAGGCTGTTGCCAAGGGCATCAAGGCAGGCGAGCTGGTGAAGTCCGTGTCCGCTGTATGCGGCGGCAAGGGCGGCGGTAAGCCGGACAGCGCCATGGGCGGCGGCACCGATCTGCTGAAGGTGGACGATGCGCTGGCCACGGTGGACGATTTTGTGTCCTCCAAGCTGGGCTGAGAAAACAAGAACACCGCCGTCCCGCTCCGCCGGGACGGGACGACGTGAAAAAACCATCGAAAGGAGACAGACCATGAAGAACGATTGCCTGTTCTGCGCCATCATCGACGGCGAGATCCCCAGCAACAAGGTCTACGAGGACGAGCAGTGCTACGCCTTCTACGACATCGACCCCCAGGCGCCCACCCATTTTCTGGTGGTACCCAAGGAGCATATCTGCTGTGCCAACGCCATTACGGCGGACAACAGCGCCGTGGTGGCCCACTGCTTCGAGGTCATCGTGAAGATCTGCAAGGAGCTGGGCGTGGAGAGCTACCGCATCGTCAACAACTGCGGCGATCAGGCGGGGCAGACCGTCAAGCACCTGCACTTCCATGTGCTGGCCGGCCGCGACATGACGTGGCCCCCGGGCTAAGCCAGCGGCGCACAGCAAAAAAGAGGAGCGGTCCACAGGACCGCTCCTCTTTTTTGCAATGTACTCAGGAAATGTAAAGCTCTCCCGTAAAGGACCAATAGGCAAAAAACAGCAGGAACGCCGCAAAGGCGAAGAAGAAAAATCCGCCCAAGATCGGTTTTCTGGGCCTGTTCTCCGTGATGCAGGAGGGATCAGCGGGATCATAGTAGCCCGTGACCTGCCGCCCCATATCGCGGCTGGAGACGCACTGACGGCTGGCATACCGGTACGTTTTGCCGTCTACCGTGTACTCGTAGGTGGGCTGGTACACCGTTTCCCGCCGTAGCTCGCGGCCGCCGTCATCCCGATCCTCCCAGGTCTCCAGCACCGATTCATCCAGATGCACCACCGTCATCACCGTGCTGGCGGTGTAGCGCCGCACATCATCCTCGTAGTCCCGCTGGGCCCTCTTCCGCTGCCGGATGCCCAGCCAGACCAGCACCACACCGGCCAGAAGGAATACGATCCCCCACATAATGTTTCCCATATACACCCCTTTCTGCCATACGCCGTATGGCGGACCTTATAAAAGCAGTATATCGTAGAAAACGGCGGAAAGCAATCGCCTTTCTGACAACACGCAAATAAAGATCCAACAGCAGATTTTAGATAGCCGCGTGCCGCATACCGCTTGTCTCCGCAGGGAAACTATGCTATACTGACATCTCAGACATGAGAACAGGAGGGGCATATGGAAAAGAACGGGACTGTCATGGACTACCTGCGCTGGCGGGGCGACCTGCCCTTCACACGGGACGGCTTCAACGAGGTGGACGATCTGGTGCTGTGCATCATCTCCTATATCAATTTCCGCCGGTTTGACGATCTGAAGACCACCGATCCCGCCCGGGCTGTGGCCCTGCCGGAGGTGGCCGCCCGCCTGACGGAGGAGGACGAGCAGCTGGGCCTGTCGGAGCTGGACTATATCCCTCTGATGCGCTTGGCGGCGGAGACGGAGCGCTTCCGCGAGGTGCGGATGTTTGGCTTCACCCACGAGTACGACGAGGTCAAGGAGATGCAGTTCGATGCTGTGTCCTACCTGCTGCCGGACGATACGCTGCTGGTGTCCTTCATGGGCACCGACACCTCACTGGTGGGCTGGAAGGAGGACTTCAACATGAGCTACCTCTCCGCTGTACCGGCGCAGATCCGCGCCGCGGCCTACACCGAGGAGATAGCCGCCGCCTGCCCTGATCGTGGGCTGCGCATCGGCGGTCACAGCAAGGGCGGCAATCTGGCGGCATGGGCTGCCATCCACATCCCCGCCCCGCTGCAGGACCGGCTGCTGGCTGCCTACAACAACGACGGCCCCGGTTTTTCTCACGACATGGTGGATTCCGCGGCGTACCGCCGCGTGGCGGACAAGCTCCATACCTATATCCCCGAGTCCTCCATCGTGGGCATCCTGCTGGAGCACGCCGAGGATTACGCCGTCATCGACAGCAGCAACCGCTCCATCATGCAGCACGAGCCCATGTCCTGGAATGTGGAGGGGCCCCGCTTCGTACACCTGGGCCAGCGCTCCCCCATGGGAAAGGTCAGCGACGACCTGCTGCGCCAGTGGATCGGCTCCATGACGCCCCAGGAGCGGGAGCAGTTCACCGACGCCCTGTTCGACATCCTGAGCATGTCCGGCAAGACCCGCACGCTGGAGGATCTCCGGGCCGGCGGGCTGGCCAAGATGGCGGCGCTGCTGAAGCAGTACAACGGCGCGGACGAGAAGGATAAGAAGATCATCACCGAGATATTCCGCCGTCTGGCGTCGGACGTGAAGGGCGAGATGAAGAAGGCCGCCGGTGAGGGCCTGAAAACTGCGGAAAAGGGCCTGAGCGGCGTGAAGAACGTCATTACCGGCCTGACCAAAGGCGATAAGAGCGAGAAATGACCCCGCGCCTCTCCAAAAAACGGAGGGGCGCTTTTCTTTTCCACGGTTGACGGCCACGGCGGAGCGTTGTATAATAAACTGATTTACTATCTCGAACACGGGGGTATGGCCTTTATGTGGATCACAAAGGATTGGCAGGATTACGAGCTGCTGGACTGCGGCGGCGGGGAAAAGCTGGAGCGCTGGGATCAGCAGATACTGGTGCGTCCCGACCCTCAGGCCATCTGGGATACGGACCGCCGCGACCGGCGCTGGAAGACCGCCAACGCCCGCTACTCCCGTTCCTCCACCGGCGGCGGCCACTGGGACAAGGGCAAGCTGCCGGAGAGCTGGCCCATCCGCTATAAGGACTTGACGTTCCAGGTCAAGCCCATGAACTTCAAGCATACCGGTCTCTTTCCGGAGCAGGCCGCCAACTGGGACTTCGCCATGGAGCAGATCCGCACGGCGGGCCGCCCCATTCGGGTGCTGAACCTGTTCGCCTACACCGGCGGCGCCACCGTAGCCTGCGCCAAAGCGGGCGCCAGCGTTTGCCATGTGGACGCGGCAAAGGGCATGGTGGCCTGGGCCAAGGACAACGCACGGCTCAGCGGACTTGCCGACGCGCCCATCCGCTGGATCGTGGATGACTGCGCCAAATTCGTGGAGCGGGAGATCCGCCGCGGCAAGACGTATGATGCCATCATCATGGACCCGCCCAGCTACGGCCGCGGCCCCTCCGGCGAGGTCTGGAAGCTGGAGGAGAACCTGTACCCCTTTGTCCGCCTGTGCGCCCAGGTGCTGTCGGACAGGCCTTTATTCGTTATCCTCAACAGCTACACCACGGGCCTGGCCCCGTCGGTGCTGGGATATATCCTGCAAATGCTGGTGGGCCGCAAGTTCGGCGGCCATGTGACGTGGGACGAGCTGGGACTGCCCTGCACCGATTCCGGCATGGCGCTGCCCTGCGGCGCTACCGGCCGCTGGTGCGCCGATTGACCAAGAACGGAGATATAACAGAATGTCGACCATGATCGAAACAAAAGACCTGACCTTCACCTATCCCGCGCCGGAGGGGGAGACGAATCCTCCCGCTCTTTGCGGCGTGTCCGTCACGGTGGAGAAGGGCACCTTCGTGGTGGTGCTGGGCCACAACGGCTCCGGCAAATCCACCCTTGCCAAGCACATGAACGCGGTGCTGCTGCCCAGCGGCGGCGCCGTGTACGTGGAGGGTATGGACACCCGCGACGAGTCGCTGCTGCTGGAGATCCGGCGGCGCACCGGTATGGTGTTCCAGAACCCTGATAACCAGATCGTCGCCAACGTGGTGGAGGAGGATGTGGCCTTCGGACCGGAGAATCTGGGCGTGCCTACGGCGGAGATACGCCGCCGTGTGGACGACGCGCTGGCCGCGGTGGGCATGGAGAAATTCGCCCGCCACGCGCCGCACCTGCTGTCCGGCGGCCAGAAGCAGCGCATCGCCATCGCCGGCGTCATCGCCATGGAGCCGGAGTGCATTGTGCTGGACGAGGCCACGGCCATGCTGGACCCCGCCGGACGCCGTGAGGTGCTGGACACTGTCCACCGCCTGAATCGGGAGCGGGGGATCACCGTGGTGCTCATCACCCACCACATGTCGGAGGCGGAGGACGCCGACCGCGTTATCGTCATGAACGACGGCACCGTGGCCATGGACGGTACACCCTGCCAGGTGTTCTCCCGCGTGGAGGAGCTCCACGCCTTCGGTCTGGCCGCTCCCGACACGGTGGAGCTGCTGTATGAGCTCCGGCAGGCGGGTCTGCCTGTGGCACTGGACAGCCTGACGGTGGACCAGTGCGCCGATACCATTTGCCGCGCGTTGGGCGCGGCGGAAGGGAAGTAACCTTGGAACCGATCTTACAAATAGAGCATCTGACTCACACCTACTCGGCGGGCACGCCCTTTCAGCGCAGCGCCGTGGACGACATGAACCTGTCCATGATGGACGGTGAATTTCTGGGCATTATCGGCCATACCGGCTCCGGTAAGTCCACCCTGATCCAGCATCTCAATGGCCTGCTGAAGCCCACCTCCGGCCGTATCCTGCTGCAGGGGAGGGACATTTGGGCCGACCCCAAGAAGATACGGGACGTGCGGTTCCAGGTGGGACTGGTGTTCCAGTATCCGGAGTACCAGCTTTTTGAGGAAACTGTGTATAAGGACATTGCCTTTGGCCCTAAAAATATGGGCCTGGACGAGGCGGACATCGACCGCCGCGTTCGCGATGCCGCCGCCTTCGTGGGCCTGACGGAGGCCATGCTGGACAAGTCACCCTTCGAGCTGTCCGGCGGACAGAAGCGCCGCGTGGCCATCGCCGGCGTTATCGCCATGGAACCCAAGGTTCTGGTGCTGGACGAGCCCACGGCGGGTCTGGATCCCCGTGGCCGCGATGATATTCTGGCCCGCATTCAGGACTATCATCGGGCGAAAAACGCCTCTGTGGTGCTGGTGAGCCACAGCATGGAGGAGATCGCCCGCAATGTGGACCGCATCGTGGTCCTGTCGGACAGCCATGTGTTCATGGAGGGCACGCCCCGTCAGGTGTTCGCCCGCGCCGATGAGCTGGAGCAGGTGGGCCTGGACATCCCCCAGGTGACCAAGGTGGCGCTGGCACTGCGCCGCCGCGGCCTGCCGGTGGACACGGCAGTCTATACTGTGGAGGCGCTGCGCGATGCGCTGCTCCGGAAGGAAGGAGGCACCGGCGCATGCTGAAGGATATTACACTGGGCCAGTTTTTCCCGGGGAATACCCCTATCCACCGTCTGGACCCCCGCACAAAGCTGCTGTGCGTCATTCTGTACATCGTGGCGCTGTTCAACGCCAAGGGCCCGCTGACCTACGGCATCATGATCGTGGTGCTGGCGGTCTGCATCCTGCTGTCCAAGGTGGAGTGGAAGGCTCTGACCCGCGGCCTGAAGCCGGTGTACATCATCGTGGCGTTCACCGCCATCATGAACATGTTTTTCACCACCGGTACGCCGGTGGCGGACGTGTGGCTGCTGCGCCACATCACCTGGCAGGGTATCATCTCCGCTGTGCAGATGGTGCTGCGCATCGTGATGCTCATCATGGGCACGTTCCTCATGACCTATACCACCAGCCCCATTGCCCTCACCGACGGACTGGAGAGCCTGCTGAACCCCCTGAAGAAGCTGCGCTTTCCGGTGCACGAGCTGGCCATGATGATGTCCATCGCCCTGCGGTTCATCCCCACGCTCATTGAGGAGACGGATAAGATCATGTCTGCCCAGAAGGCCCGCGGCGCGGACTTTGAGACGGGCAATGTGTTCCAGCGAGCCAAGGCACTGGTGCCCATTCTGGTGCCGCTGTTCATCAGTGCGTTCCGCCGCGCCGATGAGCTGGCCACCGCCATGGAGTGCCGCTGCTATCACGGCGGCGAGGGCCGCACGGCCCTGCGCGTCCTGCGCTACCAAACGGCGGACTGGCTGAGTCTGACGGCGTTCGTGGCGCTGACCGCCGGTGTTATCGTTCTGAAAAAATTCGGCTTCTGAGAAAGGAGGCGGCGCGGTGCGCAACATCGCCCTTGTCTTAATGTATAACGGCGCCGCCTATCACGGCTGGCAGGTGCAGAAAACGGAGATCTCCGTGGCACAGACGCTGGAGCGGGGCCTGAGCATGGTCTGCGGCGAACCGGTGAAGGTCACCGGCTGCGGCCGCACCGATGCCGGTGTCCATGCCGAGCACTACGTGGCCAATTTCCACACCGATTCCCGCATCCCTGTGGATCGCCTGCCCTTCGCCGCCAATACCCATATCCCCGAGGACATCGTGGTGAAGGCGGCCTACGAGGTGGCGGAGGATTTCAACGCCATCGGCTCCTGCATCAAAAAGGAGTACACCTACCGCATCTATAACTCCCGCATCAAGAACCCGTTCTACGTGGATCGGGCCTATTTCTATCCCAAACGGCTGGATGAGGCGGTGATGGACCGCGCTGCCCGCATGTTTGAGGGTACCCACGACTTCGCCGCCGTGCGCAGCGTGGGCACCAACGTCCGCAGCACGGTGCGCACCATCCACTACTGCCGCGTCACCCGCAGCGGTGAGTTGCTGGAGCTGAAGGTCTGCGCCGACGGTTTTTTGTATAATATGGTACGTGCCATTACGGGCACGGTGCTGTATGCGGCGGAGGGCAAGCTGACGCCGGAGGACATCCCTGTCATCCTGGACTCCGGCAACCGCACGCTGGCAGGTCCCACGGCGCCTCCCGGCGGACTGTATCTCACCCGCGTATGGTATGAGGACGAACGACTCAATGGATAAGAGAGAGCAAATGACCTTCACCGGCGGCAACCCTCAGGAGGAACCGCCCCGCCGCGTGGCGAAGAAAAGTAAAAAACGCTTCCTCTGGCTGGCGCTGGTGACGCTGCTGGCGCTGATCGCTGTGGTACTGTCAGTGCTGTACGACCGCGGGGAGTTCGACGGCCTGCGCCGCCGCCTGCTGTACACTAAGGCCCAGAAGGACGAGAACGGCTGCGCCCAGCTGTACCGTTACGCCAGCGACCAGTCCGGCAGCTTCGCCTCGCTGGACGGCAGCCTTGTCTCCGTATCCATGCACCAGGTATCGGTGCTGGACGAAACGGGCAAGACCGTCTACGAGCAGACGGTGAAGTTTCAATCCCCCGTGCTGGTGCGCAGCGCCTCCCGCGCCGCCGCCTATGACGTGGGCGGCACCTCGGTCTATGTCCTGACTGCCAAGGGCCTGGCCTGCCAGGTAGACACCTCCGGCGAGATACTGGCCGTGGCCCTCAACAGGGACGGCTACCTCACGGTTACCAGCAACGAAAGCGGCTGCAAGGCCGCCGTCCGAGTCTATGACGCCTCCGGCCAGCCGGTGTTCGCCTACCGCTCGGCGGATCGGTTCATTATGACCGCCGCCCTGTCCGACGACAGCCGCACCCTGGCCGCCGTCACCATGGGGCAGAGCAGCGGTGTCTTTACCAGCTACGTGGTGTTCTACCGCATCAACAGCGAGTCGGCTCTGACCACCACTGCTCTCACCGGAAGCCTGATCTACGACCTGATCCCCATGGGCAGCCGGTTCTGCGCCGTGATGGAGGAGCAGCTCTGCTTCCTGGACGACAGCGGGGAGGTTCGCGCCGCGTACAGCTGCGGCAGCGACTATCTGCGCCGCGTGGACTGCGGCGACGGTTATGCCGCGCTGCTGCTGGGCCGCTATCGCAACGGCACCCAGCACCGTCTTGTCACCGTGGACAGCGATGGGCAGGTCATGGCCTCGCTGGACGTGGATGGCGAGGTGCTGAGCATGTCCGCCGCGGGCCGCTACATCGCGGTGCTGTTCAGCGACCGCATGGTCATCTACGACAAGACGCTGGCAGAGTGCGCCCGACTGGACGCCGTCAGCGAGGCGCGCCAGGTGCTGATGCGCGCCGATGGTTCCGCCGTGCTGGCCGGCTCCACCGCCGCCAGCCTGTATCTGCCGTAACGGCAAAGGAGAGCTATGGCTATTTTTGTGGATATTTTTATGGCAGCCTGCCTGCTGCTGGCACTGGTGCTGGGCGTGCGGCAGGGCTTCCTGCAGAGCCTTGCGCGGGTGGCCATCGTCATCGTGGCTCTGTTGGGCGCGGCATGGCTGGCCGAGCATCTGGCCGATCCTGCCGCCAAATGGCTGGAGCCCATGCTGACGGAGAAGATCCAGCAGCAGATGGACGGACAGGCCGCTGCCGCAGACGACCCCAGTCTGGCCGCCGCCGGACTTTTGGAGACGTTCGGCTTCTCCGGAGACGCCCTGGACAAACTGGTGGAGAGCGCCACCGAAAAGGCTCAGGAGGTGGGGCAGACGCTGCTGTCCGCCGTGGTGTCCACGGTGCTGCGCTCTGTGGCCTACGCCGTAGTCTATCTGGTGTCATTCCTGCTGCTGCTCCTCCTGCTGCGGTTGCTGCTGGCGCCGCTGCACCTCTTTACAAAACTGCCCGTGGTCCACGGCATCAACGCCGTGCTGGGCGGCGCACTGGGATTGGTGAAAGTCGCGCTGCTGCTGTTTTTCGCCGTCTGGCTGCTGCGCCGTCTCCAGATCTGGATCACGCCGGAGCTTATCAGCCAGACCTACATCCTCCGCTTTTTTGCGGAGCACAGCCCCATGGAGCTGATCACATCCCTTTGATGACCCGTTTGCCCGCGCCGCAGAGCGGCAATACTCATATCACCCCAACGGATAATGGAGGAATACCATGCAGCCTACACTTTGTTCCCGATGCAAGAAAAACGTGGCCGTCGTGTTCATCTCCCGTATGAACGAGAAGAACGAGATGGTCAATGAGGGCCTGTGCCTGAAATGTGCCGCCCAGCTGGGCCTGCCCCAGGTGGAGGAGATGATGAAGCGCATGGGCATCACGCCGGAGGACCTGGAAAACATCAACAGTGAGATGATGCAGGCATTCGGCGGCGCGGAGGAGATGAGCGACCTGCCGGAGGACGGCGGCGAGGACGATGAGGAGAGCGGCAAGACCGCCACATTCCCGTTCCTGAACCGCCTGTTCAGCAACAGCAGCAACCCGCCTGCCGAGCAGCCCCGCGACAACGCCGGGGCCGGTCAGCAGCAGCCTGCCGGCCGCAAAAAGGACCAGAAGCGCAAGTTCCTGGACAATTACTGCATCAACCTGAGCCAGCGTGCCCGTGACGGCAAGCTGGACGCCGTCATTGGCCGCGAACAGGAGATCGAGCGGGTCGTTCAGATTTTGAACCGCCGACAGAAGAACAACCCCTGCCTCATCGGTGAGCCCGGCGTGGGCAAGACCGCCATCGCCGAGGGACTGGCCCAGCGCATCGTCTCCGGCGATGTGCCTTTCAAGCTGCGTCAGAAGGAAGTCTATCTGCTGGACCTTACGGCACTGGTGGCAGGCACCCAGTTCCGCGGTCAGTTTGAAAGCCGCATGAAGGGGCTGATCGAGGAGATCCGCAAGGCGGGCAACATCATCCTCGTTATCGACGAGGTCCACAACATCGTGGGCGCCGGCGACGCCGAGGGCAGCATGAACGCCGCCAACATCCTGAAGCCCGCCCTGAGCCGCGGCGAAATTCAGGTCATCGGTGCCACCACCTTCAACGAGTACCGCAAGCACATCGAAAAGGATACCGCGCTGGAGCGCCGCTTCCAGCCTGTCACCGTGAATGAGCCGAATATTGAGGACACGCTGAAGATTTTGCAGGGTATCGCTCATTACTACGAGCAGTTTCACGGGGTGGCCATCCCTCAGGGAGTGCTGCGCCAGGCGGTGCTGCTGTCGGAGCGGTACATTACCGACCGCTACCTGCCGGACAAGGCCATTGACCTCATCGACGAGGCGTGCTCCGATAAGAATCTCCACGACCCGGACATCAACCGCCGCATGGAGCTGGAGCGCGAGCTGGAGAACCTCATCTTTGAGCGGGAAAACCTCATGTCCGCTCAGCCTGCCGATGGGCAGGAGTTTACCCAGGACGAGCTGGATCACCGCTACGAGCGCATCGCCGAGCTGCGCAGCCAGGAGCTGCGTGTCACCGATGAGCTCAACGCCATCCGTGCCAAGGGTACGCCCCAGCTGACCATGGACAACATCGCCCGCGTCATCGAGATGTGGACGAAGATACCGGCCAGCAAGATCAAGGAGGAAGAATTCAAGCGTCTGGCGGAGCTGGACCAGCGCCTCCGTGCCCATGTGGTGGGGCAGGACGAGGCCATCGCCGCCGTGTCTGCCGCTATCCGCCGCAACCGTGTGGGTATTTCACCCAAGCACAAGCCGGTGAGCTTTATCTTCGTGGGACCCACCGGCGTGGGTAAGACGGAGTTGGTGAAGCAGCTGGCGGACGACCTGTTCAACGCGCCGGAGTCCCTGATCCGCCTGGATATGTCCGAGTTTATGGAGAAGCACTCCGTCTCCCGCATCGTGGGATCGCCCCCGGGCTATGTGGGCTATGACGAGGCGGGCCAGCTGACGGAGAAGATCCGCCGCAAGCCTTACTCCGTGGTGCTGTTCGATGAGATCGAGAAGGCACACCCCGACGTGCTTAATGTCCTGCTGCAGATCCTGGACGACGGCCAGATCACCGACGCCCACGGCCGTAAGGTGAACTTCGAAAATACGATCATCGTCATGACCAGCAACGCCGGTTCCGACACCAAGTCCGCTGGTGCGGTGGGCTTCGGCGGCAGCGCCGATGACCAGGGGAAGGAGCGCATTATGAAGGCACTGCGGGACTTCCTGCGCCCCGAGTTCCTGAACCGCGTGGACGAGATCATCTGTTTCAACCACCTGTCCAAGGAGAATTTTGCCGGTATCGCCCGCATTATGCTGGAGGAGCTGCGCAAGTCCCTGAGCGACAAGGGCTATACCTTCCACTACGACGATGCGCTGGTGGACTACCTGGTGGAGAAGTCCTACTCCATGACCTATGGCGCCCGCAACCTGCGCCGCCTGATCCAGAAGGAGCTGGAGGACCCCATGGCCGCCCGTATCATCGACAGCTTTGAGAATCCCATCACCCAGATCAGCGCTACCGCTGCCGATGGCGCGGTGCAGCTGTATACGCTGTGAGGTGATACCATGCTGTTTCGGAAAAATATCGATCCCCGCTGCGCCTACTGCGCCAAGGGCAGTCGTATCAACGACGAGCAGGTGGTCTGCGTCAAGCGCGGCGTGGTGCCCGCCTCCGACCACTGCGGCGCATTCAGCTACGATCCCCTGAAGCGGGTGCCGCCCCGTCCAATGAAGCTGGACGCCACACGGCTGACAGAGGACGATTTCAAGCTGTAACTACCTATATAAGTATAAAATAGAAAGCAGAGGGAGGGAATCATCATGCAGCCCCAAAAGGTATGGGCCGTGTATTTCAGCGGCACCGGCACTACGGAAAAGACGGTCCGGCGTATCGCGTCGAGCCTGGCCGCAGCGTTCTCCGCACCGCTGGAGGCGGTAGATTTCACGGCGCCCGCCGTGCGGAAGGAGGCGCTGACCTTCGGCCCCGACGATCTGGTGGTGCTGGGCACGCCCACCTATGCAGGCCGTGTGCCCAACGTCCTTCTGCCCTATCTCACGGAGCAGATCCGCGGCGCCGCTACACCGGCGGTACCCGTGGTCCTGTTTGGCAACCGCGATTTCGATGATTCACTGATGGAACTGCGGAATATCATGACCGCCAACGGCTTTGTGCCGGTGGCGGCAGCCGCCTTTGTGGGGGAGCACAGCTTTTCCCGCACACTGGGTGCAGGACGTCCCGACGCGGCAGACCTGGCGGAGATGGACGATTTTGCCCGTGCAGCGGCCCAGAAGATCGGCGGCCTTGCTGCGCTGCCTGCTGTGCCAGTAGCCGTGGCAGGGCAGGAGCCTATCCGGCCCTACTATATGCCCCGCGACCGCCACGGCGCGCCCATCAACATTCTGAAGGTCAAGCCCAAGACAGATATGGCCCTCTGCGGCGGCTGCGGCCTGTGCGCCGCCCGATGTCCCATGGGCAGCATCGATCCCGCCGATGTGTCGCAGGTCAAGGGGATCTGTATCAAGTGCTGCGCCTGTGTCAAAGGCTGTCCCTCTGGCGCCAAGTATTTTGATGATGCGGGATATCTCTACCACCAGCACGAATTGGAAGAAATTTACGCCCGCCCTGCCCGGAATGCCCTGTTTTTATAACTTCTTCATCATGAACTGCGGCGCCCCCACTTTGGGCGGGAAACATCGCCATCGGCGCAGCAAAAGCGGCGTCTGCCATAAGTGCTCCTTATGACAGACGCCGCTTCATATGAACGGAGGGAAAAGTGAAAAAAGGGGTTGCAAAGTAGAGAGAGGTGTGGTAATCTAACCAAGCTGTCCGCGAGGACAGCGGTGCTCAGCCGAAGCGAGTCGATGAAAAATGTCAAAAAAAAGTAAAATTAGTAGTTGACAAGATGGCTGACATATGATAAGATAATACCTGTTCCGCGTGGGACGTGTACCTTGTAAATTAAACAACGAACGAAACGAAAAGC
>OKSA01000920.1_pt1 | contig 28099 bp, 32 predicted proteins | sample 1601181 | NCBI WGS metagenome assembly OKSA01 (sample SAMEA3541538, study PRJEB24748) | human gut metagenome | biome: human gut; feature: human-associated habitat; material: faeces | place: China | collected 2012
ATAATTTAATAATAAATTCAAAACTTGCTTAACGCTTGCTATCTAATTCATTCTTTTGTAGCAAGCACAGTAAGTGTACGGACACTTACGAAAAAATTGATGAAGCAGCCCTCTGGGATCTGCTTCTTTTTTTATCAATTTTTAACTTGTTAGGGTGTACCCTAAGACCCGAAATACATTCAAAGGAGGATTTACCTATGGCAAATAGAATACGAAATGAAAGACTTGAAATTAAATTAACTGAAGAAGAAAAGGCTCTTTTTGAGGAGAAAAGAAAACTTGAGAAATGCAGAAATATGAGTCATTTCATTCGCAAGTGCGTTTTAGAAAAGGAAATATATCAAGTGGATTTAGAACCGTTTAGAGATTTACAGGGATTACTTTCCAATGCTACAAGCAACATCAATCAGATTGCAAAGCGTGTTAATTCGACCGGCATAATCTATAAGGATGATATAAACGATATGAAAAAGCAGATTGAATATTTCTCAAAAGAACTATGGCAGATACACTCTCTGCTTCTTAACAGAACTTCCGGAGGTGATTAAATTTTATGGCTATTACAAAAATACATCCTATAAAATCAACCCTTAATCTTGCCATTTCATATATTGTTAATGGTGAAAAAACAGATGAGCAAATCTTAGTAAGCACTCATAAATGCCATCAGGAAACTGCCCATACTCAATTTTTAAGAACACGAAATGATGTCGGAACAAACGGAACTGTTCTTGCAAGACACCTTATTCAATCCTTTTTACCGGGAGAAGCAAGTCCTGAAATGGCACATCAAATCGGTCTTGAACTGTGCAAAAAGATATTAAATGATGAGTACGAATTTATCTTATCTACCCACATAGATAAAGGGCATATCCACAACCATATCATCTTCAATAATGTAAATATGGTAACGGGCAAGTGCTATCAATCCAACAAGAAAAGCTACCACCAAATCAGGTATCAAAGCGATAAGCTATGCAAAGAAAACAACCTATCTGTGATTGATGAGTTCTACGAGAGCTATAAGAGAAAGTACAAAACAAATGGCAAATCATGGTATGAAAATGAACAATCTAAGAAAGGTACTTCTTGGAAAAGCAGGCTTCAATTTGACATTGATCGTTTGATAAAACAGTCTAAAGATTGGGAAGAATTTCTAAAGAAAATGGCGGAACTTGGTTATGAAATAAAGCATGGAAAACATATAGCCTTTAAGCCAAAAGATAAGCAGAGATTTACAAGGGCTAAGACGATTGGTGAGGATTATACCGAAGAAAGATTAAAAGAGCGTATTACAGAAAATCAATCTATTAAAGCCCCGCCTGTCAAAAAACGCATTGGAAATGTCATCAATATGAATACCAATGCCAAAGTGAAAGAGAGCAAAGGCTATGAATACTGGGCAACAAAACATAACTTAAATACAATGGCTGAGTCAATTGTTTTCATCAGAGAACATGGGATTAACTCCATTAAACAACTTGATGAATACATCAGGAAAAGTGCTGAAGAAAGGCAAGCCTTACAAGATAAAATCAAAGAAATTGATAAGGACATGCAGCTACTTTCTGATACTATGAAACAAGTTCATACTGTTAAAAAATATCGAGCCTACTACAAAGAATATAAAGCAAATCCTTCTGATAAGGCATTTTTTGAGGAGCATAAGGCTGAAATCACACGCTACGAAACAGCTCTTATAAAACTTAAAAAGTCCTATTCAAAGCTGCCTGATTCCAAGGATATTTTAGATAAACTTAATAAATTGCAAGAAAAAAAGAATACCCTAATGCAAGAGTATTCTTCTACCAAATCTACTATGGACGAGCTTTATCAAATACGAAAGCACTATGGAATTTACATGGGTAAGGAGATGGAGAGATAGCTTCCGTCTCCTTTATATAACAGAGCATCTTTCTTGTATATAATTAATTAGACATCTCGGAGTTTCTGCATAATTTGATAAATCTGAAATTAATGTTGATTCTGATGTATTTAAACGCATACGCCTTTTTTTAGAAAACCAATGCCCTTCATGATTTGCTCCTTTGTTAGACTCTTCCTCTATTTTTTGTATACATTTTGACATTTTTTCTAACATATATTTCCCGCGTATATATCTTATAGCATCAGATTTTAATCTTTCATATTCTTCTTCAATCTCATCATCTGAAACCTCAATATAATTTTTGATTTTTCCCTTAATATCTTCAAATTCCGAAATATTTGCTATATCATCATATCTCTTTATTGCTGATAAGTTTGGCTTGGCACCACCCATTTCGTGTGATTTTTTTATTTGTAATGAATAGCAAGCATTTCCATAAAGAATATCCTTAATTATATTATCTCTAAAATTTATCACATAATTGTATGCAACATTGAAATCATTCTCGTCGTCTTTAGAATGTTCTGACAACCCCATTTCTGCTCGTATCATATTTTCGATTGCCAAATCAGTAAAATATAAATTTTCAATTGAGTAAGTTGGAGTAATATAAATATCATTATCAATATTTGAATTATCATCATAATCCTTATCAACAAAAAACATTGTTATAATTTTATTATCTTTGACAGTTTGATTAATGATCATACTATGTATTCTGAGCACATTTTTTTTGCAATTACAATCATACTTTTTATACTTTTTATCATTGCATGCAATAGATATTCTTGGACAGTAATACTTAAAATCATCTATCCCCTCAAAAAATAGAAATATTTTTTGTGATGACTTAGTCTGTATATAGCTCAGAAAAATAGCTTCTACACATTCTGCCTCCTCACTCATTTTATCTCTTAGTGACATCTCTTTTCTCCTTATACATTTCTAGTTCTTTAACATAATCTACATATTCATTTTTAAATATAAACGGAGAATGTGTTGTCGCTATAAGCAAGGCCACTTTTTCTGAATCATATATATCTCTTAAAAATTCCTTTTGCCATTCTATAGATAATGAAATTTCCGGTTCATCAATTATAAAAATACATGGAGATGTAACATCTAAATAAACCTTAGAAAATATAGAAACTATTTGCTTTTCTCCGGATGAAAGATCATCAAAATCAATTTTTAATCCATCATTATCAAATACATTCATGGTCAGCATCGTTTCATCATACTCTATTTTTTTCCCAGAAAGATATTTAGAACAAACCTGAGCAAACTTACTTAATTTTTTATCAATAGCCTCCTGTGAATTATATATATTCACTAGCTTTTGCAAATAATAAATCAAAAATTCTATATTAGAATTATTTTCATTAAATTTTTTAGATGTTAAAAATGGTCTGAGCTTATCAATATTGTCTATCCTCTCTTCACCTATCCTTTTAATAACTACATCTACTTTGTGCATATCAATATTTCCAAAATCATCTATATAATTACCTATGCGATCTGCTAACAATTCACTAATAATATTCGCATTCATCTCTATATATGCTGCATTTGCATCTTTACGCAATTTCTCTAACAGATTTCTTATCCTATTTTTCACATCACTCATGCCAAATCCCATGTATTTAGTAGTTAACTCTCTGTTTACATATTTTTTGGGATTAGTAGAAAATACTTTTTCAAAGCCAACTTCCACTCGCCTGTATGTAGGATAAAAAACAATTTCTTCCCTTAATCTATCTTTAATTCTATAAATTTCATCATACAAATCACTATACTGTAAATCTTTAATCTTATGTATGATTTGATCTAACCTATCATTATTGAATCTTTCATCATATGGCAGCCTATAGATTATTTCATCCAACATAGATGGATCAATGTATCCCTTATGTATTATCTCATTTCTAATTTTTAGAGAAAAATTTCTAGGAAGATACCTATCCAAATCCTCTAATAAATACATCATATGTCGATTTATATATTCAATGTTATCTTTATCTTTGAATGATGAAGTAGGCTTTTGTTTATCAATAATATAGTTCTTATTTGATATATTAACTGAAATTTTTTTAAAATTAATATCATATAAGGTTCTTGCATCTCCTGTTAAAATAGCAACTATTATAGTTAATATTGTTGTTTTACCAACTCCATTTTCAGAAATCCATATTGCTATATCATTTCTAAAATCAAGACTATAGTCATATTTGCCAAATAATCCTTCTACTTTTATAGATTTAAGTCCAGATTTGTTGTTGTGATTTTTTTTCTTTGTAGCATTAAGTCTTTCAAGAAGTTCTTTTATTTTTTTGTCCGATAAATCTATATCATCATTTTCGCTGAATATTTCAATATCATTTAAAAATAAATATTCCAGCAATTGTTCATTTGTCAAAGCAAATTGTCTAGATAAATCATCTATCTTAGTATATTTTTCAAATTTCATTTTTTACTCCTTTACTTTTATCAATTCTATTACATAATCAATTATTTTCATCATTCACCAACTCCATAATTTCATTTATACCACAGTTCAAACTATCACATATTCTGACAATCACATCAGTAGTGATATTCTCACTATTCTTCATTTTATAAAAAGTACTTCGACTAACTTCCGCTTTTTCCATTAGCTCAGAGTTTTTCATGTCTAAATCTATCATTTTTTTAAATAGCTTTTTATAACTTATTTTTGACACAATTGTCCTCCCCATGCATCTGATTTCGTTTTTATCATTATATCATATTTATTCACTTTTTTCACTACAAACTTCCTTTTACGCAAACATACGCCATTTGTATAAAAAAAGAGCCGGTGCAGCCCTAAGACCACACCGACCATAAATTTATCTCTCAGCTTCTTTGTTTGCTTCTTTCTTTTCTTTCGGCTTTTCCTTATCTTCAGCCTGATATTTCTTGATAGCTCCAAGTACAGATTCTTTCTTTTCGTCTTGTCATTTCATCTGTTCCTTTGCCTTTAGTAGCTTTGAAGAAAGTATCCTGATATTGCTATGCTCCTTGCCGTTATCATCAATGGAAGTTCTAATTTGTCCAAAGAGCTTAACAAAATCTCCCTGCTTAAAGTCCTTTGGAATATCACTCTTTTCTCCATAAGCGGAGCAATTATGATATACCTTATTCCCCTCATCATCTTTGGATACAACGGAGAAATTTGCTACCTTAAAGGCTTCTCCATTCTTATTTTCCCTTTCAACTACATCAACCTCTCCAACAATATTTCCGACAATATTTACAAGATTATCCTTTTCTTCCTGAACATAAGGTAAGTCTTTTATCTGACCCTGTTCCCTTAAATCCTCAATCATGTAGTCAAATTCCTCATGTAGCAAATTAAGGCTGTCATTGTCCATATAGGCGTCATATAGCTTATCTAAAGCACTTTCATCGTTGATACCTTTTTCTACGCTTATAATCGCCTTTACAAAGTCCTTGTGGTTATCATTTACCATATCTTCTATTTGATTTCTCATTGTTTTGTAATCCATGTTTTTATCTCCTTTCATGGCAAAAGGGAGGTTCCGCTCCCTATCTTAAAAATTCCTGTTCTTTTGTTTTTTGCTTTTCTTCAGTTTTGCTTTCATTTTGATAAGCTCTTATCTGTCCTAAAATAGATGGCTTATCCTCAGATTTTTGTGCGGTTTCTTCTTTGCTATGAAGATTGTCCTCCACATCATAGGTTGACTCAAAATAATCACTATCCTTAAAGTCATTGTCATATCTGTCTATGATTCCGTCATTATCAAGGTCTTTTCCCAAAGAATCATAGATTTTTCCATCCTTAACCTCAGTATCATAATCAGCCTTTCCGATTTCTTCCCGACTTACACTTCCTGTTTCAAGCACTTCTATACCTTGCATTTCTTTTAGAGGTATTTCTATTTAGCTCAGCTTCAGCACTTCTCTTACTGACCCTTTCATGCACCTTATCTTGAAATTTGTCTTTATTATAGACTATTTTCCCTCTGTAATCATCGTTATGCTTTAACTTACTTTCTTCAGGCTCTATACTGCCATTACTTTGCAGTGTTTCCTTTTCTATCCTTGCTCTTTGACTTTCCTTAAAGTCCCTTTTCAGTTTCTTTCCCATAAGCCTACCTCACTTCTTCAGGCTTGGTTGTCATCTTCTATGTCTTTCCCATTTATCATTTCTTCATAGGCTTGTCTGTATTCTTCTGTATCAGTAGCAACTTTAAGTAGTTTTTCTATCTCCTCATTGGTAAACATTAGAGGATTTTCAATTACTCTTTCTACTATCAAACCTCTTTGTATGAGCCTGTGATTTCTTCTTTTTCGTTCCTTTTCGTTTGCAAGTTTTTCTAATTTCTTGCCTTGATTTTGTAATTGTTTCAGCTTCACATCGCACTTTTCTCTTTCTTCCTGAAGTTCAGAAATTTGTTCCTGTACTTCCTGTAATGTGTTTTCTTTCTTCATTTTTCATTCCTCCGTTTCAATTTTTCTCAAATAAAAAAACAGTAAACTGTTCCTTTCAATTCACTGTTTTCATATTAGTTGTTAGTTATATAAGCTATAATTTACCTATCGCAGTGTGTACTTCATGATGGCAACCAAAACGATAACATCACACTTTCTCAAATATCAAGATTTTCTGTGATAGTTTGTGAGCAATCGGCAACCAGTTAATAAGCTTAAGCACTGGAAATATAGCAGACATCCCCCTCGTAATATCATCATCCTTTACACTACGGAAACCTCTTGCAATATCCTTAATATCATCAAAGGAATCCGCTCCAAATATAAATTTTGCTCCTGTTTTTTGTATGGACTTTTCAACATTTTCTTTCGCCACCCACCTTTTTGACAGGCACTCCATAAGAACATAAGCATTGTCAAAATTCTCTCGAATAATTCTGAGCATTTGGGCATTGTCTTCCCTTGTCAAGTACATTGACAAGCCCTCAATGATAAACAGAATGTTCCCATCTGCTTTTATTTCTTTTGCCCACGCCGAATCCGTTGCTGAAATGCCGATGTTTGAAACTCTGTCTGATTCTGAAAAAATCTGATTCCTTACCTCAATTGTTTCAGGCAAATCAATGTTGTACCATGTGATTTTTCCGTTATCCATACGATAAAATCTCGTGTCAAGTCCACAAGCAATGTTTACAACTGTACAATTTGGATTTTCGTCAATAAACGCTTTTACCAATTCATCAAAGACAAGTGTTCTTGCAATCACGCCATAACTCATAAGGGAATCATTTGTGGCGACAGTAAAATCGTAATCAATTTTTTCAACCAATTCCACCGCTTTGGCATCATAAAATTTATGTCTTTTGCTCTTGGAATATTGCGCTCTTGCATAAAAACTCTGAAGCATCGTTTCCGCAGCACCATTCAAAATGGGTTTTATTTTTTCTTGCATTTCTATTTCTTCCAAGTATAAACACCTCCTACTAATTTGAATTTAGTTTTTAAATAATGTGCATATCCATGCAATGACTAACGATCCGATAATCATAAATAACACTTGAATAATGTGTTCCTTTTTGTTATATCCAAAGAGTTTAGGACTAAGCTTATCTACCACTTCCGGATAATAATGTTCAAAAAAACTAAAACCTCGATTGCACAAAAGTATCCAATCAAAAAATACAATATCAAAGGCTTTCAGCAAAAGAAGTATCATCAGAAATCTAATGAAAAACTGAATGTAAGTAAAGTTATTTTGAACACCATCCACTGCACCAACGATAATTGAACTCCCCATGAATAGTATTGCAATAATAGCTAATATCCATCCAACTAAACTCTGACCACGAAAGCGTTTTTCCTTTGGTTCAATAACATCAAACACTTCTTTAGGACACGAAGAAAAGAAATCTTTATTTTGAATGAATCCAACTCCTGCCCACAGCAATAAGAACAATCCAATCATCATAATAATGGCAAGCAGTATCGTCATATACATAATTATCAATCACCCCACAATATCCACTTTTCTTCTGAAAACTACCTGTAGAATATTACAAGAGAAAGCCGTCATTTCTATCTCCCCTTATTACGGCATATATGTTGCTTCTTACTTCCTTTGCCTCAGGTAAAAATCCTGCCGCCGCCCAAGTATGCATCATTCTCTCTCCTATATATGTTTTCATAACCACGCCATCCATTTTAGCTTTTTCTTTTGCCTCCGGCAGCTCTGCTATCAACACTTCATAAGAACCATAAATGATATACATGTCAGGTAGCCCTTTCCATGAGTACTCAATTGGCGATTTCATATATTCCACATTATTTAAATTTATTCTTTGCATTACTTGATCTTGTTCTTTCATGTAGCAAGCCGGAATAATGCAATCAAACTTATCAAGTCTCTCCATCTCTTTCATCTGTTCTTTAGTCGGAGGAATACGAAAGGTTGGCGAGTGCATAATCAATCTTTTTGGCATTGATAATCTCATGTCGTTTTCAAGAATATGCAAACATATATTTTGTGCAAGGCTTGCTCCACTTGATAAACCAAAAAAAATAATATCATCTGCATTAAACACCTTAAGTGCCTCGCTATAAACGTTTAGACCTGCGTCGATAATTTGCAAGCCGGTTGCTTTTGGAAAAAGTGGATACCATACAAGCCAAACTTCAGCCTGACTTTGATTAGCCATATCTTGAGCAAACTCAAAATCACCGGAATCTCCCGGAATGGTATATCCACCACCAAAAAAATATAATACAAGCCTATTTGCCACTTTATTTTTTGGTTTGACGACATAATACAAAGTTCCGCTTATACACTTTTCTTCAAAATCATAAGATTTATGAAGTTTTTCAAGAGGGAGTTTAGATTTCTGTTTCTTTTCTTGTTTAGCAAAATATTCATCCGGATTTTTTATTGCTTTTTTCATCATAGGTTTTACAGTATGACGAAATAAAAATTCCGTTAATTTATATTTAATACTCACAATGCATACCTCCTCAATTCCAAAAATGGCAAATTATTTTATTTCTTAACTTCCATTAAATCTCTGAATTGATTAGCCATTTTCACAGGATAAAGACTTGCCATGCTGCCATGACCCATGTTTTCAAATTTAATAAACTCAGTATTTGGAAAATAAGTTTTCATATATTTGATATCCCATGCACGGGCTTTAGACTCTTTATCACCATACCAATATTGAATACGATCGCTATGTTCTGATACGTTCTTTGGCATAACATAGTTGTTGCAAGATTCAAATGTTCTCCATATCGTTCTATAACTAATAAAATTAAGGACTTTAGCAACATACTTCAATTCCTCTTCGCTGTATTCATCTGTAGAAAATGATTTTTCAAGAAGTTTTAATCCTCCAATTTTACCTATAGAAATCATAAGAAAATCTCTTATGGCAATCATTCTTGTAACAATCCAAGGAAGCTGATATGGTGTTATTGCTCCATCGCAAATAATGTTCCTTATTTTAATTCCGTGATTGGAGAACATTTTTAAAGCGATAGAACCGCCCATAGAGCAACCATACAAAAGATCAACTTTCTCAATTTTATGTTCTTTCAGCCATCCTAATAAATTATCGGCAATTTCTTCTACACTTGTAAAATTTTCGTTTGGATTTTCCTCATCATATCCGGGAAGTGCAGGAACAATAATATGATACTCTTCTTTAAGTATAGATAAAATGTATTCAAAATAGTCCCACATGACTAATGAAGGATGAATCAACACAATTATTTTATTTTTATCAGCTCCAAACTCATGTATGTTCACTAACTCTCCTCCAAAATCCCAATTTTAATATTACTTTTTATAAGCAATCATAACACCGATGGGTGCAAGCCCTCCATGTATCAAATTCATTTCAACTACTGAAAATCCATGCTTCTCAATAAAATCTTTAAATTGTTTTTTATTCCATTCTTGATACATCTTAAATCCCACAACGGACATTATCCATTTTTTGAATTTACTTTGGGTCCCTTCTTTCCATAGAAAAGTAGGAGCAGACAAAATGCCATTAGGTTTTAATACTCTGTATATTTCTCTCATTGCCTCATCCGGCTCCGGCATAATATGAAGTGCATTAGCAATTACAACGCAATTAAATTCACCATCAGAAAAAGATAATGAGGTTGCGTCAGCTACCTCAAAGGTAAGGTTTTCGTTTTCTCCACGCTTCCTTGCTTCTAAAATCATCTGTTCCGAAAAATCTGTCCCAATCCAATTTTTAGCATATTTTGAAAGATTAAATGATAACTGACCTGAACCGCAAGCAAGTTCAAGTACGTTCATATTTCTATTCAAGTAAGGACGAATATACTCACAAACATTATCATAAACTCCTTTATCCTTCTTCATAAAAGGAGCGTACAGCTTGGCGAATTTATTCCAAAACTTTTTATTGCTTTTATCATTCACTGCTAACACCCACTTTTCAACAATATGTTTTAATCAATCTCAGCTTTTATCATTTTGCAATACTCTCCTACATTCGTTGTTATCTTTGTACAATGGTTTTGTCCCTTCCATATTCTTAACGCTGCATATGGATACTCTTTTGAAATAGCTCTCTTTGCATATTTTAAATTAACTTCTTTGGATCCATAACAGAATATGCACCTCTTTTGTTCTGCTTCTGATAACTTCGGAAGATCTACAAATGCACAATCATGGCAGATATTTTTAATGCTTTGTTTATCTATTCTGATTAGATTTTCAGTCATCATTCGTCCCTTTGTTTCTCCATATATGCTTATAATTTTTCTATTAGCTGAGTCACTATTTTTAATAGCTTTTTTTCGTTCATATAGAACAATATTTCTTATGATAAACTCTAAAACACTCGCATTTTGACATAAACTACAGCCCTCAAATAAGGCTTTAACTATCTTTATATCCTTATGCTTTAATAATTCCAATAACACTACTCCACCTATTGATGCTCCAAAAGCAAGAGAAACTTCAGCAATATCATTTTCTTTAAAATAATTGTATAAATTCTCACTTTCTTGTTTTACCGACAAATACTTCCTATCTATAAATTTACCATGAGCAGACAGATCCGGAATAATGTATCTATACTCATTTCCAATATTATCGGCAATTAACTTTTTCATTCCCTCAGCAGAAGAAAGCATCGGATGTATGAGTAAAACTATTTTTTCTTTATCTTTATTTATATCAATATATTCCATTTTGAACACCTCACAAACGGAAGTTAGTCTACATTAACTAATAATGTTTTATCATTTTTAAGCCATTTTTTCTATATCGGCTTTTCATGTTGCTTAACAGTATTTTGCAAAGAAAGGTTAAGCACCTTTTTCGATACTTAACCTTTCCAAGTTTTTAGATTTTATCTTTTAATATCTCTCTTAGTTTTTCTAAAATCTTATCCCTCCTTTTCCCGATTGTTTGATAACTTACTTTTTCTTTTTTTCCAATTGACCTTAGACTTTCTTCTCTGTAGAAGATAGCTTCCATTAACTCTCTTTCTTCTTTCGTGAGAGTATTTAATGCTTTATGAAGTTCTTCAATTTGCATTTTTACTTCTACAATTTTTTCTAAGTCTATTTTTTCATCTATGATGTTATCTACAAAGTGTCCGTCATGATCCAGTGCTGAAAATGATATAACATTATGCTTCCAATCTTTTCTTTGGAGATACTTTTCATGCTCTGTTATCTTCCAATAGGCTTTGTAGACTTCTTCGCTTACAGGTACAGCTTTACCTTTCACATAAAGGTAATATTCTTTAGCCATTATGTTATCCTCCTTTTTTAAGTTCTCTGTTTTGCTTTTTGAGAATAAAAAAGGAGGACTTCTACACTTTGGCGTAAAAAGTCCCCTCAGATTAAAAACTATTAACTGTTTTTCTTCACTTTTTTGTGCTTTTTTTATTAAAACACTTGATTCAAAAACTAAAGCAAAAGCAACAAGTGGTTGCTATTTCATTAAAATAACTCACTCTTCTAATTCATTTAATACACCATCCTTCGGCACTTTCTTTAATATCAATAAACTTTTTATAAGTACCATCTTGAGCAACTAATTCTCTATGAGTACCTTTTTGAACTACTCTGCCGTTATCAATAACTAATATTTGATCTGAGTCTTGTATTGTTGCTAACCTATGAGCAATTACAATGACAGTTTTACCTTTCGTTAGAGAGCTTATTGCTTTTTGAATCAAATGCTCATTTTCAGGATCAATACTTGCTGTTGCTTCATCAAGAATTACAATAGGTGAGTCCTTTAGAATAGCTCTTGCTATTGAAATACGCTGTTTTTCACCTCCAGATAATGTTGCTCCCGCATCTCCTATAATAGTGTCATATTTATTAGGTAATTTTGAAATAAAGTCATGACAGTGTGCTTTTTTTGATGCTTCTATAATTTCTTCATCACTTGCACTCGGATTACCGAATAATATATTATTTTTTATGCTGTCATTAAATAGATATACTTTTTGAAATACCATTGATATATTCTTTAATAAACTATCACAGGTTATATCTTTTATATTATGACCTCCAATAGTTATTGACCCACTATTTACATCATAAAATCGTGCTATCAAATTACAAATAGTTGTCTTTCCACTACCAGATGGACCTACAATAGCAGTCGTGCTGCCTTCATGAATATCAAACGATATATTATTTAATATCTGTTTTTTATCATATGAAAAACAAACATTCGAAAATTTTATATCGTAATGATCTAAATTAACCTCTTTACCATTCTCATCTATAATCTCTGCATTTTCTATCTTGGACAATTTATCTAATGTTTTATTCACAACTTCTATAACATGAATTGCGTTACTCAAAGGCTCTATCTGACTAAACATCACAAATGAAAACATATCCATCATTACCATTATGTCGAACTCCATTTTACCAACATATGTTAAATATGCACTTACTGCCACTATTCCAACAGATGTTGCTTTAAGAATAAATTGATGCAAGCAATTATATGGACAGTATTCTACTTCAATTCTACTATTGAGATCCTTGTGATTTTTATATGCTGTTTCAATCCCTTTAATTGATACTCCTTCTTGTTTAAAGGCTTTTATTGTTTGCATACCCCTTAAAAACTCAATTGTATTTTCCACGATGTCATCTTGAGCTTTCTGATGCAAACTTGCATTCCTATCACTAATTTTAGCCGCAATATATAAGAATATCGCAGATAAAACTACTCCAATAAACGAAATAATTCCTGCCAATGGGCAATAAAATAGCAAAAACAAGATCATAACGAAAACTGTAATGTATCCATTAACAACAGTATTGATCATATTCATAGAGAACATTTCAATAAATGAAAGATCTGTTGTAACCGCAGAAGAAATTTCTCCCATATTATTACTATTAAAGAACCCTAGGGAAACTCGCTTCAAAATATTTCCCAATCGAATACGCTGCTTTGCAGTAGCTTCACAGCCTACACTTTCTTGTGAACACGCCCTTAAATAAGAAAATACAAATCTCCCACCAACCACAATAATCATTAAAATAGTTATATATAATATCTGCTTATACTCAATTTTTTGAACACCATTGTAATCATTCCAAATTAATTTCAATCCGTATGCAGCGAGAATTATTGGCATTGATGTGAAAATACTATTTATAAAAGCATACACAAACCCGATATAGATACGCTTTTTAAAATTTCCAGTCCAATTTATAAGCCTTTTTATCATTCTGAACATTACAACTCCTCCTTCCCGTTTGAATTTGCAGACCAATTTTTTGCCCCAATATGTGCAAGCCACATAGTTTTATAAAGATTATTAGTATCTAATAATTCCTCGTGCTTTCCAACCGCCTGAATTTCTCCACTATTTATAACAAAAATTCTGTCTGCATTTTTAATAGTAGAAAGCCTATGAGCAATTACCAACAATAGCTTTCCTTTCGATAATGCACCTAAAGATTGTTGTAACTTGCTTTCATTCTCAGGATCTGTAAATGCAGTAGCTTCATCTAATATAACAATTGGGGAATCTTTTAAAATCATTCTTGCAATAGAAATTCTCTGCTTTTCTCCACCAGATAATTTATTTCCTGCATTTCCCACAATTGTGTCATATCCATTTTCCAATGTTTGTATAAATTCATCACAGCAAGCTAATTTTGCCGCTCGTAAAACTTCATCATCTGTTGCTTCCGGATTTCCTAATCTAATATTTTCTTTAACAGAACAATTAAATAGATATGTGTCTTGTGTAACAAAGCTGATTAATTCATTTAATTTTGAAATAGGTATGTCTTTAATATCCTTTCCACCAATATAAATATTTCCTTCTGTAGTATCCCAAAATCTTACTATTAATCTCGCTATTGTCGTTTTTCCACTACCAGATGGTCCAACTAAGGCTATAAATTGTTTGTTTTCAAAGTTACAATTTATTTTAGATAACACTTTATTCGCCATATTTCCATCATATGAAAAAGAAACATTTTGAAGTTTGATATTATAGTCTGCTATTTCAATGTCTTGTTTTGAATTACTCAATACTGGTATTTGAAGTAATTTATCTACATCATGCAAAGCATATTCTATTGCCTTTGCTTCATTTATATAATTAGTAAAATTCATCATAGGTCCCACTACTCCCAATGATAAAATTAAAGAAATAACTAAATTCTGTGGGGAGATTTCTCCGTTCAAATAGAGTATCAATCCTACTGGTAACACACCTAAAAAGGTAGATGGAAGTACTGCGTTACCAAAATTCATATATTTCCAAACGCCTTTATACCAAGCCAGTGTTGAGTCTCTGAAAGTTTCTATAGCTTCTACAAATCGTTTATATGAATTGGTTGATTGATTAAAAGCTTTAATTACTTCAATACCTTCTACATATTCAACAATTACTCCATTTACATAATTGCTTGTTTCCATGTATTTTGCATATTCCTCATTAAAATTTCTCATCATAAGCATATAAGCTGTTCCTGCAATCGGAACAGTAATTAACATGGAAATTGCCATTCTCCAATCTATAAATACCAAATAAGCAAACACACTTATGGAAAGAGTCATATTTGATATGCATTCAGGAATCACATGAGCTAATGGCAATTCAATTGTTTCTACTCTATCAACTATTACACTTTTTAATTTCCCTACGGATTCTCCTAATATGTATCCTAAGGGAGCATCAATTAACTTTTTAGCCAAACTTAACCTTATGTTTTCAAGTATTTTATATGCTGAAAAATGAGACAATGTTGTTGAAATACCATGAAATAAATACCTAATCCCATATCCCAAAACAGCTATAATACAATAATGTAAAATTTGATTTAAGATTATATTTTTATTTACAAATAAAGCAATAATTTTGTATATACACCAATAAGGCACTATTCCAGCGAACACTCCTATAATGGCAAAAATTACCGATAAAATTATTCTCCATTTGCATTGCGATGCAAACGAAAAAGCTATTGAAATCCAACTTTTTTGTTTCATAGTTTTTACCTCCTAAAAAAAATAGAACTGTCAATTGTATTGACAATTCTATTTTAAAAAATATTCTATTTTATTTCTCCTCTAAACAGTGTGTACTCACTCTATTTGGATAACTGTTTTTCTATATTCTGTCGGAGTTTTTCCTATAACACTCTTGAACGCTTCAGTAAATTTACTGCTATTTGTATATCCAACCTTGCCGGCAATCACGATAATAGAATCATCTGTTTTTATCAACAATGTCGAGGCTATATTCATCCTATAATTTCTAATAAATTGATAAATAGGTTCTCCGTAAACTGCTTTAAAACATTTCTTTAATGTAGACAACGGAATATTATATTTTTGTGATAATTCTTCTATCGTAAAATGTTCTTCAATATTATTTGTTATAAACTCTTTAATATCTTTTACTTTTGCTACATGTGATTTATAAAAATATTGATTTTTATAAATTCCATTTTTATTTTCTACGACTCTCAAGAGCATCAATAGTTCAATTACTTTCAATTTTAGATAGTCATATTTTAACCAATCTGGAATTTTATAAAGTTCTTCAAAAATGTGGTTAATAATCACATCATCATGTATAACAAAAGGTACATATTTTGATAAAAACGTATCTTTAATGCTATTAATATCTATTGAAAAATTTAGCAATAATGTATTCAAATTTTCATCCATTTCGTCAGGAGAAAAAGTAATTGTTATCCCATGATAATGTTTTGTTGGAAAGCTACAATATCTATATTTGGAATCAAGTTTTTCAAGCAACACATCACCAGCACCTAAATACAAATATTCCCCAGATGAAACTTCCGTTTCTATCCTACCTTCCATACAATAGTGTATACAAAAAGAATTACTGTCACCTATAACTCTATCTGGTCCTTTTTCGATATGAAAGTTATTGTACATTACTGAAATTCCTGGGCAAACACTGTAATACAATACAGTTCCATCTTCTCCGTCAACTCCCATTTTATATGTAGAGTAAGTGTTACTTCGAGTTAACAATTCCATACTTTCTTCAATTATTTTCGTATTTAACATTTTTAAAGACTTACTTCCTCTCTTATAAAATATTTTTTTATTTTCTTTATACCTTCTCCATCTAAAAAATAACTATCTTTAACTTTGCCATCCTCTAAGTGTAAAATATAATCACAAGAACTTAATAGCATCTCATAATCATGAGTTATCAAAAAGATAGACTTACCTCTACTTTTAAGTTTCTTTAATTCATCAGCAACCATTCTCATGTGAAATAAGTCTAATCCACTTGTAGGTTCATCCAGAATAATAAAATCCCTATTTGAAACTAACGCACTCGCTATTGCAACCCTTTGTTTTTCCCCTCCAGATAGTGACATCGGGTGATTATTTTTAAGTGAATATAGATTTAATTCTTTTAGTATATTATACAACTTATTTTTATCTAGTTGTGTCATAGACAGCAACATTTCATCTTCAACACTTTCAGTAAAAAGTTGATGATTAACATCTTGCATGACTAAAAAACACAATTTAAATTTCTTCTTTTTGTAGTATAATCTACCCTCATAAGAAATCATACTTTTATCATTTTTACGTATTCCACACAAACAATCAGCAAATGTTGATTTTCCTGCACCATTATGACCAATAATACCAATGATTTTGTTTTTCGGTAATTCTATTTCTCCTATTTTTAGTATATACCCACCTTTCTGATAACTATATATCATATCAGAAATTGTAAACTGACTTTCACATTTAACTTCATTATTCAAACAAAATGGAAAAGTATTTAAATCCAAAGGTCTTAATCCAGCTTTCCATTTATCTTTTTTCATAAATATATTGAATTCTTCTTCCGTATATTCAGAATAGATATTTCCATCTTTTAAATGAATCACTTTATCTATTAAACCTTTGAGATAATATATTCTATGTTCAGAAATTACTACTGTCTTACCTTGTTCTTTCCATAATTTAATTAATTTTCTAAGTTCCATAGTTGCTGAAATATCTAAATTAGATGAAGGTTCATCTAATACAATTATTTCTTGCCCACTTACAAAAACACAAGAACACGCTATTTTTTGCTTTTCTCCTCCTGATAAGTTAAATATATTTCTTCCCATTAGATTTTCAATACTTAATTCACTACTTACTTTTAGTATTCTATCTTCAATTTCTTTTTCAGGTAATCCAAAATTCTCTAAGCAAAATGCCAATTCACTTGTAGTATCAATTGTGAAAAATTGAGTTTTAGGATTTTGAAAGACACTTCCTACATATTTCGCTGTTTCATATAACGGGATTTTATTTACTTCAATTCCATTTATACACACAGTACCATTAAGTTCCCCATTATAATAATTAGGAATCAAGCCATTAATTAATTTAGTTAAAGTAGTCTTTCCGCTACCCGAAGTTCCACAAACCAAAGCTATCTGACCTGACTTAATTTTTATGTTTATATTTTGAATGGAGTATTTTTTTTGTTCTGCATATCTAAATGATACATTTTTAAATTCGATCATACTTTGCTCCTAAAAAAATATAAAAACAACCCAACATAAGCTCGCAAGTAAAAGCAGAAAATAATCTATTTTTTTTAGCCCTATTTTGCAAATATTAGTTCTTTTAATCGGAGATCCCAACCCTCTTGTCAAAGCTGATGCAGATAATTCCTCGCCAATTTTTGTTACAGATATTAGCAAAGGAACTAATCTATACTCAATCATTTCTATTGGACTCTTCCTTATTGTTACACCTTTTATTTTCATGGCATTTTGTATAGAAATATATTCTTCTTTAACTGTTGGAAAAAATCTAAATACTACCGAAAACGGAATAATGATTTTATATGACACTTTAAGTTTTTCCATAGCTGCGATAAATTCACTAACAGAAGTGGTACTGATTAAATAGTAACCCATAATAAATCCCGGCAATATATTTGTATATATACCTACTGTTGCTAATACCAAAAAACTCAAAAATCCTGTCGTATAAGGTAAAACAACAAAATTTAATGCAAATATAATCAAATACAATATCAAAAATCTTATAGCTGCTTTACCTTTTTTAGAAATAAATAATGCAATAAAGGGCAAAACCATTAAAAGATGTCGCAAATAAAACATAGCACCATGACTGCTTCCAGTAGCCATGATGCTCGTTACAGTTACCATAAGAAAAATCTTTGCGCGTGGATCTATTGTAATATATGATGGTTTATATCTAACTACTATTTCCTCTATCATTATACTATTCCTGCTTTTTTAAGATGCTTTTTTAGAATACTCTTTCCTAATAGCGAACCTAAATATGCTCCTATAAAACAAATAATAAACAACACAGGAATAATCCAATATGGCGTATACATACGCAACGATTCTGCATATACTTTACCATACCCTTCAGCTACCTTAGCCAAATATGCTTCTCTTCCAATAAACAATCTTGCAACACAGCCAACTATCCAAAAAGAAAATACGCTATATCCAATAGAAATATATTTCCATTGTTCATATTTACCTTTTTTTATTATCAAGTCTCCTAAAAATCCAAAGATAATTCCAAAAGCAAGGACAACTATGCCACCACCCATTAGCATATAAAGAAGACCTAATAGTATCCCTGTTATTGAAATTACACCAAACTTCTTGACCTTAAATATATAGAATATGCTTGGGACACCACAAACTAATGGGCATAAAAAAACTAATAGTAAAATAAATATTGGAATATACCCTAACATTGAAACAGCAAATTCAATCATAAAATACACTACTGTAAAAATTCCAATATTAATCAAGTCCTTTGCTTCAAGTTTATTTTGTTTCTCCATATATCTCACCTCGTCCATATAATATTGTTAGCTAATACTAACTTCAATTATGATAGCATTTATCATTTTTTCTTTCCGCTCCAAAAAGCTCTATATCGCTCTAAATGGTTTGTTTTTTATACTCTATCTGTGGTATCCCTGTTCTTTTTAAAACCTTTAATTTCTCCTGTTTCTTCTGCTCCCTTCTTGCCTTATATTTATCTTCATACTCTTTCTGTTTTCCGCTTGCTTTTCGTTTCAGGTAATTTTGATGTAGCCTGTTTTTTCTTTCCTTTATTTTTCTTTCTTCTTCCTCAAGTTTTTGTTTTTCTTCATCACTTAACTCCGCCTGTGGAAGTTCGTAATTACCTATGAAATTAAAGTAAACTTCTATCTTTTGCTTTGATGTCTGACTTCCTTTTCTATCTCTTTCATGTACGATAATTTTTTCTACAAACTCATTTATCATTGTGGTTGTAAGTTCATCAAAGTTTTCATAACGACTGATAAGAGATATAAATTTTTTAGCTCTGTCTGTTTCTTTTTCATATCTTGATATTGTCTGCTCCAAATCCTTAATTTCTTTACTTAAAGTTATCTGCTCCGTTTCATATTGATTATTAAGGATTTCATAGCGATTATTCGGTATTTTATTCAGGATCATATCTTCGTAAATTCTGCACATCAGTCGTTCAAGTTCCTGAAGTCTGTTTTGGCTTTCCGTTAATCTTATCTTTTTCTTTTCTATCTCTATTTTTTCCTTTTCTTCCATTTCATTTTGAATGGAACGGATAAAGGCTTCATTATCTTCATCAAGGTTTTTTTTAATATCTTTTAGTGTTTCCCTAATAAGGTTTAAGACCGCTTCTGCTTTTATTCTGTGTGCTGATGGGCAAAGTGTGCCGCAAGGGGTTTTGGTATAGGCACTGCAAGTGTAATATGGAATATTCTTATAGTTGCTTGTTCTATGAACATACATCTTGCTCCCACAATCTGCACAATACATCAGTCCTGTGAGTGGGTGATATTCTCCCCAACCGTCAGGATACCTTTTTACATTTCCTCTTATCCTTTGCACATTGTCAAAGGTTTCTTGGTCTATGATTGGTTCATGCGTGTTTTCAAAAATAAGCCAGTTATCTTCCGATACATATTTACTTTTCTTGTCCTTGAAATGCTTTCTTGTCTTGAAATTGACTGTATGCCCCAAGTATTCTTGTTTCTTTAAAATGCTTGCTATGGTTGAGCTGCACCAACGATAGGGATGTTCAAAGTTTTTGCTTTGATATAGCCCATAGCCTAATTTCTGTTGATGATAGGCGGGTATATCTACTTTTTCACTCTCCAATATCTTTGCTATTCGATACGGACCATTGCTTTGCATGGTCATATTGAATATTCGTCTTACTACTTCGGCTGCTTTTTCATCTACTATCCATTTGTTTTTATCTTTTTCATCTTTGATATAGCCATAAGGCGGTGTGCTTGCCGTATGTTTCCCACTTTCGCCTTTTGACTTGAAAGTCGATTGGATTTTTCTTGATGTATCTCTTGCATACCATTCATTCATGATATTTCTAAAGGGGGTAAAATCATCTTCTCTGTAAAAACTATCTACATTGTCATTGATGGCGATTAGTCTTACGCCCTTTTGTCTTAGTATCTCCATACATTGACCGACTTTGAGATAATCTCTGCCAAGTCTGCTCATATCTTTTACGATTATACAACCAATATTTCCTTGATTGACTCCGTTCATCATTGCCATAAATCCCGGTCTGTCAAACTGTGTTCCGCTGATTCCGTCATCTGTAAAGTGAATGATGTTTGACAAATTATTTTTACTTGCGTATTCTTCCAATATTTTTTTCTGATTGATGATAGAATTACTCTCTCCTTGCAGTTCATCATCACGACTTAATCTCTCATAGAGTGCTGTTATCTTTTCAAAACTCCTCATTTTTACCCCCTTTCTCTTAATTTTTCAATAAAAAAAGAATTAAGAAGTACATATTTCACTAAAATAGTGATTAAGTGTTCTCCTTAATTCTATTACTCCTGCAGCAAGTTTGTATTTTTTATATTGCTTTACTGCAAAGTGCGTAGGCTCTTTCTTTTCCAATGCTTCAAATAGTCTATCAATAGGATTCATATATGTTTCATCATCTTCTCCAACTTCTGAAGCATCTATCATATCAAGTAATGTTGCAAAGTTCTTTTCCTCTCTTGGAGCTTCATAGAAGATATAGCCAATAAGTGCTGTATAGTAGAGTTTTTCGGCTTTCACCCAAAAATCTTCACCTGCTTTTTCACCCTCTCCCTTTGTGTTTGCAATGATTGTCTGCACTAATTTGAGTATATCTTTTTCACTTCTAAGATAGGCGAACGGATTGTACTTCATGCTCTTTTTGAAGTTGATGGTATTTAAGATTTTTATCTCATAGCCATTATCTTCAAGCATCTTGCCACACTCAATGACTATTGTTCCTTTTGGGAAGATTTGTCAAGGACATAAACAAAATTTCTTTGACAAATTTATATCTTTTCTGTTTCTCTCTTGATTAACTTCAGTATTTTATCCTTGTATGTTTCTCCTGTACCTTGTTTGAAATGTAGGTTTACAGTATATTTTGTCTTTCCAATATCCATTATTAACTGTTTATTGGGTGGTGCTTGTATTTCTCTTTTTTCTTCTTTCATAAGTCCTCCTTTCCGATTTTAGACAAAGAAAAAACAGTAAACCAATTTGATTTACTGTTTTCAAAATAATATTCTATTGTATTATTTAATTTCTATTTTCAGTTAGAAAAACTGGGATTTGTTTTCCCACAGCATTCAATTTTTCTCATAAAAAACAATATCTTTTCAGTCTATTTATTCTGCACTTGTCCAAAAATCCTCTACAGTTTCATTAAACTCTTGTGGCACATCCATATTGACACAGTGTCCTGCATTTTCAAAAATGGCTACCCTACAATTTGGCTCACTTATTTTCCATTGTTTTACTGCCTCTAATTCCATTGGAATATCAAAGCTTCCACATCCAATCAACAAAGGGTAATTTCGTTTTCCAGTTTTATACTTATTTATCATACTATTGAGCCTTGCCATAAATATAAATGATTTTTTAGGAAAAAGTATGTTCATATCAAAAAACTCATCTTGTGCCTGTAAAGTATACGCAGAAATTTTCTTGTTCTCTTTTGCAAACCACTTAATCGAAAAGAGAGCTTTCAACATCATCACCTTCTGTTTCGCACCATTTTGCTTTTGCATTTTAATATCAACATTATTGATATCATATCCTCCAAAGCAAGCCATTGAACTTACTGAGTTTGGATAATGATTCGCAAAATCCTGTGCCAATACTGCTCCTAATGAAACACCGACAATATGTACTTTTTCAATATTTTCCACCTTTAAGATTTCGAATATCCATTCTGACATTTTATCTATGCCATCCCCTTTTTGGGTATCCGTTGACTGCCCATGACCAATAATGTCAACAGCCAAAATATTGTATTTGTTGTGAAAGTATTCAAACTGTGATTTGAACATATTATGATTGACAAAAGCAGCGTGAATAAAAAGTATCCATTCAGTATAATCTCTTCCACTGATAAAATATGTGATTGGTGAATTAACTAACTTTATTGATTTCATATCTTGCTTCCTTTCATTTCATCAAGAAGTTTTTGCCACCACTCGATATTGAATTTCATAAGATCTTTTCCATATCGAGTTGCAGTAAACTGATAATGAAGAATATCCTTATTTTCATCAAAACTTTGAAGCATAGTTTCTGCAGTGCCGTTCAAAACAGGTTTTATTTTCTCTTGCATTTCTATTTTCCCCAAATGTAAACGCCTCCTTCAAATTTTATTTTTTGTCTTCACTAGTTAATATTATATACTTTTTTTACTTAGTTTTATAGGTCTAACTCATTCCTATTTACCTGTGATAGTTGTTTTTCTTGTTCCTGTAACTGCTCTATACAGGTCTTAACTTTTTCAGCATGCTCTACTTCTTCTCGTATTTCTAATATTTGACTATATAGGCTCTTTTTATCTTTCTTCAAAGTGGTAAGTTCCGATTTCCATTTGGATATATTTAAGGTCTTACTTTCCCCTAAATGCTCTTTGAGATGTTTCCTTGCACTTTCAAATAGAATAAGCTCCGCCGTATGCTCATTATAAAAATCTTCCTGTTTTATTTTCTTTAATTTCGTATAGGCTTTGTAGATGTCCTTATACTTCAAATATTTCTCGGCTTGGTCAATAAGCTGTACTTTACCATCTATTTTCTTTTCAGTATCTTTAATGGCTCTTGTGGTCTTGTAATTCTTATCTCTTAAAGTAACTATACTTTCTTTCAGTTCAGATAAGGAAATAATGTTTTTCTCTTTTAAGAATTGATAGCTTTCGATGTATTTTTCTAAATCTGTATTATGGTTATCTGCATTTTTACGGATAAGATTTTCAAAAACGGATAGCAAATTTTCTTTGGGTGGGAGGGTGGATTTGAGTTTATCAGTTTCTGCTTTTTCTTCTTTTCCAATTCCCCTTATCCATCTCATTAAGGCTTTTATTCTTAACTTGATTTCTTGTAATAGCCTATTCTGTTTTCTGATTTCCCGATTGATATTTCCTCTGTCGGTGGCTATACCTTTCTTCTCCATTTGACTTGCTGATACTCCTAAATGAATGGTCGGTATTTCTTCTATGCCCTGTCTTTGATAGGAACGATGGTCTACTTTTTCCTGTATGCTATTTTCTTCAAGATATTTGTTTGTAATATCTGCCCATGTCTTTCGCCACTCTTCCGCTTTGTCTTGCTCGTTCCAATCGACTGTATTTATTTTCCTTGTTTTGTAATTGCCATTTTTGAGTTTTACTTTTTCTCCGTTTTCATCAAGGATATATTCCTTTTTTGATTTTGCTCCCCATGTTTTATCTTCATTTAACGGTCTCATAGTTAATAGGATATGAGCGTGTGGATTCCCGTCATTTTTATCGTGCAAAGCAATATCGGCACACATACCGACTTTTACAAAATTTTCTTTTACATATTCTCTTACAAGTTCTATCTGTTTTTCCCTGTTTAATTCTTTGGGTAAGGCGATTTCTATTTCTCTTGCAAGCTGTGAGTTTTTACTTTTTTCTATTTTCTCTACACTGTTCCATAGCGTTCCTCTGTCTGAAAATTCCTGTGGTGCGTTTTGTGGTAATAGGATTTCTGTATGTGCTATTCCGCCTTTTCTTGTAAAGTCATGGACTATGCCGTCATATTCGTTTTTTATCTTTTCGCCACTTCGATAAGAAGCTGCTGCAACCGCACTTTTGCCTTTGCCTCTTGAGATAATCTTTATACTAAGATGATATATCGCCATAGCTAAAACCTCCTCTCTTTTTCTGATGTGGATACAGTGGCGATGGATAAGACTTACTAAAAAAATCGGATTGTTTTTTATCCGGTTTCTTTTGGTAAGTACACAAGGGGTAGGAAATTTATTCCCGTAGGGGAGTGTAGCTCCCCTGTATCAGCGTTAGCTGATATGCTCTCTGCAAGAGCCTTCGGAGAACGCACACACCCTTTAGGGTGTATAAATGCGCCCTTGTAAACAAGGGATTATTCCTCTGTTTCCATTTCTTCCTCTTGATTTTCTATGTTTTCTTCTTCCGTTTGTTCTCTTTTCTCTATGATTTTTCTGATTTTTTGATTGACTTCTTCTTTGATTTTTGGGAATGTGATTAGCTGATAGAATTCATCTTTGGTAAAATCCTTGCTTTCGGTAAAGATACTTTCAAAGACTGCTCCTTTTTCATAAAGACGTCTATCTCTTTTCTTTCGCTCTTCCTGTTTCTGCTGACTGATGAGTTTCTTTCTTTTGTTTTGTAACTGCTTGATTTCTTCTTCCGCCATTAAGATTTTTTTGTCTATATTTTTCATTTTCTCTTTTCCTCTCTTTCTAATTTTGAGCAATAAAAAAAACAGTAAACCGATTTGATTTACTGTTTCGTGAACTGCTATGTTATAGCTTGTATTTAATTGTTTTACTTCGACAAACTGCAATTTGTCTGTCTCAAAACAATTCGTTTATCATTGTCACAAATAAATCCGGTTTCAGTAAAACAAGACCTGCATGCCCCAGTTTAGGCAAAACCTTGAATTCTGTTTGCGGAAAATGCTGATTCATGTAGGCGATATCAAGTTTTCGCTCCTTTTCTTCGCCATCGGCATACCAGTAATGCATTTGCGTATCGACCTTCGGAATGGGCTGTGGAATCTTATAGTTGTTGCATGAGTCAAAAGTTCTCCATAACGTTTTTCTACTGGAGCACTTCAAAACATCTGCAACATATTGAAGATCTTCCTTCGAATATTCATCGGTAGCAAAAGCCTTCTCAAGCAAGCGCACTCCACCTGTCCTGCCCAGCATTATCATGAGATAGTCTCTCAAGGCGATAAAGCGTGTGACAAGCCATGGTAGCTGATATGGTGTAATGCCTCCGTCCATAATGCAGTGTCTGATTGGAATAAGTTGTCCAAGCGTTACCATTAAAGCAACGGAGCCGCCCATCGAGCACCCATATACTGCATACAATTCGGCAATCTCTTCAGCCTGAAGCCACTCATTCAATTCGGCAGCGATCTTCTCAATGCTTGTAAAGTCACTTTCATCCTCAGAATCATATCCGGGAAGAGCCGGAATAATCAGATGATATTTGTTTTTGAGAAGCGGAATTAAATATTCAAAATAATCCCATCTTACAACAGAAGGATGTATCAGCAGAATTGATTGTTCATTACCTTTTCCAAATTCATGTATATTCATTAGTCTAATCCATCCTGTGTACAAATTCTAATTTTTCTCTCTAAATAATTAACAATATTATACCATTTTTAAGCCATTTTTTCTATATCGGCTTTTTGTGGTACTTGACAGTTGCCTATAAAGTTAAAATACACATCAACTTGTTGTTTTCTATCTTTTCCTTTTCTTCCCCCTGTGGCTTCATGGACTACAACTTTTTCTATATACTCATTTATCATTGGGACTGTCAGTTCTTCAATATCGGTATATTTTTCTATCATCTTTAGGAATTTATCGGTGTCAACTTTTCTCTGATGATAGCTTTCTATTTCATCTTCAAAATACTGTATTTGCTTTTCTAATTCTTGTTGCTCCGTGTCATAGATATTAAATAATCTATCAAAGTGTTTTGCGGGAATTTTTCCAAGTGCATGGTCTTCATATAGCTTTGTAATAAGGGTTGTTAGTTCTTCATTTCTTGAAGATAATTTTTCTAATTTCGTTTTATCATCTTGATACTTTTCTTCCCTTTTTTCATCGGATAATTTGTTCATCACTTTTAGAAATTCTTGCTTTTCTTCTTTTGCAAAATCTGTGATTTCTTTGATTGATTTTAGGAGAATTTCATTCACTGTTTTTACCTTGATGTAGTGCATACTGCAAGAGCCTTTTCTGTGTCTGTAATGTTGACATACAAAGCAATAATCACAATCATATTTCTTTTCTTTATATTCTGCCGGCTCTCTGTAACTTAATTTACCTCCACAATCTGCACAGATTAAAAGTCCTGTAAAGGGGTGTGAGGTTGTTCCGTACTTTGGACTTCTTCTCACTGTTTTTCTTAACCTTTGAGCGTTATTCCATGTTTCTTCGTCAATGATGGCTTTATGGGTGTTTTTGAAGATAATGAGTTCATCTTCTTTTGCCTTTCTGCGTTTCTTAGTTTTGTAATCAAGGCATATTGTTTTACCAAGTACAGTATGACCCATATATTCTCTTTTTTCTAAGATATAACCTACTGTGGTCGGTGTCCAAAAATACGGGTCTTCTATTCCTCTTTTCTTTGAGCTATGGTTATTTTCGGGGTAATGTATTTGGGCATAGGCTGACGGAATAAGGACTTTATCTTTGGTTAATATGTCTGCTATATGTGTTACTCCATATCCCTCTATTACAAGCCTGTAAATGCGTTTTACGACCTTTGCACTCTCTTTATCGACAAGTAACTGCTGTTTGTTATTTGGGTTTCTATAATAGCCGTATGGAACGCTTGGAAATACTCTTTTGCCTTCTTCCATTCTTGCTCTGAAGATAGATTGTATTTTTCTTGAGGTATCTCTTGCGTACCATTCGTTCATAATATTTAGAAATGGGGTGAAGTCGCTTTCTGCTTGTTTTTCACTGTCTATTCCGTTATTGATGGCGATAAACCTTACTCCCTTTTCTTTGAAAAGTATTTCGGTATCGGTGGTTCATCTAACTTTACTGAGCCAGAGCATAAGCCGGTGACATATAACTTGAGCGGTCAGGAAACGCTGTCGATGGCAGCAGAACCAAAAACACCATACGGAAAACAGCCATAACATATTGTCAATAAAACCGGGAACTCTTTTTCCCGGTTTTATTTGACAATATCGGGCTGAATTAGTAAAATAGGCAATGGACGTCAGCGCAGGCCCGTTTTTATTCATTCTGCTCTGACGAAGCAATCGAAAGTTTTTCAGAAGGAGAAATTACATAAGATGAGTATTTCCATGATTGGAATCGACCATAGTATGGCTCCCGTAGATATACGAGCCTTATTTGCATTTACAAAGAAAAATGCAGGGGAGGCCATGAAAAAAATAAAGGAACAGCCGGGAATCTACGGCTGTATCATATTGTCCACCTGCAACCGCCTGGAAGTATGGGCAAGCGTAGACGAGGAAGCGGAAATTTCCCTGTATGAGGAATTGTGCCGACTGAAAAATGTCCACAACGACGAATACCGGAAATATTTCACCAAACGGGAAGGCCACGATGCCGTAGAACATCTTTTCTACCTTTCATCCGGCCTGAAATCCCAGATCCTGGGAGAAGACC
>OKSA01000921.1_pt1 | contig 28086 bp, 27 predicted proteins | sample 1601181 | NCBI WGS metagenome assembly OKSA01 (sample SAMEA3541538, study PRJEB24748) | human gut metagenome | biome: human gut; feature: human-associated habitat; material: faeces | place: China | collected 2012
TATTGGATTCATTTTACCACAAAACCGCAAAAATGCAATCCCTTTCTGAAAATCCACCGTAAATCAGGGCTTGACCTCAATGATGCGTACCTGCGAGAGCATATAATCCGTCTGCGAGGTCACAATATCCGAGATCAGAGCTGCATCCGCGTCACTCAGTCCCTCTGCGGGTGCGGAAACCGCTACACAGACAACGCCATCGTTGATATACGTCACACAGTCGTCGTATCCCTTGGCAATCACAAGGCTTTCGATTTGCGCCTCACTCAGCGCCGTGCCGACAATGTTATTGAGCGTCTGACAGGCGTTTTATCATGTGATTATTAACGATTATGAATATATTTTTTAAAAATAATTCATCTTCGATCATATCAACCCTTTCTTTAATCATTTTCTTATACCATTCCTGCATATGACCATCTCCTCTTTGATAAGCTCTTTTGTTTGTGAAATTAGTTCATCTGTTTTCATTGTCTTATCTCTCTTATCTTGTTTGTTGTAACAACTTATGTTGAGTCTTTGTTTTTCTCATTACTTCGGAGCATGAACGTATATGTATTTTATAAATCTGCAGATACGTTGTAATTGCTTTTCTGATGTAATCTTTTGAAAAAGTGTATCAATTTTCTTTCATGTATTCATCACACCAACTTCTTTCATTGTGTATTGCAAACTAATTTTTTCTGCATATTCTTTCAATACTCCTCGTAAATTATTAAGTGCCACCTTTGTTCCTATCACTCCATACAAAGTGTGAAAACGTATGTCTTGGTGTACGTCTGATATTGTTAAATCATATAATACATAGTGTTTGATGAATCCTTTAAGAATCTCTTGATCATTCAAGTTATCATGTGCTAGATCAAACAACCATATTTTCATATCTTCGTTACACCTTGTACTTTTTTTCATTTATGCCCTACTTTCTTTTACTTGTGTTAGCCTTTCACATTGTGCCCGTTACGGTAAACCTTATTGTTTCCTGCTGCTTCTGGTAGCTTTTATATAGATCTTTATGTTCTACCCTGAATCTCTTAGAGTCAAAGCGGTTAGATATGATCTTCTTACATCTCACAATAAAGTTGCCTGTCTTTACTTGATCAATGCCCTTTTTCTCCATATCTTTTCTGATCTCTTCTTTTAGCCTTTCTTTCTCTGCTTCAATTTCCGCCTGCTGCCGTTCTAATGCCTGCAACCTGCGGATTCTGTTTTGTAACGCTCTTTCTCCCATGGTATCCACCCTTTCTATGTGCTTGTGTTAGCTCTTTCAGTTCTAGCGGCAACCCTTGAATCATCTTCTTGACTATTGCGAACCCTCTAGGTAGCTCACAAGGATATGGTTTCAAGTATCAAGTGCTTTCGGCTATCTCGGTTGCCTTTCCTTTACTGTAATTATATTATACTCGATATTGAGTATGAAGTCAATACTTTTTTACTCTTTTTTGAGTATATTTTTATCTTCTTATACTCTTTACCGATTATTATATACTCGATATTGATTTGATTCCGTTATTATGTTATTATAACTAATAACGAGTATTAAGAGAGGAGTATACTGTTATGGCAGGTTCAAAAATAATCAAACAACTATTAGCAGAAAGAAATATCAGTGTAAACGAATTAGCCGCAAAGCTCGGGATTAAGCCCCAATCTATGAGCAATAAATTATATCGTGATAGCTTTTCATTTCAAGAAATGTGTTCTATCTGTGATCTACTAAATGCAGATATAAAGGCAATAACCCGTGATTCAAAAAAAGAATTTTACGAAATATAATAGCCGTTACAACCAAAATCAGCAGCAGGGTGCACCATGTCTTTATGGGTGCATCTTTTTAATTCTTAACTTTTCTTAATTTCAATAGAAATTTATTATAAATTTTATAAATATTTGTGTTTTATTCTGCTGTTTTTTGAATAAAATACGTTGTTTTTCAATATTTAGGCTTAATTTATGCATATATTTAAATCGCTGTTTTTTTAATTTCCTTTATTCCAATTCACAAGCAATTTGGCTGCTTTTCATAATTTCCTTACCATCTTCATAAGTTATTTTATTTCCAAAAATTTCTATTTTACACTTTTAAAATTTATATTTAGAATTTTGTGAAAGGAAAGCTAGGGCGTGCGGTCTATAGGAATGATCAAAACAATTTGACCGCCCCTCTCCTCTTACTTTTAATTACCAATACTTATTTTCCTAATTTGCGTTACCACTAAAAAAAGCTGATGTGGGAATTTTTTATAAAGAAAGGTGGGACGTCGGTCTGGTTTGTTTTTCATTTTTTCAATCTTTAAATGCGGGGGGATACTGTGACATATCCAGATTTTCCAGTGTTTTATTAAGAATCCTGTGGGTGTGTGCTTTGTCATACCCTGTCTTTTCTGCTATATCATCCCACTTCATAAGCTCTATATATCTCATATGGACTATATCACTAGCTACACCATCAGGAATATTTACAATTATTTTTTCAATAGCTGCACACTTATTCAACATCTCGTTTTCTGCTGCCTTTACCATTCTTAATGTATCATCAAATTTTATCATAATATCAGACATATCTTTATGTTTATTACTTAATGGCATCCCTGACAACACCGCAGCTCTTGGCCTGTTGATTATCATTCTTAAATGCTTCTCTTGATTCTTCAAGTCATGGTATTTCCTAACTGCTGCCCCATATGTATTTAACATCTTTTTCTTTTCTTCGATTGTTTCATTCATTTCCCTTGTCTCCGTTCTGTCTCCTAAATGGAACCGCCCCTTTAATCGTCTCCATATTTATTTTTAATTGCTTTCAACATGATACCAATATCTCTACTAGATAAAGTTTTAACAGTTTTCCCGTTACATCTACACCAATCATTCAGGCTGATTTTATGCTTATCACAAAGTTCTTTTATCGTTTCAAGCTGTGCATCTGTTGCTTTTTCTTCAGATACTGGCACATAGTCAATACTTTCCTCTTTCAACCAAAGATTAAAACCCAACCCTGTATTGATAGCCACACACTTAACGAATGATCGGCAGGCACTTGCCCACACTCTCGCTTGTGTCATAGAATTAGCTTTCACTGGATTCTTACCGTTCATTACTGGGGATTGCATATAATACACTTGATCATCTATATAAACTTTGATTCTTGTTTCATAACACTGATTAAGATTCTTGTTCTTGTCATAAAATTCCTGATCACTACAAAATAAACTGCTGCCTGTTTTCTCATTCTGACATAGTTCAAAGTAGACCTTTTCAGCTCCGTTTTTTCTCAAAAGGTCTATACATCTCGCCCAATTAAGGTATAAAAAACCCTCTCTTTCTTCACAATATGGTGCAACATCTACCTTTACCAACTCATCATAAGACTTTAACATTCTCAAAACCTCACTTTCTTTTTATTTGCTTATATACTCTTCATATGCTTGATCAATCCGCTTTCCTATATCCTGATCTTTTGGATCTATGTAGTGGGCTACCTGTTGAAAAAACCATTCTTCAAGCTCTACACGTAGCTTATTATCTGACGTTACCAGATCCCACATAAACTCAAACACTTCCTGTTTATCTTCTGCGTGTGTCCTACATTCATATTCTATTTTTTCAATCGCAGGTCTTCCGCTTTCTAAACACTCATAGCCAAAAGAACCGTTATACTCATATCCTGTCATATATTCCACCTGCCTTTATTTTCATACCACACCCCTTACAAAAAATTGCTTGGAAAGTCTAGGGCTCTCACCGGTCTCCCCTAAAAAAACTAAACCCGTTTTTTTTCGTATGGGGGTACCATTATTTTTTTTGTCAGACTCTGACAAAGTTTTTTCTATTTTTTTGAATCCTAATGAAGTTTATTCCTCATGTAATAATAAAAAGTGCTATAAATGTTGTAGCCGCTATACTGTGGATCAATAAACTGCATCTTCAAATCATATCGTTGTTCAAAACTCTTTAAGCTCGCCATATATGACGTTGGTTTTAATTGTGTGTTGTAATTATGTTTCATAATGTCGTTGAGTCCTTGCGGATTCTCTACCATCAAATGAATACTACAACCGTTATTTCTAGCTTTTAAAAATTCTTTCTCGAATCTCTCCCGACCTTTTCCAAGATTGCCGCTTAATTCCTCTAAACTATTCTTTCGTTCTATTACGATTTCTTTATGAAAATACAGCTCGTTACATAACAAACCGTCTACTTTTGGTAACATAAAGCTATAGTCTCCAAACTCCAAAGCCTGCTGCCTGTATGCGATATTCTTTTTATTAAAATAATTCAAGATATGATCATTGACTTTTTCTCTCGTGTCGATCAATATGACCATCTCTTTTGATAGCTTCTTGATCTGGTCATGTGTTAGTTTACAAATACTAATCAATGTGTTTCCCCCTTTCTTCCAGATCCTGAATAATAACCATTAGCAACCTACCACATAAGTTACTATCTGGATATTTAGAACGGACCTGATCACATTCTTTTGCTAGCTCATCCCAGAACTTATTATTATCCGTTACAAAGAAAAATTTCTTGTATATATTCCATACTTCCTTGAATATGTCAAACTCTGTTTTCATCTCTTCATTTTTCGCCATAATTTCAACCCTTGTTTTTATGCGTTTTGTTTTCCAAAATTTAGGAATTATTTTCACTGTTTTTCGCACCGTTAAAAAATCACGTATTTATGCGGTTTTCGGTGTATGGGTAACATTTATAACATTTTTAAGCGTAAAGTATTATAGAAAGTTACTATATATAGGGAGTTTACGCCATGAAATGTTATTTTTGTTACCTCTCTTTATTTTCGAATGGATTTACATATAATCCCTTAACTACATTTCTGCAATTTTTGCCTTTAATTTTACATTGATTTCTTAGTTTTCCCGATCTTCTAAAATAGTCTGTAAATTTAGACTTCCCGTGTGCTTGAAAATTGTTTTTCTCACACCATTTTTCATACTCTGGATAAAGTTCCTTGATTGTAACGGCTTGTGTAAAATCTTCCGTTAACACTTCACTAATAAATGCCGCTATCTTATCACTATTCATTCGATAGGATTCAATCTCTTGATCCATAGACTCCGTTGTCTCTAATCCATCTTTCAAATACTTCTGATAGCCTGCAACACACCAATTAAAGAATCCACTAATATTCTGTTTACGTTTTAATCTACGCTTCAACCCTTTATCCTGTTCATGCTCTTCAAAATGCTTTCTAAATGGAATCACTACAATTCTGCCACTAGTAAATAATGTTTCATCTGTGATGATCGGTAAATGATTCGTATTGATCAATGTAATGAACTCGGGCATAAATGACATTTCTTCTTGATAGATCTTTCTAGCTGTGATCGAGTCGTTCCCTGTCAACTGCTTAATCAACGCAGCGTCAAACCTCATACTTTGCGGTGGTTCTGGTGCATTTACAAACCTTGCACCTTTGAGCCTTGCAATATCTCCGTTCGCTATCCTAGAATCCTTTTTTGATAATGCTAGTGTTTCGGGTTGCATTGTTATGCCGTAATCCCTAATCATATATAAATATGTTTCTACAATCGTACTTTTCCCATTTCTGGTAGTTGCTCCATAGAGTAAGAATAACTTTTCTTCATCCGTGATCCCTGATAATGCCATACCGAAAATCTTTTGAATGTATTCAATATTTCCCTTGTTGCCTTGTAAAATTGTATCCATAGTCTTTTCGATCTCTGTACTCTTGGCGGCAGGATCATAGTAAACGTTGCTGATCTTAGAAATATAATCATCGGGATCGTGTTTTTGTAACACTCCCGTTTCTAAGTTATATGTACCATTCTTACAGTTAAATAATTCTTTATGCTGATCAAATTGTTCTGCCTTAACGGGATATTTAGATCTAGCGTCATAGATCATGTTTTTTCTTACCTGCTGCCGCCCCATCTTCATAACGTGTTTTCCGTATTCTTCCCGTTTCTTGTAATCTTCAATTGTTGTAGCATAGATCAATAAAGCATCCTGTAGCATTTTTGCGTTTTCTGCCGCGATCAGCTCCGCCCGATCTTCTTCCCAGAATTTCCCGTTATAGCAACACCAACACTTAGCCGTACTGTTAAACCTACACACATCCTTAAACACATCAGCGAACAAATCACCATTTCCTCGATCATCATAAGAATAATTTATTTCTGGCCCTAACTCTGCAACCTTTTCTTTGATCCATTGCGGTATAGCTTTTTTCTTTGTCGGCTTATCCACGTCTTTTCCTTGATTCTGTGGAATAAACTCCGTTTCTCTTACTAATTTGTTGAAATCTTCGATCGTGTAGCCGTCTTGGAAGTAGTCCGTTACGTCTCCATGCTTACGATCAGATGTTTTTACTACTTTGATACTGTTAACAATCCCGATCAGATCGGCGATCATTGCATTTGTTAGTTTCTCTCCTGCTTCGTCATTGTCTGGCAGCAGGACCACGTTACAACCAGAAAAATATTTCGTGAAGATTCTTCGCCAATCCCCCGAACTTCCTGCCGTGGTTGCTGCTAGTCCCATCTTTCGCAGCGTTTCAACGTCCTTTTCTCCCTCTGTGTAGTAAATTGTTTGCTTTTCTGCTGCCGCCTGCATAAGTTCAGGCAATCGGTAAAGAGTCTTGTGTTTACCTTTTAATCCATATGTAAACCAGTCTTTCCCCTCGTCCAGAACTCCGTACAACATTTCTTTCTTACCGTCTTGATCCTTTTCAAAACGGACCTTGCTATATAAGTAACTGCCTTTTTCGTCCTTGTAATTATAAATTTCAACAACTTTCTTTTTCTTGCTGTGTTCTAGTCTGTCTTTCCAATCCTGTTTTACTTTTGTAACGTTACTATCATAAAATAGATCGCTTTCAGTAAGCCCCACGGCTTCAAGAATCGCTTCTAACTCACATCCTGCATGACAATGCACCAATATGCCTTTTCTGCCCTTAGATACCGTCATACTTGCCGTATGATCATGATGAACGGGGCATTTACATTGGAAACTATCCCCTTTAAATCTTGTTACTCCGTCAAAATATGTACTAATGTCTTTTAAATTCATGTTGTTCCTTTCTTCCTGCTGCCTTTGTTTTGCCTGATCTGACAGCAGCTTTATAGATACTTGTGTTAACCCTATGTCTCTTGTTCCTATTCAACGCCTGTAAGCTCATTTAGATACCGATCAATCTTGACCTTATCCCATAACACACGCCTACCCATGTTAATTCTTGCCCCTGCTTCGTTACCTAGGTTCGTTGCCATGTCTCTTCCTAGACCTGTATAAGCTCTAAGCTCGTTTGTGTCCATAAGTCTTGAACCGCCTTTGATTGTTTTTCTTTCTCTACCTTTCATACTGTGTAGATACCTCGCTTTCTGTTTTTGTCTGTTGTGCTTGCTACAATTTAATGTTATCATTTTGTTATATCAAAGTACACAAACAGTTAACCTTGATTTTTGTTCGATTTTTAAAGGAGATAAGTAAAAAATGGAAACAAATTCTAACAAAAAAAGAAAAAGTATGATTACTAAAGGAATACGTTTAAAAGAATGCAGAACAGAAAATAGACTTTCACAATCTGATATTGCTGAAATTCTTAATTGCTCTAATAACCATATATCAATGATTGAAAGAGGACAACGAAATCTCACTTACGAAAACGCTACAATATTGTCAAAATATTTTAATGTGTCAACAGATTACTTAATGGGTGCTAGTATTTATAAAAATTTTGCTGAAAGTTTTACGGCACAACATGACCATTCTATTCGTGGAGACAATGCCTTTAAGGAATTCCTCTGGGCTATGAATATAGATATTTTTGTTATGTTTAAGGATATAGATGATATAGAAACATTAAATGATTTAAATTCTCGAAGAATTAATTTTACTGGATATGGGGCAGATTACGCATGTTTAGTTGAAGAAGAAAACGGAGATTTCAACGTGTATGAAATAGATTGTATAAAAATTATTGACCGTACAAAGGAAAATCCGACAGAATTTATTATAGATAAAGATACTTATATTGAATTACAATTAGCCATTGCCCGACATATACGTTGCGAAGTTGAAAATTTATCTCGCATTATCAAAATGAAGCAAAATGTGTTACAAAGTAAAGATCGTTTATCAAAATTTTATCAAAAACATGATGCTTCATTTCGTGAATTCCTAAGCTTCAGTAAAAGCCATAATACTAGCGGCATCCCTCACAAAAAGTGAACATTGTTAATCTAGAAAATGGATATTTTTCAAAAGTGGGGTACTAAGTGGGGTACCAACCAACCCAAATACGCAAAAATCCCCCATTCTACGCCATTGTAGAACGGGGGAATACTTAAGGGGAGGATAAGTATTTCTCTATCCAGTTCTTTTATTAACTGGATATTCTTATTATGTCCTCTCTTTTGCTTCTTATTCATTTTCTTTTATAAAATATTTTACTCTTTCAAAACACAATAATCTATGCTAGGATACCTCATAGGTATACATATTTACGAAAGGATGTTATGATGAAAAAACAAAAGCGTATGAAGCAGATCACAGCGATCCTGCTGATCGTGATATTGCTTGCCATCATCGGATCTACTATCTATTTTGCAGTGAGCGGAAGCCAGTTATTCTGGATGTCACTGTTTTTGATGTTTTTCTTTCCGATCTTTTTATGGGCAATGTCATTTTTGTATAAATGGAGTAAAAATAAGAACGAGCACTGATGTTTCATTTTCAGTGCTCATTTTTATTTTACTTTCTGATTCTTTCCAAATATTCTTTGATATTTTTCTCATATCCATTTTCCGTTGGTTCATAAAACGTTGTTCCAAGAAGCTCATCTGGAAGATACTGTTGTTTTACATAATGATCTGGATAATCATGCGCATATTTATATCCGATTCCATGTCCTAGTTTCGCTGCGCCTTTGTAATGAGCATCTCTTAAATGATTAGGAACTGCTCCGATCTTATGATTTCTGACAGATTCTAATGCCTGATCAACTGCCATATATGCTGCATTGCTCTTTGGTGCACTGGCTACATAAGTGACTGCCTGTGCCAGTATGATCCTTGCTTCTGGCATTCCGATCCGTTCCACTGCCTGTGACGCTGCAACTGCTACCTGTAATGCCTGCGGATCAGCATTTCCAACATCTTCGGATGCACAGATCATGATTCTTCTTGCAATAAATGTAACACTTTCTCCGGCATCGATCATTCTTGCCAGATAATAAATAGCTGCATCTGGATCTGATCCTCGCATACTTTTGATAAATGCAGAAATCACATCATAGTGATTATCCCCGTCTTTGTCGTATTTTGTCACTCTTCTTTGGATACATTCCTGTGCTACATCGATATCGATATGAATCTTTCCATCTTCAGCAGGTTCTGTTGTTAATATTCCAAGTTCGATCGCATTTAAAGCACTTCTTGCATCTCCTTCTGCCATATCTGAGAGAAAATCCAGTGCATCATCGGTGATCGTTGCTCCATAAATTCCCATTCCTTTTTCGTCATCTGTAATAGCTCTTACGATCAATTTCTTAATATCTTCTTTATCTAATGAGTGTAGTTCAAATACATTGGATCTTGAGATCAACGCCTGATTTACTTCAAAATACGGATTCTCTGTCGTTGCTCCGATCAAAATGATCGTTCCATCCTCTACAAATGGCAGCAGGTAATCTTGTTGTGCTTTATTGAATCTGTGGATCTCATCGATAAACAAGATCGTCTTCTTCTGATACATTCCAAGAGATTCTTTCGCATCTGCCACTGCTTCCTGCATATCTTTCTTCCCAGATGTTGTTGCATTCATCTGTACAAAATTTGCTTTGGTCGTATTGGCAATGACTTTTGCTAAGGTTGTCTTTCCTGTTCCTGGTGGACCATAGAAAATGATCGAGCTGATCTTATCCGCTTTAATCGCTCTATATAGTAATTTATCTTTTCCAATAATATGTTCCTGACCCACCACTTCATCGAGGGTTGCAGGTCTCATTCTCCCTGCTAATGGCGACTCTTTATCTTTATTTAATTCTCTTGCATATTCAAATAAATCCATAGTTTTCCTCCAGATTTTATCTTAGCACAGGGTATTGAGAAAATCTATGAATTATTCATACATTTTTTATAAATAAGACATGAATTTATCATATTCCTTTGCTATAATGAAAGAAGTTAATAACAAAGCACGGGTTAGGAGTTATCATGAAAAATACAGCAATTGAAAAACTTTCTTATACCGAAGTTACGAAAAATATCAGTCAAGCTGAATATAACCAGACACAGGAAGAATATATCCTGTCCAAATCTCCTGATAAATATATGATCAGTCTTCCGGTCAAGGTATTAATGTTTGAAGGAGCAAAGGACAGTTCTCCATTTACATATTATTTCTATATGGAGAATGATGAAGATCTCTATCTGATGCAGAGAAAGCGGAACGGATCTGTGGTTGATAAGACAAAAATTCCTCTGACAAAGGAACAGGGACAGAAGATTTTGGATGGCGATTATCAGTTTTTATTAGACAGTGATGAACCGTTACTTAATTCTCTTTATTTCCAGTTTACGGTAAATCAGTTGCATCCTTTGTATCGAAAAGAATGTACGAGAAAGATCTTTCATCAGAATCGTTTCTTAGATGAGATCGTGGATATTCATATCGTGAGAACACCTTTTGAAGAAGATCAGGATTTCTTCGCTACGCATGAGACGATACTTAAGGGTGGTAATAATAATGGATTACGACGAAATACCAGACAGTATCTGAATATGTCGAAGCCTATGAGTGAATTGTTGAATTATCAGAATTCTTTATTATAGGATCATGAGATTTACCTCTCATAGAAGATGAAGGGGTATTAGTCAGTTGGCTTTTGCGACTAATATCCCTTCATCTTTTTTATTCTTAATTATTTTTCTTTGGAAAATGCCAGATATCCTGCTCCAATCAACCCTGAATCTTCATTCAAAGTAGATTTTCGAACCTTCACATATGGCTTCATTACTCCATATACTTTTTCTTTTACTAAATTCTCTACTTCTTCAACAAATCCTTCAATTTTAAGGGCCACTGATCCGCCTAAGATGACAATATCCGGATCAGCATAACCATAGATCAGTGCGATAAAATTGGCAAGATAGTTTTTTGCATCTTTCATAATTTCGGATGCCTCTTTATTTCCTTTCATTGCCAGATCATTGACTTCGCCTGCATGATTTACTACAAGCCCTGCTCTTTTGGCTCTTTCTGTAATCGCTGTTCCACTGCTGATTGCTTCAATTCCACCTGGAAGAATATTTCCAATTTGAGGCCCATCCTGCATCATGATACTGTTTGCTACTTCATTTGCAAAACCATGTGCACCTAAATATATCTTTTTATCCATAACCAATCCTGCACCAAGACCTGTAGATACTGTGAAGTACTGCACAATTTTGCAGTCTTTTCCTTCACCAACAACTGCTTCCGCAAGTCCTGCCAGATTCGCATCATTATCTAAGTACACTGGTTTCCCAGTTTTTTCACTTAGCACTTTTGATATCTCCAGATTGTGCCATTTGCCATTAAGATTTGGTGGAGTCAGTACCTTTCCATTGATTAAGTCAAGCGGTCCCGGGCAAGACATTCCAATCCCTGTAATGTCTTTATCAAAAGCTTTTACAATATCACTTATTTTATTAAGTGTGATCTCTGGTTCTTTATTATCGGTAGAAAACTGCTCCCTGCTGACAATATTTAATTCCTCATCAATCAAGGCCACTCTTGTATTCGTACCTCCGATATCGATCGCTACTGCATATTTCATTTATTTTACCCATATTGTCACAAACTTGCAATGTGACAATTCCTTTACTGAAATTGTATTATTTTCAACCTTGATCTCTTCTGTCTTTTCTTCTTTCAGGTTTGTATAATATGCTTCTTTGATGTCAAAATTGAACTTAATCTTATCATCTAAATCCTTATGATCTTTTCCATTGTAAAGACGAATGATATATCCATCATCTTCTTCTGCCTTCTTCACAGCTGATACCACAAGATTTCCTTCTGTTTCGAATAAACTATGGATTTTGGCATTTTGTCCTTCAATTTCTCTCTGTGAGAAAATAAGTCTTCCATTTAAAAATTCTGCATATGTGTAGACTTCCAAGTTTGTATTATACTGTTTTGCCAGTGTATCAATATCACTATCGTTGATATCTCCTGCATAGCTTGTGAATCCAAAATTAAATTCCATCTCTTTTAATAACTGTGCTGCTGGTGTTTCAATGATTCTCTCACCACTGGCACGGCCTGGACGATATATAAGATTTTCTTTTCCCATAAATCCATAGGTTCTAAATAATGTCAGTCTTATCTTACTGTCATCTAATACTTCATATTCACGCACTCCCTGTGGAATCACTGCGATACCTGTTTTGCCATCGGTAAGTGATACATAAGACTGTGTTGGTTCAATGCTGATTGGTGGTTCCTGCCATGTAGACTGGTCATTTGCCCAGTTTGCAAGTTCCTGGATTCCTGCTTTCTTTTCTGTCTTATTATTCATGGATTCCATGTACAGCTTCATTTCTTTTTCATAATAGTTTGGACGTTTGATCAATCCAAACTGCTGGTCTGCATAATTAAATGCTGAAACGATCTGGCTGTCAAATAATACACATAATCTGTGGGATAATCCTTTATTATCAACTTTTACATTAAAATCAATGACTTTTGAATCTTTTCTAAGTGCAACTGTCATATCAACCAGCATTGTTACACTTACTTTTCCTTCTGCTCTCTCATCAAGATCTGCTGGAACTACCATATCAAAATGAATCTCTGCCTGATCATAAATATCACTTCCGCTAATCTTAACAGTACATTTTGATTCATTTGAAAATACTTCCATGTCTTTTCTTGGTGGTGAATAGTTAAAGCTGTCTCCATCATCACCATTTTCTACTAAGATTCCCTGATTTTTGTACGTCACATTATTTGCTTTATCTACGATTGTAAGAGAACCATTCTCTTCAACTTCAATTGTATAATATTTATTTTCAAGAACTTTTTTGTCTGCTGTTTCCTTATGACTGTCTTTTTGGGTATCAATACTATACTGCACGTATCCTAATGCTGGCACATCATTTGCCTTGATTGCCATTGTGACTTCAAGGACCTGATCTGGTACATAAAATTTTCTGGATGGATCAAGCATGATCGTCTGTGATAAAACATAATCTGTTAAATCTCTTGATTTAATGATGGTATAATCTACATCATTTCCCTTTTCATCGATAATTGCAAATTTGCCTCCAGGAACATAAGTCTTAACGATTACTGTATCTTTGCGTTTCTGTGGCAATGTATTGATGGCTGTAAATGTCATATCTGCATCATTTTTAACATTTGTCGCAATTAATCTTGAATGAAGCTCTACCAGATTCACAGCAATATCTCTTGCCTGTTTATATCTTACATACACATCTTCATTTGCCGTATCAGAAATACAGGAACCAATAGAATCATGTGCTGCATTTTCAAATAATAACTTCCAGATTTCTGCCACTGCTTCATGAGGATATTCATTTCCTAAATTATAAGAAATCGTCAGTAATGGTTCCATTACGTTTGTAACGTAATTTTGAATCTGTGTATTCATAACTTTTAGATCTGAACGTGAGGAAAAGATTGACTTATGAATTCTCATATGTTTGGCGATCACTAATTCCCCTTGTACTTCTTCTAATTCTGGATTCTCACTTTTCACATCTTTGATATAGTCTTCAATACAACTGATCACATATTCATTTTCTGGATCTTTTTCATTTCTTTCCTTTACAAGCTGTGGAAGATTGGTTCTGACTGGTGCCTGATCAAATCCATTTGGGAAATAGATATGTCTTGTCGCACTGCGCCCTCCTGCTTTTTCAAGGCATTCTTTCTGCCAGAATTCTTCATTTTCTTCTGGTTCTTCTGGAATATTTCCACCAATGTAATATCCAAATGGAATCTGTGTTGTAAATACTACACTTCCATCATCACCACGCCAGTTATAGTCTGTATGTTTAACCATATCATCACTCACACCACGCCAGAACAGAGTATCTTCGATTCCAAATTGTCTGTAAATCTGTGGCATATTTCCTGATTGTCCAAAAGAATCCGGTACATAACCTACATTCATGTATTTTCCAAAGCTTTCGCATCTCTTCATTCCATAATACATATTTCTTACGATGCTTTCCCCGGAAATCACTAACTGGTCTGTCTGTGTATACCAAGGTCCTATCACTAATCTTCCATCATTTACAAGCTTTGAAATACGTTCCTTATCCTGTGGTCTCCATTTAATATAATCATCTAATAATGATCCCTGTGCATCTACCATAAAATATTTAAATTCAGGATCATTTTCTAATGTATTAAGAACATCTCCTAAATCTTTCATAAGATATACTTTGGATCTTGAAGTTGTAAAATACCATTCTCTATCCCAATGTGAATGTGGTATTACGTGTATTTTTCTTTTCATTCTGATTCCTTTCTTATTGTAAAATGGGCAGAGGCAAAAAACTTAGCCCCTGCCCATTTACTGAGTTATTTATTTGTTGTAAACTTATTTTCTATTATTTTATTTTCTATTTGATATCTTCGAAAGTGATTTCAATTTCATCAACATCAATATCTTCTGATTCACCTTCATCTCCTTCAGTGAAATCAACTACTAATGTAGCAAGTAATGCGATGATCAGTGCTCCTACAAGAATACCTACAAGGTAAGCCCAACCATTTGTAATTGAAACAAATCCATAAATTCCACCAACTGGAGGAATATCACCTTTTGCTCCTAAAAGTGAAATGACTGCTGTACCTACTGCTGCACCAAACATGTTAATTGGAATTAAGAACTGAGGTTTTACAAGTGTAAATGGAATTGCTCCTTCTGTAATTCCTACAAATCCCATTGCCCAGTTTGATTTTCCTGTTTCTCTAAATGCTTCTGAGAATCTATTCTTTCTGATAACTGTTGCGATTGCATATGCAAGTGGAGGCATACAGATTGCTGCATTGATAAATACGTTTGGCTGATAAATTCCTTCTGCCATTAATGCGTTTCCTGCCATCCATGCTGATTTATTGATTGGTCCACCCATATCACTGGCGATCATTGCTCCAAGAATTAATGCCATTACTAACTGTGAGCTCTGGTTCTGGCACATTGAACTGATCCATTTTACAAGCCATGTGTTAATTGCTGCAAGTGGTGTTGCAAGTATAACACCCATGATAACTGCTACTAATCCTGTCGCGATCAATGGGCAAACAACCAGTGGCATTACTGAATTCATTGATTCTGGTAATTTAATATGTTTTTTCGCCCATTTTACTGAATACCCAGCAATAAACGCTGCAATGACAGCACCTAAGAATCCTGCATATGTACTAGATGCAACTGCACCACCGATCAAACCTGCTCCAATTGCTGGTTTATCCGCAATACTGTAAGCAATGAATCCTGCTAATACTGTATTAACCATTCCAATACCAGTCCAACCAACGTTTTCAATCAGCTTCATGATATGCCAGATTCCTGTTCCATCTGCATATGGATCTAATGAAGTGATACCAAAACATAATGCGATCAGTTTTGGAATTGCAACTACTAAGGATGCTCCAATGATTAATGGAAGCATATATCCAATACCGGTCATCAAATGACCTTTTGCATCTTTTAAAAATTGTTTCATTTTAATCTCCTTTTTTCATTTGCCTTTATGTTACTAATTTATGTCACAGCTCTTATTTGCTGACTGCTGCAACACATTTTTTCAGTACTGCTTCAGGTGCTTTAATGCAAATATTGATATCTACACGGATAACTTTTTTATTTGCGAAACGTTCCATTCCTGTGATTTTCTGATCAGAAGCAATGATAACTAAATCTGCTGCCTGTGCTTCTTCGTCAGTAATTGTATTTACCTGTCCCATACTCCCCTGCTGTTCCATTTTTACGTCATATCCTAATGACTTTCCTGCTTTTTCTAATGCTTTTGCTGCCATTGGTGTGTGTGCAAGTCCTGCTGGACAAGCTGAAATTCCTACAATTTTCATATTAATTATTCTCCTTCATATTTTTTAGTATATATTCCTTTAAAACTGACTTATCTGTTGCAGATTTTACTTCATCTCTAAATTCATCTTCTAACAGATTCGTTGCCAATTGAGAAATCATCATTAAATGTTCATTTCCTGCTGCTTCTTTTGGAACGATCAATGCAAATGCATAATTTACTTTCGTGTCATCAAGCGTTCCCCAATCTAACTGATTTTTGCATTTTACAAAAAATACAGCTGTTTCTTTTGCATATTCTGTCTTTGCATGTGGAATTGCAAATCCATCCTGAAGTCCTGTTGTATATTCTTCTTCTCTTTTTAAGAAAGCATCCTTTAAACCTTCTTTGCTGTCTGTAATTCCAAATTCAAGTGCTTTTTCACTTATAAAATCGAGTAATTCTTCTTTCGACGCTGCGTCTACATCGAAGAAAATATATTCTTCTCTAATCATTGTTTTTCCTTTCTTGTTTTCTTCGTCATAAGCGTTTGCTTTGCTGTCATGGCTATATCATAGTGCATGGTTCTTCCAATTTCAATTCACGCAATTTCCATTTTAAACTGGCAATTTTTATAATCGTTTTTTGATATTTCCGTTTCAAGTTGGCAATTCTATACTATTTTTGTACGAGCTTTCCATTTCCAGTCGGAAATTTCTTGATTTGCCCTTTTCAATTAATTCATCTATACTAATGTTTGTAATTTTGATATAACATTTTGATTATTATACTTTTAACTAGGAGATACGATATATGTTTCAATACAAACGTTTAAACATGATGTTCCATCATATTAGTAAAAATGAATATACTCCCGTAAGTAATCTCCAATCATTACTTAATATTTCAGATCGAACGATCCGTAATGATATTCAGGAGATCAATTCTATATTATCTGCTTATGGAGCTATGGTTAAACTGAAAAGAAATTATGGATACTATATAGAAGTGAGTGATGATAAGAAATATTCAGAGTTCTTAAATACCTTTAAGCAACATGATAATAAACGAATGAATATTGATTCATCCACTGAACGTATTAAATATATCTTGAATGTATTATTATCTTCTGATGATTATATTTCATTAGATGATCTTTCAGAAACTGTATTTATCTCAAAAAATACTTTGAATAAATACATTAAGACAATTAAGGAAATTATCACTGGATATGACCTGGAATATATTACAAAGCCTAGTTTAGGTGTTAAAATCATTGGTTCCGAGGAACAAATTCGAAAATTATATGCCGAATATATTTTATCCTCTGATTTTAATGAATATGTTACTTCTTTTACTGAAGAAGAACGTTCTATTTTTAATAAAATTGATCTGGATTGGCTGAAAAAGATGACGATCGAACAATTAAACAGTCATTTCATAAAAACAAGCGATTATAATATGAAAAATATTATCATCCACCTTGCATTGATGACGACTCGTGTTCTTATTAATCATTACATTCACTTATATAATCTGACTCCCGATGCATCCATTATGGGACTGGTCAATGGATTATGTAAAGAAATCGAAGATAAGTATGATATTGTCCTGTCACAGAGTGAGAAAAATTATATGTATCTTCAGTTGATTGCTAATACACATTTAGATACTACATATGTTGATGATGAAAATTTACACGACTCTATCAAGCAAATGCTTGAGATTATTTACACTGACTTTAACTTTGATCTGCGGCATGATGAAATTTTATATTCGGACTTATTCAGACATCTTAAGTCTATTTTTACCAGCAAACTTTATAATCTAGATAGTACGAATCCTTTACTTGAAACGATAAAGACAAACTATCCTTTAGAATACGAGATCACATTTACTGCGATTGCTAAAACATTTATTTTTGAACCTTATGTGTTAAAAGAAGACGACGTTGGATATGTTTCCGTTTATATCAGTGCCGCCATCGAAAGATGTTATCATAACTATCAGGAAAAGAAAAATGTAATTCTTGTATGCGGAAGCGGCTATGCAACTACCAGAATGCTTGAAACAAGACTAAAAATTGTTTTCCCTGATAAGATTCATATTGTAAAATGCTTATCTTACAATGAGTATTCAAATTATACGAAAAAGGATGTGGAAGGTGTTGATTTTGTTATCACAACGATTACTTTAGATAACAATCTTCTTCCTTCCATCATGGTAGATTTTGCATTAAATAATAAAGATGTAGAATTGATCAATCGTCATCTATCCAAACTGCTTCGCAATCAGTTGAATATGTTTGAACACTTTTTTGACAAAGATTTATTTTTGCATTTATCTGGTGATATCACTAAAGAAGATGTTATCAAAACAATGTATGAAAAAGCTCATGACAAGGGAATCGTTGATGAACGTTTCATTGATTCCGTACTGCAGCGTGAGGAGATTGGAGATACAAATATGAATGAAGTTTTTGCACTTCCTCACCCTATGGAATTATGTGCTACAGATACCAAAGTTGTCGTTGCTTTATTAGATACTCCGATTAAATGGAATGAAAGTAACAGTATCCAAATTGTATTTATGCTTGTTATAAAGCAAGGTGAAATGCAGGATTTTGAGCATTTGTATGATATTTTTATTGAAATTATCAATGATAATAAATTGGAACAAAAAATTATAGATTCCAGAACTTATGATGAATTTATTAATGTTCTTTATGATGGGATATCTATTGAGTGAATTTAGATTGCTTTGTAAAAAAAGATTCGATGATTTGTAATATCATCGAATCTTTTTTTATTGCTATAGATTTCTTCCACAGCACTTCTTATATTTCTTCCCCGAACCGCAAGGACATGGATCATTTCTTCCTATCTCAGGTTCTGTTTTTACATATGGTTCTCTTTTCTTTATCTCTTGTTGTAACATGAAATCTTCAAGCTCATCATCTGTCCAATCATCTTCAAAATCCATTATATTATTATATTGATCCATTTCTGCTTCCAGAATACGGGCTGTTTTCTTTCCATCCGCAGAACTCTTTTTTAGTTCTTTCATCAATGCTTCTGCCTGACATGTGTAGTCATACATAATACTAATACTTGACAGCATATAGATAAATTCTTCTGAAATGATATGGTTTGATTCTTTATATACAAAAAGCCGCTCTATATCTTCTCTCATTCCAGCTGTTTCCGCATCATACATCCATTGCTGTATCTCCATTGGGAATTCGTACAGATGTCGTTTTTTTGTATTTTTATCATCGATTTGATCGGATAGCATTCCAATGCTCCATGGAGATACATCTTGTTCGATCGCATATTGATTACGAGTTCTTCCTTTTAACATCGGTATTTCCAGTTCCAGCATAAGATCACTGATCATACTCCACATTTCTGCATAAAGATCTGGTCTCCATTTTTGCATATCCCAATCCTTAATATTTTCTATGATAACATCCAATGTTTTTCCATTCATGATATCTTCTATCACTTCAAATAATACATTAGCTGCATCCTGTTCAGACATCTGGAACTGTCCTTGTAATGTCATAAATAAGAAGTCCACTGTTTCACATCTATTGACAAAATTTTCTGTCAACTCGTCAATTTCATAAGCTGGAATTTCATTAAATGAAAGATCCTTTGCATAGATATATCTTTTTTCGATAATTTAATAAATATTCAGTCCTTTCATTGCTGCATAGGCTGTTCCATTATCCTGATAATATGTCATCAATAGATCATTAAACCTTGCATGCCAGTATATATACCTGAAAAATTCTTCTTTTCCCTGCTTTTTCTGGTACAATTTTTTGTATATCTCATATAGTTCATCTAATTCGATCACACAATATATCTGAATTAATTTTCCTACCTTTTCATCCAGCTTATCTAATTGTTTATAGATTTTATTTTCTGTTTTTTTATCCAATACGCCTATGTAATCTTCAATATCCGAAGCTAGATAGACCTCTGCTATATTTCCTTTTATCTCATAATCCACCAATCCAAGCATTAAAGCTCTCGTAAATATATATTGATTATCTAATATTTCTATTTTTTCTTCCATTGGATACTTGGGCCATTTCTTTACGTCTTCATATTCATCTTGGCTCAATACATATAAAATATATTCTGGATGTTCTTTTAATGTATCTGCAATAATACTGATTCTTTTCTTATGGGAATCTGGCTTTTCTTCTGAGATCATTAAGTATTTATAATAATCATTGGATTGCTTTTCACTTAGATTTCCTAATAATTTTTTTACAGGTTTTGATGACTTCATCATCTTTATTGTAATGTTTTGTCCTGCAAAATTCTCCCAATCTTCGATCTTTTTATTTAAAAGGTCACTCTCATCTTCCATATCCAGATATCGTAATGTATCTCTTATCATTATATCAAATTCTTCTGGTGTCATATTTTTAAATTTATTATATAATTTTTTTAATTTCTCTATGGAACCCAGATCATCTATTAAATTGTAAGTACTTGCAATCTCCTTTTTTTGTTCATGTTCTGGAAATGACATAGCATCCAGCTGACTTTCTACAAATTCTTTATCAAATGGATAACAGCTGTCTTCCATTTCTTCCAACCACATTCCACCGCTATCTTCCATAAAATTGTCACCTTTATATTTTAATAGTTTCGGACATCTTTCTTTATACTCCGGATCATATTTTTCTATATTAATGCGGTGACGCCAATCATCTCCAAAATCGTAAGTATAACGTATCCATTTATAGTTTTCAAAAAAGTAATCTATCGTAGTATCAAATTCTCCATAATTATAACCCTAGCCGTCTTCTCCTTCATCGTTAATCACTATATCATCCGATGGGATTCTAAAATCATGCAGGTGAACGTCCTCCCATTGAAACACAGTCTGTATGATCTGATGCAGTTCAAAGAATGTGATCTTATCTGGTATTACTACTCTTCTCCATACTGGAGGATGGGTGTCTTCAATTACTATTTTGCATATGTATCCTGCCATTTTTTGTACTCCTATGATTATGATTCGTTTCAATCTTTTATATACGTAAATTATACCATATTTTTCTTTACGATGCCTTAAAATTAAACACTGGTTTCATAACTTCCACCACATCCACTGACTCACTGACTACATCAATAATATCTTCCAATGATTTATAAGCCATCGGTGCTTCATCCAAGGTCTGTTCATTGACTGATGTTGTATAAACTTCCTTCATTACTTCTTTATATGTTTCCATATCTAATTGTTCTTTTGCTCTTGTTCTTGACATCAGTCTTCCAGCTCCATGTGGTGCCGAATCATTCCATTCTTTATTTCCTTTTCCGATTGCCAGAATTGAACCATCTCTCATATTCACAGGAATCAGTACTTTTTCTCCTTTACGTGCTGCGATTGCTCCTTTTCTCAGGATCATTTCTTCTGTGTCAATGTAGTTATGAATCGTATGGAATGATTCTTCTGTGCTCATACCTGTTTTCTCTAAAATGATTTCTGCCATTCTTTCTCTGTTTCTTCTTGCAAATGCCTGACAGATTTCTACATCGTGTAAGTAATCTTCTAAAAATCTTCCATATAACCAGCAAAGATCTTCTGGAACGCTTAAAACTTTTGTTTTATAACTTTTCTTTAATTCTTTTAATGTATGTTGAATCTCTTTTCCTCGTCCTGCTGCCTTATAAGTTTTTATGATTTCATCTCTTTTTGCAAAATATTTTTCTTTTCCCATATGAAGATCTACCGCAAGCTGCTGATAATACTCTGCTACCTGTTTTCCCAAATTGCGGCTGCCTGAATGGATGACTAAATAATAGGTCCCATCTGATGCCTGATCTATCTCAATAAAATGATTTCCTCCGCCAAGTGTTCCAAGTGATCGTTCTAATCTCTTTGTATTGTTTAAATTTCTTCTGCATCTTAACTGCTCAAGATCAAATCGTTCTTCTCTGCCTTCCCATACATTTTTTCCTGATGGAATATAATGGCATACTTCATCTATTTTTTCGAAATCTAATTCTTTCTCTTTTAATTTCACTGTATACATTCCACATCCAATATCAACTCCAACAACATTCGGACATGCTTTATCAATTACTGTCATAGTTGTTCCAATCGTACATCCGGCTCCTGCATGAACATCTGGCATGATGCGGATTTTGCTGTCTTTTGTTAATTCATAATCACACATTGTCCTGATCTGTTCGATTGCATCTTCTTCGATTACTTTTGCATAACAGATCGCTGTATTTACTTTTCCCTTAATCTCTAACATATTTCTCATTCCTTTCCTTTTTTCTTTATTCTATCTGGAAATATGCTTCTTATCATGGAAAAAAAGTTGCGAACTGTTTTATCGCTATATTATAAAGTTACATAATTGCGATATTATCGTTCCCAACTTTTTTGTTTTCTTAAACGCTCTTTGATTAAATTTATAAAATGCTCTGGCTGCACAACTTTGATCATCGGTCCAAAGGATAAGATACGGATTACCATCTCTGTCTCGTCATCTTTATCATAATCCACCATGATATGGTATCTGTTTTCCTCAATTTTTTCTGCCTTTTTAGGAAAATGTGCAAAGTGCAATAAGACTCTTTCTAATGCATTTCTTTCATCTTCAAGTTCAAAAATTACCCTTCTTTTTCTTGGTGGAATTCTATGAATCAACTCTGTATTCTCTGCTGTTTTTGTGCGTTCACAGCTTATAATCCGTCCAAGATTCACTGTTCCACCTAACCTGCTTCCAAAGCCTGCAACACGGAATTTATCATCTTTTTCGGAGTATTCAAGATATTTCGGCAAAATCTTCATTGATACTTTTTTGCCTTTGTGATTATATGTAGTAATTTTTAATGGGTATTGATTTTTAATCGCATCTAGTATCATTCTAAAATTTCTAATATAACTTTCATCTGTATAATCATCTCCATCTTGATACTGGTCAAAAATATAGAAATCATTTGGGGTAAATAATGGTTCTATCTCTGGAAATTCTATTTCCTTCAGGTCATCTTGAAATAAATGAATTCTTGGATCTTGGCAGATAGATTTTAGCCATCGTTTCTGGATCGTTGTAAGTGGCATAGATGGATCATTCTTAAAAATCGTTGTTCCATCTGACTTTAACAGCTGCCATTTTTGCTCTCTTAATGCTGATTCAATACTTAGTATACTTTCTGAAAATGCATATTTTTCTATGATATTGCATATCTCATCTTGCTTCAATGGATGATCTAACGCTTCTTCCAGGATTTTGGCAACTGTCTGGTAATACACACTGTAAATTTCATGGAATATCATTGTTCTTCACCGCCTTCCAGATCGTATAGTTCATACATTTTTTGAATATCTCTTTTAAACTGAACTTCTAATATCTTATTTGAAAAATGAATTTCTGTGATCCGACATATAAAAGTCCTGATCCATGGCACCAGTTCACTCGCATCGTAAACTTCTGCATAAAAACGACTCGTATGATCATCAATCTTTTCGACCTTTCCACATCGTTTCTCTCGTTCTAATCTTTGATAGATATATAGTTCATTTTCTTCATAATGAACATGAAACTCTACCATCTCCATCCTCTCTCCCGACCTTGAAGTTGTACTGACACCCCATATGTACTGCTTCATATGTTCCAGTTTTTTTCTTAATTCCTCAAAATCTTGATCTTCTTTTTCTATTTTGACTGATAGCATATGATCAAGTCTAAACGAAGTAATTCGTTTAAACTGACGACTGTATGCCATTAAGTACTGTCTGCCACTTTGTACGCTGATAAAAATCTGTAATGGCACCACTTTTATTTTCGTCTTATTTCCTGTTCTTTTTTGCAGCATTTGAATTGTCGCACTGCTTTTCTTCTGCATTGCTTCGAATAACTGACACATCATATCACTGTCCATCGTTCCGGTGATATAGTGATGTTTGAATGCAAACTTACCTTTATGTTTATGTTTTGGCTGCTGATCTAATAAAAATGAACCTATAACTCCGCATGGTGCTGTTTCTGAGAAATAATCCAGGATATCTGTATTTCCTTTATAGATTTGATCTGTTTTCTTATAATACAGTGTTTTTCCACATTTTTCAGATTCTATGATGCCTTCATTCACATATTCTCTTAATTTCTTACGGATTGTTGACTCATCAAATACTTTGGGACTCTCAAAAACTGACAGATATTGATCTACTCGCTTTGTAATCTCGTGAATGGAAAGACTTTCTTTTGCTGATTCCATGATGTCCATTATGATAAAATGAAGTGTAATATCACCATCTGTAAAACTCTTTATCTTCCAAGCCTGATACAATGGATTATGTTCTGTGGTCCGGCTGTCGATGGATAAAAAGACATTTTTTCCGTTCTCTGTCTGATGAAATTGCATGTAATCTCCTAGAATACTTTCTATGCGGCGGCGTTCATTGTCGTAGGATCTTGGACTTTTTCTTGTGTATTCTTCTCTTTTTTTGAAACCATAGACATAGAATTCCCGCATGTAGCTGCGAATGCGATTGAAGTTTTTGATCAATTCTTTGTATGCCATGGTTTCACCTCATTTACACATTCCTGTTTAACTCTTCATATCTGTCTAATACTTTCATTATATTGCTTGTTTTTGCCTTATAAGTTTGTGCTACAAGATTTTTGGAATCTACTTTTTTAATCAAATTATTTTTTTTAAATCTTACAGCCTCCTTCGTTTTCTCACTTCTGTCTACTTGTTTTCCTAAATATACATCTTCTACATCTTTACAAAACCACACAAATTCATATTCATGCTCTTTACAGTATTTCTTAGCTTTTTCCAAAAATTTTCTGTCATCTTCCTTACTATCCTGTTTATCACAATCAAAACAATAGATAACTTTTGAATAATTATTTTCTGATGTAACACTATACTGTGAAATTTTCTGTTCTATTTCTCTTTGTTTTTTAGGACTATTATATTTTCCTCTACCTTCCATATATATAGGACTAAATTTAACCTCAGTTCGTTCATATTTGTAAAAATAATCAACTGTATCTTTAACATATATCCAATCTGATTTACTTTTCTTATTTGTTTCTACTACAAAAATTAATTGGAGCCCCATTACTCATCCTCCTCATCAAACCCAAATACACCAATAAAATCTATAGAATCTATATTAAATGGATTTCCTTCAATCATACCATTTCGATAAAGTTTTGATGGGGAATAATTTCCTCTTTTCGTCCAAGGATATATTTTATGGTCCTCTGATAAAAAGTCTATTGATTTATTATATTGTTTTAAAATATCCATCGGACCTACATTATGAGTTGTAAAGCATAATTGTCCCTCTCCATACTCTGCTAAATATTCTAATAGAGCACATAAATAAACATCATGTAAATTAGAATCAAATTCGTCAATAAATACAATTCCTCCTTTTACCATTTCTCTTAAATAAACAAATAATTGTATTAATTTTTTTATCCCTGTACTTTCATATTCTGCATGAATATTGTAAGTTTCATAGTTCATCACTAAATCACATATCCAGACATCATGATTTTCTTTTTTATCAATCTCTATCCCTTTTAAGTCTGCTTTAAATATTCTCAAGAATTCTGCTAATTTACTTATTGTTTTCTCAAAATCTTTATATTCATGTTTGGATACAATATTTTGATCAACTGATACTACATCTACATATTCTCTCTTATCTCTCATCAGAGATCTAACAATTGATGGATTTAATTTTTTCTCACCATTACTGTATTCATTTAAAGAATTTATTGCAACATATTCTCTATGATCATCAGATTGATCTAAAAAGACATGTAATTCTCCTCCAAAGAAAAAAAGTAACCATATATATATACCCTTTTCCATTTCATTTGGCATTGTTTTTTTATTTTGTATTATATTTTCCTTTACCGCTGGAATTAAAAATTTTTCATAAAACAAACTACTCATTGATTCCATCGTTAATAAATTTCTTGTTTTTTCAATTACATCTTTCAATAATTTATCATCTTCAATATTTAATGTCTCTATACTTCCATTAACAATTTCAAAAATGATTTTCATATTTTGACTTTTTGAAGTTGCTTTTTTTGTAGATAATTGTTCATATTCGATACTATATTTTCCTGTAACATTTTTTGATAAAATTAATTTATACCGACACATAACAGTGGCATCAATATATTTCGCCAAAAAATCGCTTTCTATAAATAATTTTCCTGTTTTTTTATTTATAATAGAATCTAAATTTTTTTGTATAATTGGATTATTTAAATAACCTGGGTCTGTAAGAATATTTTTTAATATCTTGACAGAAGTCACTATTCCTGATTTTCCAGATCCATTCATTCCATAAATTCCTTTGATATTATATCCATGCATATCTGGATCTTTAGAAATTGTTTTTTTATAAAATGATAATTTTACATCTTCATCTAACGATTTTATTCCCTTAACTGAGTAATTAATTAAATATATATTTTTCACTTCCTAATTACCTCCTACTCATATATAATTATATCTTAATAATTTCTAAAAATAAATACATTTTGTATTTATTTTATCCGTTTTTTCATCTTTTATTACTGAAAAGCAATCGAGTAGGAGGCTAATCATTAATTGATTAGCCGACCTCTCACACCACCGTGCATACCGTTCGGTACACGGCGGTTCTTTAGTTTTCACATACTGTTAGATAATAGTCAGACATGGACGTGTATCCCAATCTGGCTATTATTTTTTTCGAAAAAATTTGGTTCAGCACTTGTGCCATTCTCCAGTAACCTTTTCTACTACATGCTAGTTCTTTCGCCATCCAGTGTTCCATACCCAATGCTTTTAGCATTCGGTATCTTGTTTTTATTTTCTTCCATTGTTTCCAATAGACTGCTCGGATTCTCCGTCTTGCCCATTCATCTGTTCTTTTTAGAAGTCCTTTCATATCTGCAAGTCTGTAGTATTGCACCCATCCTCGCACGTACTCCTGATACTCCTTTTCTCGTTTTTTATTGCTTATTCCTTTGTTCCGGTCTGTCAATTCCCGGATTTTATTTTTCATCTTAACCACTGACTTTGCATGTACTCTGAGTCTGCATTTCCCTTTATATCTGTAAAAGGTGTAGCCTAGATATTTGACTTTGCTGATATGTGCTACCTCCGTTTTCTTCCTGTTTACCTTCAGGAAAAGTTTTCCTTCAATAAATGGAATGATATTTCTCAAGGTTCTCTCTGCACTCTTTTTGCTCTTACACAATATCATGCAATCATCTGCATATCGGACAAATCTGTGTCCTCTGCGCTCCAGTTCTTTATCTAATTCATTTAGCATCACATTACTAAGCAGTGGACTTAATGGTCCTCCTTGCGGCATCCCTACCTCTGTACGTTCAAATATTCCGTCTGCTATAACTCCCGCATTCAGATATTTATGTATCAGCGATATGACTCTGCCATCTTTTATGGTTCTTGACAATACCTCTATCAGTTTACTCTGGCTTACTGTATCAAAGAACTTTTCCAAGTCCATATCTATTACATATACATAGCCCTCGTCTACATTCTTTTGGCATTGTCTCAGAGCGTCGTGCGCTCCTCTTCCTGGTCTGAATCCAAAACTGTTCTCTGAGAATTGCTCCTCATAGATTGGCGTTAATTCCTGTGCGATTGCCTGTTGAATAACTCTGTCGACTACTGTAGGTATCCCCAGTTGTCGATATTCGCCTTTTGTTTCCTTTGGTATTTCTACCCTTCGAACTGGGTTCGGTTTATATTTACCTTCCCTTATCTTTTGTATCAGGCTTCTCTGGTTTTCTCTAAGGAAGGGCAGAAGTTCATCCACCTGCATTCCATCAATTCCACCTTTTCCCTTGTTTCTTTTGACTTGCTTATAAGCCTTATTAAGATTATCTTTTCGCAAGATCAATTCCAAAAGATTGTTCGTCCAATAGTCTGTGATGACACTGCTCTTTTCAGTAATCTTAGAGTAGTCGAACACTTCTGCATACTCTTTCTGTTCCGCAGATACCATTTGCAGATAG
>OKSA01000923.1_pt1 | contig 28063 bp, 24 predicted proteins | sample 1601181 | NCBI WGS metagenome assembly OKSA01 (sample SAMEA3541538, study PRJEB24748) | human gut metagenome | biome: human gut; feature: human-associated habitat; material: faeces | place: China | collected 2012
ATCGTTGTATGTGGTGACAGAAGCAAAGTGGTAAATTACAGTAGTATTTATGAATCGTCTATAGATTACAATACTTATCAGTCTACAACGACAGGATTTGATGGAGAAGGCCAGATTGACAGTGCAATTTCCTATGTGACATCAGAAGATCTTCCGGTGCTTTATACGTTGGACGGACATGGTGAAAAAGAACTGGATTCCACACTTCAGGAGGATATCCAGAAGGCAAATATTGACATTAAGTCCCTCAATCTGATCACAGAAGAAAAAGTTCCGGATGATGCGGCATGCCTGCTGATCAATGCACCTGCTTCTGATATTTCCGAATCTGAAAAAGATGCAATTATTGATTATCTGGAAAATGGCGGAAAAGCCATGATCTTCTCTGATTATACAGAAGAATCTATGGAAAACTTTGACTTTGATAAAAGATTCGTCTTTGTTCTTTCTTCTGCCTTTCTTATCTTAGCTGACTTTTCAGCACATGCAATAACCGCCTTTAGCTGTTCTAGGTTTCTGTCAAAGTACAGCTGTACCTCATCGCTTGTGACCGCACTGACAACTGTTCCAGCATCTGGATTATCAAGCTTTGTTTTAGTCTGGCCCTCGAATCTTGGTGCAGGATGCTTGACAGCTACTATCGCAGTCATGCCATTTCTTACATCCAGTCCTGTAAAGTTGTTATCCTTATCCTTAAGAATACCAAGTTCTCTTGCATACTGGTTAATGATCATTGTAAACTTTGACTTAAAGCCAGTTATGTGTGTTCCGCCTTCCTGTGTATATATATTGTTACAGAAACCAAGAATATTTTCCTCAAACTCATTGACATACTGGAAAGCGCACTCCACTTCTATGCCATCCTCACTCTTTTTAAAATATATGATATCTGTGACAGTTTCCTTACCGTTATTCAGCTCTTTTACATATGCCCTGATACCATCTGGCTCAGAATATGTAATCTTTTCTTCACTGCCGCTTCTTTTATCTTCAAAATGTATTGTAAGTCCAGGATTAAGGTAAGTTGTTTCATGCATTCTGCTTTTTATGGCATCTGACTTGAATCTTGTCTTTTCAAATATTTCTCCATCAGGTAAAAAAGTCACCTTTGTTCCTGTGTCACTCTTCCTGCATGTTCCTATTTTTTCAAGCGGAGCTGCCACCTTGCCTCTTTCATAACGCTGCTTATAAATATTTCCATCACGGTATACTAAAACTTCCAGCCACTCAGACAGTGCATTTACAACAGATGCACCTACACCATGAAGTCCACCGGATACTTTGTATCCTCCACCGCCAAATTTACCACCCGCATGAAGAATGGTAAATACAACTTCTACTGCCGGTATTCCTGCTTTGTGATTGATTCCTACCGGAATACCTCGTCCGTTATCAACTACGGTAATGGAATTATCCGGATTGATCGTTACCTGGATTTCAGTACAAAATCCTGCTAACGCTTCATCTACCGCATTATCCACGATTTCATATACAAGATGATGCAGACCCCGGCTGGATGTACTTCCGATATACATACCAGGTCTTTTACGAACAGCTTCCAGTCCTTCCAGAATCTGAATCTGATCCGCGCCGTACTCTGTATTCTCTCCGCCCATTTGCTTCCTCCTGTCATTCTATATTCATTATAATGGAAACCGATTTCTCGACAATTTTCGCAGTCACCGGTTTCCAGATAGGCATAATAATACTAGGTTATTATAGCACAAAACAGCCCTCATTCCAACAAAATCCCTTTAAATAAGAAGAAAAAAACGAGAGCCCGGTTTACACCAGACTCCCGTCAAACGTCTTACACTTTATTTCTGTTTTCTCTTTTTGTAAACAACTACTCCACCTGCGATCACGATCACAGATACCAGAAGAACCAGACCCCAGAATGCCGGATTCATCGGGTCACCAGTCTTAACCGGACGACTTGTTGCACTTCCGCCATGGCTGGATGCATCACTTCCACCGTTAGATGTACCAGAACCACCATTGCTTCCGCCAGGTGTTACAGTAGCATCCTTCTTGGTATTGGTAATCTCGATGCTTCCTTTATACTGATCAGACTCATTCAGCTTAACACTGCCTTCACCACTTACTACATATGCGAAAGAATCTTTATCGAGTACATTACCATCCTTATCGGTTTCCTTAACTGCATAAGTAACAGTATCTTTTATATTTTCTGAGAATGGAACCGTAACAGTAACTTTATCATTCTGCTTCAGTTCAACGGTGCTTACCGCCTTACCAGAATCATCAAATACAGTTGCATAGAACTTGTCGTCTACAGTCTTTTTCACACCGTCCACTACAACGTTCTTTGTAATCTCGATCTTTCCATTTACAAAGAAGCCTTCCGGAAGAGTTGAAAAAATGTTATTTACATAAGCTGCGATATCTGTAGCAACCGTATTGTCATCCACTACAACACTGTTGTCTTCCTTGTCTGCTGCATTCGTAACATTGTAATGGAAGCTGTTTTCTTTATCAATCTGCACCTCATCATTCAGCTTGATCGCCTTGTTATTCTCATCAAGCTCGAATACATAATAGGTACCTCTAAGAACATTACTGTAAGAAGCTTTGCCTGACTGTGCATTCTGGATATGGATCGTTCTGATGTAATCATCACCATATGGGATCGTACCATCCTTATCAAGGAAAAGACCAACCTTGTAAGTTGCATCGTCAGCAGTTATTTCATCCAGTTCAAACGTATTCGGGTTAATACGATACAGTCTCTTCTCAACTGTAATACCTGCAGTGTTGCTCTTCTCTGCCTTTGGATAAGCCTGTACATCGTAGATCCAGCCTTCCTCTGTGCTTGCAAAAGGAACTGTTAAGAGCATTGGAGTAACCTTAACGGAACTCTTCGCTGCACCGATTACCAGGTACATGCCCTCTTCCATATCGCTGTAAACAACCTTGCCCTGCTCATCCGAAACAGCCTCAACCGGCTTTACTGAAGAAGCAGCTGCAACCTCGGCAAGCTTTTCGGCTGCTGAATACCATTCACTTGCATTCTTGAAGGAATCAAAATCGTATCCTGCAGATGACATGGAGCTGGTCAGTACAAAATGCACATTTCCATCAAATGAAACATCCGCAACCCTGTAAAGCTTTAACTTAACACCTGTCAGCGGTGTTGTCTTGCCCTCGGCATCCGTCTGCTGAACCGTCAGATTCAGACTTCCCTTTCTTCCGGCTTCGTAAGAACCTGCCTGAACCGTTCCTGCCAGACAGCATGTCAACATGACAAACATTCCCAGGAAAGCCAAAAGCTTATTCCACATTTTAAATTTCTTTTTCTTCTGTTTCACCACGATCGGCCTCCTTGTTATTTTCTGTGATCACTATTCGTCTTTGCGGCTACTCTCTTCTGTTTTTCGGTTTTTGCGCCGAATAACTATATAAACAATGATGATCATTATGACCATAGCTACAAGACCAATGATCATAATCTTCACCGGATCAACCTTTGCGATCTGCTGGATCGGTGTCTCCTCAGCTTCCTCCTCCGGTTCAACATACTCTGTCCGGATTCCCCTTATCAGAAGCCTGTGAGTGTTGACTCCATAAGGAGTACAGGTTACCAGCGTCACATGATCCTCTCCCTCGATGATATCCAGCTCACTGGATTCCTCCGGAAGAACCGTTTTAATCTGATCTACTTTGTATGCAAGAGTCTTTCCCAGAACATGGATCAGAAAAATATCTCCATTCTTCATCTGGTCAAGATCCGTAAAAATCTTTGCACTCGGAAGTCCCCTGTGTCCAGCCAGCACCGCATGTGTGCTCGCTCCACCTATCGGAAGACTTGTTCCCTCAACATGCCCGACACCCTTTTCCAGAACCTCGGTACTGAGACCATGGTAGATAGCAAGCGTCAGATTCAGCTTGGGGATCTCGATACTTCCCATCAGCCCGTCACCATTTGGATCAAGGACCTCATCGTAAGGATGACTGAGAACATAATCCTCTTCGTTAAAAGCATCTACGATCGTATTGACCTTATGCTCCGCGTTGTATTCCTCAGCCTCCTGCCAGAGCTTTTCGTACTGGTCATCCGACAGATCACTGACGGATTCATTGTACTTGGTTACAAGCTGCGCATTTCGGTACTCATTCCAGTAATTACTGATCGTTGGGTAAGTAAAGATACCCGCACCGACGAGAAATATCAAAATAATAAATATATTAAGTAATTTTGAGCCTTTTTTCTTCTCTTTTTTCATAGTTTACTTTTTGTCGCGTTTTTTCTTTCTGTTTTTCTTATCCTCCACCCGATTAACAATCGTTACGATCACTACCGCAATCACAATACCAATTACCACACAGAGAAGTAGCATCTTCTTAGTTGGATTTGCAAGCACTGGTACCTTTTTCTCTGTCTTTTCTATCTCTTTGGCTTCTTCATAAGGAATTCTGTGTCCCCTTACAAGAATCCTGTGCGTGTTGACTGCGTATGGTGTACAGGTAATAAGAGTTACATAATCCTCGCCTTCGGTAATCGCCAGTGAAGAAGTTTCCTCCGGCAGAACCGTCTGTATCAGGTCTGCCTCATAGGCAAGGGTCTGACCCAACACATGCAGGTAAAATACATTTCCAACCTCTACCCTGTCCAAATCTGTAAAAAGCTTTGCACTCGGAAGTCCTCTGTGTGCGGAGATGATACAATGTGTACTTTCACCGCCAACCGGAAGACTGCTTCCAAACAGATGACCTGCTCCCTTTTCCAGAGATTCCTCTGTGGTGTAGTGATAGATTGGAATGGACTGTCCGATCATCGGAACCTCCACATATCCCATCATCCCATCACCATTTAAATTAAGAAGGGATTCATAAACAGGATCCGTCTGGCCATCCCTTACGGAAAAAGCATCCGGAACACTTTCCTGCTTGATCTGCTTGTTGTATTCCTCTGCTGCCTTCCACATCTCAGCGTTCTGATCCGACTCTGTATCGGAAGATACCACCGAATCATATTTACTGATCAAAAGGCTGTCTCTGTACTGGTTCCAAATGTTACTGACTGTAGGATACAGCAGTATGGACAACCCTACCAGAAACATTAATATTAATCCTAAATATTTTTTTGCGTTCTTTCTCATAGGTTTCTCCATGCTGTTGTAATTTATTTTTTACCGTTACCGGCCTCCGAAGAGGCCGGCCGGTAAGAAGATGAGTTAATGAGTATTTCTTTTATCATAGATACCTATCTGGTATCATTATACCACTTGTTACTTGTAATGATAACTATCAGTTATCTTATTTGTTAGCTTTTCTGCGACTTACGAAGAATGCGCCTGCTGCACATGTCATAAGAACAACACCAACGATTGTGAAGAGATATGTACCCATGCCACCTGTGGATGGAAGAGCGGAGAGTTTGGTATCTGTCATGGATGCTGTACCAGTTGTAGCAGAAGCTTCCTGACCTGCTTCCCATCTTACTACTGAATCATCAGAATTGATAGAATAACCATCTGGTGCTACAACTTCTTTAAAGTTATAATCTTTGTATGTAGAGTCAAGACCTCTTACTACAGCCTGACCATTTGCATCTGTAACAATCAGATTGCTTTCTGCTTTTGCTGCAGTTTCATCATTTGTCCATCCTGTAACTACATACTCATTATTAGTCTTTGTAGTATCTTTTGATACCAATGCATATTTTTTAACAGATTCTTTTCCATTACCAGTTTCTACTTTTTCTGTTCTGTATAAAACAAATTTTGCATTTGCTAATTTTTCTTCGCCTTCACCAGTTTTTGTTAATGTTACTTTACCTGTGTATAATATATCTGTTGCTGGTGTAAAGTCATGATTTCCATCACCTGGAATAACCTCGTTGTTTACAGTTTCTGATTTAACTTTTGCCTGATATGTAATAACAACCTCTTTATTAGCATTAGTTCTGTTTTTTGCAATATCACTTAAGTCAAGTGTGAAGGTTTTTTTGCCATCAGTTGTAGTATTTACAGCAACTGTTTTTGTTTCCGCATTCGCAGTACCAATTTTAACTGAGAGAGCAACTTTTCCTTCAGCATTTGTTACATATTCTGCACCTTCAATTTTATCTGTGATTGTGTAAGTAACATTAGCAACATCATCTGCAATATAAGGTACATTTGTTCTAACTGTATAAGTTACAATACTGTCAATTTCTACAACGCCATTATCATCACCGTTTCTTTTTTCGATTTTGATTGTTGTTCTCTTAGCATTAACTGTAACATCTTTTAAATCAGCAGGAACGCCTGTTGTTTCGTCATATGCATCAAATTCAACATATGCTGCCATTGGGCTATAAACATAATTTGCAGTATCTGTTGTTGTAGCTTTAATTGCATAGATACCTGCTGAAGTTACATTAATTGGATTAGTTGTGTCAACATACACTGAAGCTAAATCAGTTTCAACATTTGCCATTGCACTCTGGAAATCTGCTGTTGTTGCAGCAGTTGCGCCAGTTGGATTTTTTGCATTAGGATTTTTAAGTAAAATTAATTTCCAAAGAATCTGCTGATCTGTTAAGTTCTTAAAAGCAACAACTTTCTTGAAAGATGCAGCTGCATTATTTTTAAATTCCCAACCTGTTTCTGTTGCTACGTTTGGCTGTACAATCTGTACATAATGTAATGTTGCCCCAGCATCAAGATTGTTAACTGTAATTTCTGCAGATGGACCATCAGCAAATACTGCTGTACACATAGATAATACCATAATCGCTGCCAGTACTAATGCACTGATCTTTTTAAATAAATTCTTCATATTATTCCTCCTTAATTTTCCTTTTTCTCATTTTCCTTTTGTTTTTGAGTTATTTAGTTTTCCGTTCAACCAATGAGTTGCATCTAAACTTTTATCCTGCTATGTTATCCTCCTTTCGTTTATTGTTTATAAACAACAGGAGTGCAGCTGTAATAAATGCCACGCCACTGATTGTAAAACCATAGATTCCCGGGCCGCCTGAGCTTGGAAGACTGTAGATTCTTGCATTTTCAATCTGATAAGCTTTCATTGATCCTGTCGTAGTTGGCTGAATCACAGTAGTATTTGTTTTATATACTTTAACATCTTCTCCCGTACTGCTAATCTCAATTCGCCACGGATCTGCTGGTAACGAATATCCTGTACCTGCTTTTGTTTCAACTAACAGATACTTACCTGGCAATAACTTTTCGAGACTAAATTTTCCACTTTCACCAGATACTATATTATCCTTTACCTTATCTCCCTTTTCCCAACTTTCATTGGCTTTATAAAGTTCAAATTCAACACCACTGATTGTAATTGTATTACCATTCAAACCTTTTGTAGCGTCAACCTTTACAAAGTTCACATCTGCTGTTATTTCCTTATTTGTGAAATCAGCTACACCGACACATCCAGGTCCTGCATAAGTTGCATGATTAACATTTTTAACCTTTAATTCTTCAGCCTCTAATGCATTATTATTATTAGTATCTGTACCAATTGTAAATGTAACATCCTTGGTAGTAGTATTATTAACTGCCAAACAATTTGTTTTACTTTCATTGGATACTGCAGTTTCTAATGCATAACCATTATAAGATGTTTCTTTTACAACATATTCGCCTTTGGATAAGCCAGTGATTGTAACACTTGTATCGTTACCAAATTTAGCTACGTTATCACCTTGTTTAATCGTTGCAGTTATTTCTTCCGGTGAAGTTACAAGTTCTTCTTCGACTTTACTTCCATTTTCTGTTGTAACTTTATAAATCTTAAATGTAAAGCTTGCATCCTTTTGAGCTTTATCATCACCAGAAAGTTTCTTGGTGATCTCAATCTGTCCAGCAATGACATTTACTTTATAAGTACCTTCTTTAGTCAAATCTGAACTAACAACCGTTCCACCCTCTGAAGTCGGATCCTTAACTAATGTTTTAGATAATTTGGTTTTTCTCTCATCTAATGAATATGGATGATAAATAACTGTTAACTTGTACTGTTCTACTGCTGTTCCTACTTCAGTAGCAGTATGTTCATTTATATTACCTTTAACAGCATTATAAGTACAAATAAATTTTCCTACCGCATCAGTTGAACCAGGATAAGTGTATTCAAATTCTTGATCTTCACCTATAGTTAACGGTTTTGTCTTTCCATCAAGTTGCTTAATGTTTAGCGTTTTAGCAAGTTCATTTCTGAAATTCTGAGCACTAATAGGGTCGCCTTTGAATACAGTTATTTCCTTGTTTTCGATGTTCAAATCCAGAAGTTTTACATTCACAGATGGCTGTTCAAATTTCTTTACACCCCCACCATTCAGATAAATACCGGAAGCAGCGCCATTGGTAGGAATCATATTTCCACCGATGAAGTCATCCTTGGCTTTAACTTTAAAACTAGCCTTCCAACCTTTGTCTGCTTCTGCAGTTGCTGCTGCATTTCCAATCTTAGCTGCAGCACCTGTCCAGGTAATAGTGGTTGTACCATCTGAATTTTTAACGATTGTTACCTTTCCTACTTCTTTATTTTCATCGTCTTTCCATGTAATTTCTGTATTTGATTCATTAACTGTACCTTTTTCCCCTGCGATTACCTTATCAGCTAAAGCTTTTATACTATCTTCAGTTAATTCAAATCTCGCATCAATTACATCTACGATGCTCGTAGGTTGTACGGTATAAAGATCACCAATCTTACCCGCAATAAGTTTAAATTCATTCACAAGGTCGGTAACATTGTTTGCATCATATGCATGGTCAGAACCAGAAGCTATATTTTTTGCAAGGAACTCCGAACCCTTTGTCCAACTATGCTTATTAAAAATACCATGAAAACCATATTCTGTATCAGGATGTCCCGCTTTCCAGTAAAATCCATCATTGTCGCTAAGTCCTACACCAACTGTATATAAAACAGCTTTTCCGTCATTGGAATCTTTTATTTTATTTGCATACTTAAGTGCTTTATTTGCAGTCATACAATTGAAATCTTGATTATTACTATATTCTGGCATACCATCTGTCATAAACAAGACATATTTATCATTACCTTTAGCTACACTGCTTAGTTGCTCATATGCTACTTTTAATGCACTTCCCATAGGTGTTCCTCCACCTGTGGCTCGTCCACTCTTAATAAATGTATTTAATGCAGCCACACCTGAATCATTCAATTTTGTAAAATCACACTTATCCGTTAATCCATAACCAGAATCAGTTTCAGTTCCACTATACCAAATGATTGATACTTGACTATCCGCAGATTTTTTGCTTAACGTTTCTATAAACTTTTTCGCTGCATCTCTCAGAGCAGCAATTTTTTTAGTACCACCTATTGAATCATTCATTGAGTCGCTGGCATCCAGTACCAGTACAACACTGGCATTTTTAGCCTCCTGATCAGCTTCTTTTCCAGTCACCTCCGCATTTAGATCAATCTGATAAATTCTGTTCTTATCGTCAACTACCTTAGCGCTCTTGCTGCTTGTCAGATTCTTTTCGGCCTCTTCTGTTTCTGTGTAGTTGATGATCTTATTACCTTCGACTTCAGTCGTTTCGTCTGCTTTATAAAGTTTAGCTGTAGCTTTATTACCATTGTCTACGGTTACTTTAATTTTATAGGTTTCTTTAAGTGCTACATAACCATTCGGAGCAACAGTTTCTGTTAATGTATATTCTCCAACTTTAAGATTATCAAATTTTATCTTTCCTTCTTCATCTGTTGTTGCTATTGGATATGTATCACTACTATCATTGTCATTTGTTAATCTAAACATTGCACCTGGCAATGGCTTGTTATTTGAATTTGTTTTTTTAATAGTTATCTCCGCAAGAGGAACATTATTCACATCCACAAATTTAGGATCTGGAATTGTAAATTCCATCTTACAGTTCGATGCCCAAGCTCCTCGTTCCATATAAAGAATTGTTAGCCTGTGTGTTTTTTTCTTATCATCATCCTTTGTAGCACCAACACCTTCTTTAAATTCTAACGCATCCCAGAGATCTGTAGTTTCACTTAATGCTTGATGAATTCCACCTAAATCAATAACTACTTTTCCATCAAGAAGTACCCAAAGATCATCATCACCTGTAAAAGAGTAGTTTAATGGTCCAACATAATCTCCAAGTTTAAAGTTAATATCATATCGCATTCCAAAATAGTATTTTGCTCCCTCAACATTATCATTTTTTAACTCAGATTGTATCAATGGAAAAAAGTTTGAACCATCACCATTGTATGTAAATATATTACCGCCCGGTTGTCTTACCCCGTTTAACTTATAAGTATTACCTTTCTTTTCTAACTGTAAATCATAACCTGTATATTTATCTTTTCCTTCATCAAGATGCTCATCTGTAAAAAATCCTGGCTGATCAACGTTCCAGTTAACCGTTGTAAAATCGGGAGACAATCCACTTATCAACTCTTTCGTAATACCATCTTCTCCCGCACGATATTCATTGGCATTTTTATTATCTTTTCCCAATGCATCATAAGTTAACCCTGTTTGTTCCTTCGTTCCCATAATCATCCGCTTATTCTCAGCACCGCCATGATAATGAGACTCATCATTGATTCCCCGTCCATTGTCCGGCTTTACCTGGTAATCATAAAATACAACGTCACCATATTTTGTTGATTCCTCAGGTTTATAATATATTTTTACTGTGGTATCGCTAACTACTTGAATCTCATCAGTACTACTTACTGGAGTCTCTGTTCCATCTTTTACAGTTACAACTTTTTCTACTGTATAATTCTCTGTTGCTCTGTAATCAGGAATTTTACCTCCGACATTTATTTCTCTAACTGTATCAGCATATATTTTAGTATTACCACAATAATGTTGCAGCGTTACTTCTACGGTACTTTTCCCTGTATTTACAATTACATAAGTAGAAGAATGAGTCGTATCAAATTCAACATTTCCTTCTTCGTTAACGCTGCCGTCCATGTTTTCAACGTTTTCATTTTCGTCTACATGATATACGTCTGCGTCTTCTGCTTTTTCTTCTTCCGGGAATGATACTTCGACTTTTACTGTTTCGCCCGGCTGAATTTCTTCGCCATCAAGAAGGAACTTGATATCGTATGCACGAAGGTTTTCAATTGCTTTTTGCTGTTCGATTGCATCCTGATTAATCTGCTCTTCTGCTTCCTGGCTGATTTCTACAGGTGTTACAGATAGTTCAGCTTCGTCCGGAAGATCTTCTGGATTTGTAAGAGTAACTTTAACATTTACTTCATCACTCTCATAATCATATCTTGTGATTTCAGCAAGTGCCTGTTCTTCTACTTTAACATCCTGCTCTTCAGTCTCAACAACTTCCGCCATATCGCTTCTTACATAAGCTTGTGCTTCTTCGTAGGAAACTTTGTACCAGGTGAATTCATCTTCATCAGTTACTGTTTCGAGAAGTGGAAGCTGAGTGTCTGTATCTACTGTTGCGATCACGTCTGCTTCTGTGGAAGGAGACACGCGAAGGTTAACTTCGTCTGCGGTGATGCAGATCATTTTGATCTGTTCCTGATCTGGTGCTTCTTCCGGATTCTGTTCTTCCTCAGAGTTTTCTACATTATTCTCTGTGTTGGTTTCTTCTCCGTTCTCTTCGGTATTTTCGGTGTTGGTGTCTGCATTTACTTCTTCGTTATTTACTTCACCGTTTTCTTCTTTATTCTCATTGTTTTCATTATCATCTGCTGCCGGTGTGCTGCTCCATACAAATGTGAATGCTGCGGTAGCTGCTGACTGGAAAGCTGCTTTTGTGAGCTGTCTGCTTTCATTTGTTTCAACTGTAAGCTGATCTTCTTCGGCTTTGAGTTCTGTCAGTTCCAGTTCGGAAGTTTCTTTGTTGGTTCTGATCATGGCTGCTGTCACTGTGGATGCTGCCGGATCTGTCAGTTCCGGTGAAGAAGCTTCTTTATAAGTAAAGCTGTAATTAACTTTGCCTGCCGGTTCAACCGGGTTGCCATCTGCATCTGTAAAAGATACGTTGTAAGCGAGGAAACCGTCGAGGTTTTTGCCCTGGCTCTGAAGCTGCTCTGTGATCTTGGCTGCCAGTTTGTTGTACTGGTCTGTCATCTCAGCATCTTCGGTGTTGTTCTCGACTGCCTTGACGATCATCTGTGTTCCGTTTGGAAGGACACCTGCCGGAGCTTCGGCTTTGATCTCGATTGTTTCGTTTTTAAGATTTACGATACAGCTTACAGGCTGTGCTGTTTCTTCGGCTGGAGCGCTGCCGCTGCTCTCGGACGTTCCATCTGTGAACATGTTCTCGCCTGATGAGAAGTCAACATCGCAGGAACCAAGGTCATCGGATTCGCTGTATGTTTCGTCCGTACTCTCTTCCGATTCGAAATTCACATCTGTGCCGAGATCGTCTCCTGTATCTTCGGATGTATCAGCTGCTGCGGAATCCTCCTCAACTTCGACCATGTCTACCATGTCATCGAAGGAACTCGCCTGAGATACATAGTCTGTATTTATTAATACAGTCGAGCAGAACAGCACGATTGCAAACATCATACTGAGCACCCGACATGTCAGGCTTCTGTTCTGATTCCGTTTCCTTTTTTTGATTTTTTTATTATTTTCTCTTTTCATATTAACATCCCCTATTATATGCATGATGATAATAAAAAAATTATCGTTAACTGCTTCACGTACAACTTATTTAAGATTTAACGACATTATAACAGGTGAACTGTTTCGTCACCTATTTCGTCAGCCGCTTTCAGCAACATTTTTAGTACTATTTTGACAATTTTCGATTATTTTGAGTAAATCGAGCTCGCTGTTGAAATCTTCCCGCTCGTTGTTTTTCATATGATAGACACTTCCCTGCCATGTAGCGCTCTGACGGTATCTGACATATACAGCCAGGGTGTCTATGCTTCCTCTCTGTTCAAGGATCTGTTCACGGTTGCTGACCTCTGTAAAAGAGATTCTTTTTTCATTTGCTGGTTTCTGCTGTTTGTCTTCGTATGTCCGTAGCTCTGTTGATGACTGAGGAAAGTTCAGCTCGTTCATGAATCGCTCCATATAGCGGAAGAGTTCATGAATACTTCGGAAGAATATTGGTTCTTCACTGTAATAACAGTAAAATCTTCCGGACCTTTCTACTCCGTCTATGTTGTCTATGCAGACATTTACGATATTGGAAGCAGAAATGTTGAGCTTTTCTTTCATCATTCATCCACCTCCAGTGCTCCATCAATCAATCTGATCAGTTCAAGTGCACTCCTGAAACTTTTCTTTTTATTGGCTTCCGCCCAGGTCACTTCGCCCTGCCATGTGGCATTGTCACAGTGACTCACATGTACTACAAATGTCCCTGTATGTTTTTTTTTGTCTTTTTCCATCTGCTCTGCTTCCTCCGTCAAGATCCGATCACTGTATTTTTATTTTTAATCACACGATAACACTCACTTATTTCAGAGTATTTTTATTATAGCATCGGGGGTATTTCTTCAACTGTTTCGTGATTCTGCTTTTTGAACATTTTTTCATATTTTTTCGACAATGTTTCTGATAATTTGCGAGGGGGGCTGAGATTTTGGGGGGACGGGAGATTTCCGGGCGCAAAAAAACCCGGAGGGGATCTCCGGGCTGAATAGTTTTACTTCTATATTAATTATTAATGTTGTTTGTTTTAGTCGTTGCAGACCTCACCGAGTGAAGCAACGTAGTAGTCGATTGATACGTTCTTGCGGCGGGTGAGTCTTTTGTTGAATTCTTTGTTGATTCGTTTTGATACGAGTGTGCAGTTTTCCTGGGTTATCCCTATCAGCATTACGAGATACTGCTGGATGTTGTATCGGGTGTAAAAATCGCCTTTACGGACTGCTTTCTGAATGGACTCGCGGAGAAGTTCTGAATAGTATTTCTGATTTTCGTCGTCTGTCTCGATATTTATAAAGTTCAGGGTGCAGAGCATCAGGAATACGGACATGCCGGTTCGTTCCATCATGCGGCCGAACACGTGGTAAACGTCCACAAAGCTTGGATAGGTGCAGTAGTAAGCGCCTTCGATGGATTCTTTTTCGCGGAGGCGGTACTTGATGTCTTCGATTGCGCCTGCTGCCTGTGAGGTTCGCTCTCCCATAAGTTTGAATCGCTCGAGCATTCCGGCGGATGGTGACAGGCCGAGTTCGTCGAACATCAGCTTGGTTGTTCTTTTGTAAACATCGAGGCCGTCTTTGTAGCGGGACATTCCGATGAGGCTGTCGATTTCCCATATCTGCCAGTCATAGAATGGGTAGATTTCGGCTGCGCTGTGTGCGACACGGTAGAGTTCTTCGAATTTTTCTTCGGTTTTCAGGTAGTGGCACAGTTCTTCGACACAGTCGAAATACATATCTCGACATGCGATGTTTTCGACTGCCGCCCAGTCCTCGCCCATCATATCCGGGAGGAATTCTCCGGTGTAGAGTTTCCATGCTTTGGCGTAGATTTCCATTTTGGTCTTTTGGGATTTTTCGTGACGTGCTGATTCGATCGTCTGCTTGAAGTCGCATACGTCTACTGAAGTTTCGATATCCGGGTCCCAGGTACACATTCCACCATTTATATTGATGTAACTGCTTTCCGGAAGCCCCGCTGCGGTGAGCTGCTTTCGGAGCCTGAATATTGTGTTGTTGAGGCTGCCGTTTTTATTTTCGACATCGCTTCGGCCATACAGGGCATCGATGAGTGCTGCTTTGGAGATTCCTCCATCCTGTGTATGTAGAAGTAATAATTGAAACAGCTGTGTGGTCTTTGATACATTGTTACGGTCCAGGACCAGTTCTTTTCCTTTATATTCCAGTGTAAATCCACCTAACATTCGAACTTTCAGTATATTTTTCATACTTTTCTCCTTCAACAGATATTGTGCTCTGTTTCTTGTCTTTTCATTTTGATTAGACTTATCCTTATTTAGCATATCATTCAATACGTTAAAGTTCTACCACCAAAATACACAAAAAAAGACTGTTATTATTATTCAATCCGCTAATAACAACAGTCTTTTAAGCTCTATCTAGCAGATAATTCCTTTGCTATCTCATCTATTTTTTCCTGAGTATAACCGGTATACTCTTTTATCTTGTCCATAGTTTCATGATTCATAAGCATTTTCTCAATCAACTCTCTTCGTCCAAATTCAATTCCCTCCTGTTTTGCTTCCTCCCGTAATTCATCAATTGCAAGACACATACTTGTTTCCTCCTTTTCTTCATTGAATTTCAGTTTTGAGTTAGTAAGTGTATTCAGCATGACTACCGTTTCTGTCTTCATGTTCTGAAATCCGTCATCGGTTTGGATCAGGTCAACCAGTTTTTCTTTTTCCTTCGAATATTTGATATACAACAGTACTTCCCGCAGATCTGTGTGAAAACGGTTGATTTCTCTGTTACGACCGAACGGCCGAAGATAATAAGATACAGTTTCCTGTAAAGAACAAAAAGAAATGTGATGCTTTGTTATATTTTAGCACAATATGCTCCGCAAGTCCACGAGAACATTTTGCTCTTTTTTTCGACATAAAAAACAATCCCACCGCAATTGTTGTAGGATTCTTAATATCAACTTGGTGATAGGCATCTGCAAATTCATATCCAGCAAGTTGCAGATGCTTCCGACCCCGACCAGGCATCTACAAATCCAATTCCAGCAAGTTGCAGATGCTTCCGACCCTGACCAGGCATCTGTAGCTCCCAAAACAACAAATCAAAGATGCCCACCGGTGAATTTTCTTCTCAAATTCGCTGGTGGGCATCTTTATTGCATCTCTATTTCATCAAATAGCTATATATGTCTCTTTTTGATACACCGCGGTCTTTCGCGACCTGCTTCATGGCATCTTTACGGGACATTCCCTTTTTTTCATAAATTTCCATATGTTCTTCTATGGAAATCTCTTCCCACGAGGCAGCTGCTTCTTCTTTCAGTTCCTGACGGCTTTTGCCCTCGATAACCAGGACACATTCCCCAAGTGGCTTCTCTTTCTCATAATAAGCAAGCAGGTCATCAATCGTTGAATGGAAGGCTGTCTCATGCTTCTTGGTCAGTTCTCTGCAAAGTGTCATTCTGCGGTTTCCAAGGGTTTCCCTCAGATCTCGCAGTGTCCTTACAAGTTTATGCGGAGCCTCATACAAAATGATCGTCCGGGTCTCATTGACAAGCTCTTCCAGAACTTCTTTGCGCTCTTTTTTGTCCATCGGAAGAAATGCTTCAAAAGCAAACCGTCTGGTAGGAAGTCCTGATAATGTAAGCGCGGTAATGCATGCTGCCGGACCCGGAAGGGATGTTACTTCGATTCCGGCCTCATAACACATCGCAGCCAGTTCTTCACCCGGATCCGAAATTCCCGGTGTGCCCGCATCCGTGATCAGTGCGATATTCATACCGTTCTGCATCTTCTCGATCAGTGTATATGCTTTTTCAATCTTGTTATATTCGTGATAACTGGTCATCGGTGTTTTGATTTCAAAATGATTCAGCAGTTTAATACTGTTTCGGGTATCTTCTGCCGCGATCAGATCCACTTCCTTCAATGTGCGGAGTACTCGAAGTGTAATATCTTCCAGATTTCCGATTGGGGTTGCACAAAGATATAATTTTCCACTCATCCGGGAATCCCCTTTCTCTCAGATTATTTGATTCTTTTATACTCTTCCGTATATTTCAAGAATATCACTGGTATAAACACCTGGTTTCTCATAGACGATCAATGGTCGCTCCACCGTTATTCTGGAATTTCCACCTTTTCGTGCTTCGATCAGAACCATATTGGGTTCACGATCTATGTACGGGTACACCAGCTGCATTCTCTTGGGTTCCAGTTTATATTTCATGAGAACCTGAAAGATTTCTGCCAGACGGAAAGGTCTGTGGACCATATAAAAACGTCCTCTGTCTTTCAGCACTGCTGCTGCCTGGCTCACTACATCTTCCAGTGTACAGAGAATCTCATGTCTTGCAATTGCTTTTGCCATGTATGGGTTCTGCAGACCATGCTGTCCGATCATATAGGGCGGATTGCTTGTCACTGCATGAAAAGAAGCTGCTCCAAAAATTTCAGCAGCTTCCTTTATGTCTCCGCATACGATATCAATATCAGCTTCCAGATGATTGTACGATACGCTTCGTCTCGCCATATCTGCACATTCTTCCTGGATCTCAAGTCCTGTCAGATGTGAACCCTTGTCTTTGGCTTTCAGCAGAAAAGGAATGATTCCCGTTCCGGTTCCCATATCCAGAACCTTTTCATTCTGTCGGATATCTGCAAATCCAGATAACAGAACTGCATCCATTCCGAAGCAGAACTTTTCCGGATTCTGTATCACATACAAACCATTCTGAAGATCATCAACCCGTTCTCCCGGATATACCAGATCATTCTGCGGATTTTTTTCCATGGGATTTAGAATCTCCTTCTTTTTACTCAATGTCCCTTGTTTCTTTGTCAGTGTTCTTTGCTTTTTTCTTGCGTGACCGGAATTTCAGTTCTCCTACCGGATATTCCTGAATCTCCTTTTCATCATTGACTTCCACGATTACTTTGACTCTCTGTCTGAGAACATTTACACTGTGTACAATTCCCTGTAATCCATCCGGAAGAGTAACCGTATCTCCGGTTCCTGGAAGGCTCTTGTTCAGTGCTTCGTAGGTTTCCTGCTCATTCTTGAGACAACACATCAATCTGCCGCAGACACCGGAAATCTTGGTCTGGTTCAGTGACAGATTCTGCTCTTTTGCCATCTTGATAGACACAGGTGCAAACTCGGAAAGATAGGTGTGACAGCAAAGCTGTCTGCCGCAGATGCCGATTCCCCCAAGAATCTTAGTCTCATCTCTTACTCCGATCTGGCGAAGTTCGATTCTTGTCTTAAAGATAGCTGCCAGGTCCTTGACCAGCTGACGGAAATCAATTCTTCCATCTGCCGTAAAATAAAACAGCACTTTGTTATTGTCAAATGTATACTCCGCATCGATCAGTTTCATTTCCAGACCATGTTCGCGGATTTTTTTCTGGCAGATTTTAAATGCCTCTTTTTCTTTCAGGCGGTTCTGTTTCTCCCTGTCCTCATCTGCCTGTGTGGCAACGCGAAGGACTTCTTTCAGCGGATGGACCACCTCATCCTCACCCACTTCTTTCGGTCCGAGTACAACTCGTCCGAACTCCACACCGCGGGCAGTCTCTACGATCACATGATCACCGATCTTCATTTTATAGTTTTTCGGATCAAAATAATAAATCTTTCCGACATTTCTGAATCTTATACCAACAATTTTTGTCATTCTATCTCTCCCTGATTGTCAGGAACAGAAGTTCAAGTGCAAGTTCAAAATTAACGTTTGCACGAAGCCTTACTTTTGTTTTTTCCAGTGCTTCCAGAATCTTTTCCAGGTTCTCATAGGAACGCTGGCTCGCCTGTTCCTTTATATAATTGATTTCTTGTTTAAATACCAGGTTGTCAACCTCCTGAGTTGCCTTAAACATAAGAACATCCCTGAACCAGAACTGGAAAATATCCAGATAATCACTGATATTCTGCTTTTCATCAGAAAGTGCCTTGATCTCATCGGACAGTTCATATACTTCCATCGTATTTACATACTTGAGAATCTTCAGGGCTTTCTCCGTCATTCTGGAAAACTCTTCTGATGTAGCAGCTTCTTTGGCTCTGCCAATACTTCCCTGTGCAAAGGAAGCATCTATCTCTGCCTGATAATCCGGCACATGAAGCCGTTCCATCAGGTATTTCTTAACAAGGCTGTCATCAACCACCTTCAGATCCAGACGCACACATCTGGACTGGATCGTCGGCAGAAGTGCATCCACATTGCTGGTCAGCAGCATGATCACTGCATATTCCGGTGGTTCTTCTATTGTTTTGAGAAGAGCATTCTGTGCCTGTACCGTCATCATCTCCGCATCAGGAATAATGTAAATCTTGTGCGGACTGCTGTATGGCTTAATCGCAACATCGTGGATCACCTGTTCCCGGATCTCATCAATAGAGATTGTACCAGGTTTCTCATGATTGACCATAATGATGTCCGGATGATTCTTGCCCAGCGCCTTCTTACAGGAGTCACATTTCTGACATGGCTCTGTTCCACCGGCTTCACACTGCAGTGTCATCGCATATGTGGTTGCAAGAAGCTTCTTGCCGGATCCGGGTCTGCCTGTAAAAATATATGAATGGGAAACTTTTCCCGTCTTCATGGCATTTTGGAGATGCCGGATAATTTCCTCGTGTCCGATAATATTATTGAAACTGACCATTCAGAATCACCTCTCTTGTTTATAGTTTCATATACGAATCTTTGTTCGCTATAGAGTCATTATACCATACTTTATTAGCCATTCAAAACTATTTTTAACTATGACATGGAATTTATATATTTTATAATATTTTCGACACATAAATCCAAATCATCATTAACAAATCTCTTCTGTATATCTGCCTCTTTTATTTTTTCTTCAGAGAAATCCTCTTCATCTGCAAGAAAACGCCTGCAGAGTTCTTTGTATTTCGGTGTTTCCTGTTCCTGTTCTCTTCTGATCGCGCGGATCAGACGTTCGCCATCTTCTACTTCAATATAAACAGGTATGACGGATTCTTTTCCGTAATAACATTTCATCTTCTGAAAAGATTCCAGCGTTCCGATTCCAAGATAATTCCCACTGTTCAGGTCGATCTGTCCGTCGTCCGCTGTAAAATAAGTCCATATTCCATAAACGGTATTGTAGGCACGGGATTCGATTACCTTTCCCGCTGTCTCAAACTCCTGCAGTCTGCGCTCGTCTGTAAAATAATACTGTACACCATCTTTTTCTCCGTCACGTACCGGTCTTGTTGTATACAGGATCAGTTTTTTCAGATCCAGTTCTTTATTACCGGCCAGTCTGGAATATATTTTATCTTTTCCAGAGGCACTTTTACCCATAATATAAAAAATCTTACCCATGAATTTCTTCGTCTTGCTCCTTTGTACTCTGGGGCTGTTGTTCTACCACAAGGATCGTCTTATTTGTATAGTCTTCCAGTCCCTGCAGATATAACCCCTTATCCATGTATATTCTCATATTACGGATAAATTGTCCAGTAATCTGTTCTCCCGGAGTGATCAGCGGAATTCCCGGTGGATACAGATAAGCAAATTCTGCTGAAATTCTGCCGATGCTTTCTTCCAGCGGACATTTTTCTGTCGGTGCTTCCATGGCATCTGCCATAGACATCATCTGCGTCAGTACAAAATGCATGGATCTGGTGTCCAGTTTTTTATTTTCTTCTGCCGGTATTCCTGCTTTTATCAGGTCTGCCTGTTCCTGATCCAGTTCTTCGATTGCCTGACACAATCGCTCAAAACCTTCTTCACGGTCTCCTACTGATGCAATAGCGAGCACATAATTTTCGGACTCCATTTCCATCTGAATATGGTAGCGGTCAAGAAGGATATGATACAGGTCACTTCCTGACAGTAAAGAAGCTCTGGTAGAAAAGACCAGTTTGGAACGGTCATAATCGAAGACTCCATTCTTTCCTTTGACCGGATCTACCAGGCGGATATATTTGCACACGGAAAGTCTCTTTCTTGTCTGTTCCAGTATTCTGGTGAAATCACGGAACATCTGTTTTCCTTCTGCTGCCATCGTATCCATACAGGCATCGATACTTGCCATCAGAATATACGACGGGCTGCTGGTTTGATAGATTCCCATAAATCTGCGGATCAGCCTGCTGTCAACGCGGTCGCTACAGTTATGAAGTACGGCAGTCTGTGTCATGGCCGGCAGTGTCTTGTGAAAACTCTGGATCACGAGATCTGCCCCAAGTTCTGCTGCCGAAGCCGGAAAATAATTTGAAAAATGAAAATGTGCTCCATGTGCTTCATCTACGATCAGCGGCACTCCATATTTATGTGCGATCTCTGCAATCTCTTTTACATCTGAGACAACACCGTCATACGTAGGTGAAGTGATCAGTACCGCCTGTATCTCCGGATTCTCAGCCAGACATCTTTCCACTTTGTCCGGAAAAATTCCGCCGTTTATCCACCACTCACTGTCCATCTGTGGATAAATATAGGCAGGTTTCAAATTTCTAAGATAGATGGCATGATACACTGCTTTGTGGCAGTTTCTTGCAACAAGGATCTGTCCATTCCTCGGAACCGCCGCTGAGATTGCCGCAAGAAGTGCTGCGGTACTTCCATTAACACTGTAAAAGCTCTCCCTGGTCCCATACAGTTTCGCCACATTCTGTTGTGCCTCCAGAAGAAGGTCTTCCGGATGATGGAGATTATCAAAGCCTTCTATCTCAGTGATATCTCTTTCAAGAGGGAACTCCCCTCTGACAGATGCGGAATTTCTTTTGTGCCCCGGCATGTGAAACGGATAGTAATCAGCGCGGCTGTATTCTTCTAATTTTCTGTATAATCTCTCCATTAAAGATTCTCCATGTCTGTTATACCTTGAAGCGATAACCTACTCCCCATATAGTCTCTATATACTGAGGCTTCGCTGTATTGAATTCGATTTTTTCACGGATCTTCTTGATATGAACCGTGACAGTTGCAATATCTCCTACAGATTCCATATCCCAGATCTGGCGGAACAGTTCTGCTTTTGTAAATACGCGGTTCGGGTTCTCTGCCAGAAAAGTAAGGAGATCAAATTCCTTGGTCGTAAATGTTTTTTCTTCTCCGTTTACCCAGATACGTCTCGCAGTCTTGTCTATCTTGATGCCACGGATTTCAATAATATCATTCTTTACCACACTGGAACCTACCAGTCTGTTGTATCGCTCCATATGTGCTTTTACTCTGGCCACCAGTTCACTCGGACTGAATGGCTTGGTCATATAATCATCCGCGCCAAGACCGAGTCCACGGATCTTATCAATATCATCTTTCTTTGCAGATACCATAATGATCGGGATATTTTTCTCCTGACGTACCTGACGGCATATATCAAACCCATCTACTTCCGGAAGCATCAGATCCAGGATAATAAGATCATAATCTTCATTGAGTGCTTTTTCAAGGCCCACATCTCCTCTGTTTGCTATCTCTACTTCAAATCCGGAAAGTTCCAGATAATCCTTCTCCAGATCTGCAATTGCTTCTTCATCTTCGATGATCAGTATTTTACTCATTTCATAGGTACCTCCTGATATTTTCTCAAAACAAAGTACATGATCGTTCCGATTCCTTCCCGACTGGTTGCCCACACTTTGCCACCATGATCCTCCATAATCTTACGAACGATAGAAAGACCGATTCCGCTTCCTCCCTTGGATGAATTACGTGAAACATCCGTCCTGTAGAAACGGTCAAAAATATACGGCAGATCTTTGGCCGCAATTCCCTTGCCATTATCCTCAATCTCAACCTGCACGAAATCTCCGACATCTTTTACTCTTATCTGTATAATGCCCTTCATTCCGTTCTGCTTATCCATATATTTAATGGCATTGCTGATGATATTATGAATCACTCTTCGTATCTGTTCGCCATCTGCAATTACAAGCACATCTTTATCTACATAATTTGCATAACAGAGCTGGATTCCTCTTGTTTCCAGTTCCAGTCCAACTTCCTCCGCACAGTCAGAAAAATAATCTTCTACATTCAGCTTACTGAACGTATATGGGATACGGTTCGTATCAATCTTAGAATAGAACGTCAGCTCATTGATCAGATGATCCATCTCATTGGTCTTATTGTAAATCGTCCGGACATAGCGGTCCATCTTCTCCGGTGTATCTGCCACACCATCCATGATTCCTTCTACATATCCCTTCACCGCTGTGATCGGAGTCTTGAGGTCATGGGAAATGTTGCTGATCAATTCTTTATTTTCTTTATCCATGGCGATTTTTTCTTCTGCTGATTCTTTCAGCCTGCGGCGCATCTCTTCAAAATCCCGGCAAAGCTCCGAAAACTCATCGGTTCCCTCGACATCCAGAACAAAATCCAGATTTCCTTCTTTGATATTCTGCGTCGCCTTTCGCAGTTTGACCAGCGGTGCCGCCACACTTCTGTATATCCACAGACCCACAGAAACGCCTGTGAAGATAAGAATGATAAAAGCAGTAAAAAAAAGATCCTTCGTCATGATCTGGATTCTTGCCTGACTGCTTCCCGTATCGGAAATTGTAATATCATAGGATGTCTCCTGCGCAGATTCACTATTGGCTGCATTCCTGTGCTGTGTCTCACTGATTCCAAACAGGGCAGCAGCAAATAAAAGAAGCGGTACCAATATTACCATCATGAATCCCACAATGATTCTGTTTTTCAGTTTCATGAAATTCCCTCGTTTCTGTAAAACTTATAATTGCTTCTTAAGCAAAAAATGAACGCACAATACCGAAGTTATTCTTCGCTATATATGCGTTCATTATATCATATCACTATATTCTTATCTCTAAATTTTCTATAAAATCCATGAAACCGTCGTGTATTTTACAGATATTTCTTAAGATCTTCGACTTTGTCCAGTTTTTCCCATGGAAGATCTACATCTGTACGTCCGAAATGTCCGTAAGCAGCAGTCTGTTTGTAGATTGGTCTTCTCAGGTCAAGCATACGGATGATTCCTGCCGGACGAAGATCGAAGTTGTCACGAATGATCTCAACTAGTTTTGTATCGGAAAGTTTGCCTGTTCCAAATGTGTTCACATTGATGGAAGTAGGTTTTGCTACACCGATTGCATAAGAAAGCTGGATTTCACATTTGTCAGCCAGTCCTGCTGCAACAATATTCTTTGCAACATAACGTGCTGCATAAGCTGCGGAACGGTCAACTTTTGTGCAGTCTTTACCAGAGAAAGCACCGCCGCCATGACGTCCTGCTCCACCGTAAGTATCAACGATGATCTTACGACCTGTAAGTCCACTGTCACCATGAGGTCCACCGATTACAAAACGTCCTGTAGGATTGATGAAATATTTTGTCTCGTCATCAACCATATCAGCAGGAATGATTTCATCGAATACATATTTTTTGATATCTTCATGAATCTGTTCCTGTGTAACTTCCGGATCATGCTGTGTAGAGCATACAACTGCATCGATACGGATCGGTTTTCCTTCTTCGTTATATTCAACAGTTACCTGTGTTTTTCCGTCTGGTCTTAAGTATGGCAGAGTTCCATCTTTGCGGACTTTTGTCAGCTGACGTGCAAGTTTGTGTGCCATGTTGATCGGATATGGCATATATTCTTCTGTTTCATTGGAAGCATATCCAAACATCATACCCTGGTCTCCGGCACCAATCGCATCGATCTCGTCTTCACCCATTTTTGCTTCCAGAGCTTTGTCAACTCCCATTGCGATGTCTGTGGACTGCTCATCGATTGCTGTGATAACTGCACATGTTTCTGCATCAAAACCGTATTTTCCACGTGTATAGCCGATTTCTCTTACGGTATCTCTTACGATTTTCTGGATGTCAACATAAGCACTTGTTGTGATCTCACCCATTACAAGTACAAGACCTGTTGTTGTTGCTGTCTCGCATGCAACACGTCCCATCGGGTCTTCTTTCATGATTGCGTCAAGAATCGCATCAGAAATGGCATCGCACATTTTGTCCGGATGGCCTTCTGTTACTGATTCAGAAGTAAATAAAATTTTTTCTTTCTCCATTGTTAACCTCTTTCTGTAAATAATCAGTTAAATGTTCTACGAATTACTCCATTGCTCTGCAATTCTCGTAATTCTGCAATCAACAACAAATAAGACAGCCCCAACAACAGGACTGTCTTGAAATTTATTTCAATCCTCTTATTGTTCGATGTCTCGCTCAGGTTGGCACCTTCCTCATACATAAAGGGGTTGCCGTGGCTTCTCAGATCCTTTGTATCTCCACCACTCTGAATAAAAGGCCGTTTTATTTAGTTATTCTTAGTTGATATTGCAGTACATACAATATACTCATTTTATATAATTGTCAAGTATAAGAAGTGACAATTTTTATCATCCTACGCGAAGACGGAATTTCTGGATTTCTTTCTCGCTGGAAACTTTCTCAATCTCAGCACCGAGACTTCTCAGTTTCTCTTCGAAATTCTCATATCCACGCTGGATATAAACGATATCATCAACAACAGTGATTCCGTCTGCTGCCAGACCTGCAATGACAAGTGCTGCTCCTGCACGGAGATCCGGTGCACTTACTCTTGCGCCTGTCAGTTTCTTGACACCGTCGATGATTGCTGAATTACCTTCGACTTTAATGCATGCTCCCATTCTGGAAAGCTCGTCCGCATATTTGAAACGGTTTTCAAAAATACTCTCCGTAACAATACTGGTTCCTTCTGCAAGTGCCAGAGTTACTGCGATCTGCGGCTGCATATCTGTCGGATATCCCGGATAAGGAAGTGTCTTCACATGTGTGCGGTGAAGTCTCTTGCCTGCACGTACACGTACAGCATCATCAAATTCTTCAACCTCACAGCCGATTTCTTCCAGTTTGGCTGTAGTTGCTTCCAGATGTTTCGGGATAACATTCTTAACGGTAACATCACCACCGGTTGCTGCAGCTGCGAACATAAATGTTCCGGCTTCAATCTGATCCGGGATGATGGAATATTCAGTACGGTGAAGTTTCTCAACACCTTTGATACGGATAACATCTGTACCTGCACCTTTGATGTTGGCGCCCATGCTGTTCAGGAAGTTCGCAACATCAACGACATGCGGCTCTCTTGCTGCATTCTCAATGATCGTACGTCCTGACGCCATAGATGCTGCCATCATGATATTGATCGTAGCTCCTACAGAAACTACATCCAGGAAGATATGACTTCCGTGAAGATTCTCTGTCTCGGCAACGATCGCACCGTGAAGAATATTCACAGATGCACCAAGTGCACGGAATCCTTTGAGATGCTGGTCTATCGGACGACTTCCGATGTTGCATCCGCCAGGAAGCGGTACTTCTGCATGTTTGTATTTACCAAGTAATGCACCCAGAAGATAATAGGATGCACGGATTTTTTTAATATATTCATAATCAACGCTGATGTCGTTGATCGTAGAACCATTGATTTTTACTGTAGATCTGTCAATTCGCTCTACCTGTGCGCCAATACCGGCGATTGCTTCCAATAAAACATTAATGTCTCTTACATCAGGCAGGTTCTCGATAAGGATTGTTTCATCCGTCATAATTGCTGCAGAAAGAATTGCAAGTGCAGCATTTTTGGCGCCACCAATTTCTACTTCTCCCACTAACGGGTTGCCGCCTTTAATTACATACTGTTCCATAAAGCACCTCTATAATTATTTTCACTCCGTAAGCCGAAGCAAATATCAGAAATTTATTATCAGACTTTTAAAAACTTTTAATACTTTGTTAAAAAGCTCAGTTTCGTATTATAACACAAATTTCACATTTGTAAATAAAAATTTCCTCTGTACGCTTCTGCTCCCCTGCTTTTCAATGGTTACTCTTACTTTTCTTTCAGTGTTTTCAAAAGAATCTCCAGACTTGCTTCCAGATCTTTCCCCTCTTCATCTATCACAATATCTGCGTACTTTTCGTACAATGGAGTTCTTTCTTCATACAGATTCGTAAGGGTCTGTCCTTCTCTCAGCAAAACGCCTCTGCCCTTCAGATTTCCGAGTCGCTTTGAAAGAGCATTTAAAGACAATTTCAAATACACAACGGTTCCTATGGATTTCAGATGTTCCATGGCTTCTTCGCAGTAAACAACGCTTCCACCTGTTGCAATGACCGTATTCTCTGCCTCTATTGATGCATTGACACGATTCTCAACATCTTTAAATCCTTTATATCCTTCTTCTTCTATGATTTCGGACAGGCGTCTCTTTTCCTGTTTCTGAATCAGAAGATCGGAATCAAGGAACTGATAGCCCAATACCTTCGCCAGTACAACCCCTATTGTACTTTTTCCTGCTCCCGGCATTCCTATCAACGTTATATTATTCATAAAATTTCTTTTCTCCTGTCTCTTATGAATTGCTTAAAGAATATTTTACCATAAACAGCAGTATTCTGCAATCTCTTTTAAATCAAGGCTTGGCGGTCTTTTTCGTTTTTGGGGGAACAGTTTTTTTACGTTTTTTTACACTGTATCCAAAAGTTCCCAGCTTCTTTCCTGTGCCAAGATATTCTCCATGAGAATAGACCAGCGGTCTGGCTTTGTTCAGGTCAAAACGATTATTTTCGTCCATATAACGTTCGTCTGCATGAACTGCAACAACCTCTGCCAGAAACATATGATGTGAACCAAGCTCTCTGATTTCTTTTACTCTGCATTCGATTGATACCGGAGCCTCTTTTATCATCGGTGCTTTTACGATATCCGCCTTTTCTCTCGTAAGTCCAGTCTCTTTGAATTTATCTACATCACGTCCGGATCTGACTCCACAGTAATCCGTTGCTGCAGCAAGTTCTTCTGTTGTCAGATTGATCACGAATTCTCCGGTTTCTTTTATCATGTGATAGGAAAAACGCTCCGGTCTTACTGAAATATAAGCCATCGGAGGATTGGTACAGATGGTACCGGTCCATGCAACCGTTAATATATTTGATACGTGATCCATATCTCCGCAGCTTACCATGACGGCAGGAAGCGGATAGATCATATTTCCTGGTTTGAAATTTACTTTTTTCATGATAACAGGTCCTCATTCGCCGCCACTTGCGGCAGCTTCGATCATATTATTTTGCAATTGAATATCACTTTTAAGTATATCACACACCAAATATGACTTCAAAGAAAAACTGTGTTTTGCCGCAGGAAAATTTGCGAATGAGTCTATCCAAAAAAAAGAGAATGTGTTAAGATGATAAAAGAGATCAGAATACCTTATTATAAGGAAAGAAAGGCAGGAGAGTGTCATGGCTAAATATCTGGAATTTGAATCTATGACAGAGGGACTTGAGAGTAAAGTGCGTCAGGATCTGAAGTTTAAGACGGGCAATTTCGTCTGGAAGGTCAAGTTCAATATTCCGTTAGATCCCAAGACCGTGAATAATGTCAATTTATACCCATTTGGGGCTTGGTGATGAGTTTTTCGCGGACGGGCTGGAATGCCATCTGA
>OKSA01000934.1_pt1 | contig 27822 bp, 27 predicted proteins | sample 1601181 | NCBI WGS metagenome assembly OKSA01 (sample SAMEA3541538, study PRJEB24748) | human gut metagenome | biome: human gut; feature: human-associated habitat; material: faeces | place: China | collected 2012
AATCGCCGAAAAGGCGCGGTGACAGGCGTGTCTGCCCTTGTTAACTGATGGTATTGGTGGAAGATCTTATAGGCTCGCCGTTTGATGAATTTCGCTACGTTGGCATCGGCGCCCGCCTTGTCGATCTTGCACACGACCACTGCGGAGGGATCCACCTCCTCATAAGAGGTTGCCGGACGCCCCTTCATCTGCTGCACGGTGCCGAAGCCGCCCTCCATGGCCACCGTATAGACCACCCTGCGGGTGGGCAGGCCCGCCGCCCGCAGAAGCTTCGCTTCAGCGGCCTCCAGATAGTAGGGGTAGTAGAACTTTCTGATCTGCAGCACAGATACCTCCTTGGGAACATGTCCGAGCTTATTGAAGAAGGTTCCGATCAGCCCGCTATTGTCGCGGCTGGCCAGCTGCAGGGCTTCCTCCTCTGTGAGACGAGTTTTCGTAGTACAAATCTTCATAATGATCCTCCTCGCATCATGGCGGATATGGCATCATGGGCGCAGAAAACTGCGCCCATGATGCCAGTAGTGAGAAAAGCGGAAAGACCGATGGATCATCAATCCTGCTCGTTAAAGAATACCTCCAGCTCCGCCTCCGAGCTCTTGGGTGTGAACTTACTCACCACAATGCAAACGATCAGAGACACGATAGAGCCGATGACGGCGGGCCAGATACCGCCGGGCCATGCGCTGAGGGAATGGAACTGGATATATCCCAGCACATACCAGACGATCGCCATGACAGCGCCGCTGATGATACCCCACACGCCGCCAAGGAGCGGGTAAAGGTACTCACGGATCAACAGAGGCAGCGTCATGTCGCTGCTGGGAATGTCCACGCCCACCAGCAGAGGAAGCGCGCAGAAGGCCAGAATGCTGATGCCAAGGTAGATCACGCTCTCAAAGACGATGGAATAGCTCAGTGCCTTCTTCATGGTCTTGCCGTCACTGGTGGTGAGGAAGCGCGTGGTAGCGGCGGGCTGGCCGCCGATCTGATAGAAGCCCCATACCAGGAAGCCGGAGATCACCCACATCATGGGCTGGCCGCTGGTGAGGGATGCACCCTGGGGATTTATCTGAGCAAAGGCCTCGTTCATGGCAGTGAAACCGCCTACCTTGCCAAGGCATACAGGGACCATGAGCAGGATGCCGACCACCATGATGATGCCCTGAACCAGATCAGTCCACGCCACAGCGAACATGCCGCCAGAAGAGTGTAGATCAACACGATCGCACCGAACACGATAATAGCGGTCATATAGGGCATATTCAGCAGCACCTGGAAGGCGGAGCCAGCCGCCTTCAGCTGACCGGCCACAGAAGGGATCAGACAGACCAGCATCAGACAGGTGGACAAAATGCTGGCGGCTTTGCCATAGCGGGATTCAATGATGTCTCCCAGCGTGACGCTCTTGAGCCGGGCCGCCACCTGCCGGACACGATCGCCCAGCAGAATATAGCAGAACCACGGAGCCGCCGCGGAAGACAACGCGCCCGGGACGAAGGGATAACCGATGGTACTCAGCGTACCGACAGTTCCCAGATAGGTACTGCCGCTCATCTGTGTGGCGGAGAAGGAGAAGCCGATAGCCGCTGCGCTCAGCTTGTCCTTCGCGAGGAAATAGTCGCCGCCATCGCCGGTGATCTTACGGCCTGCAAGGACGCCGATCCCCAGCATCGCGACGAAATAGATGACAATAACGATGAGATATTGTGTGATCACGCTCATTTCTCATACTCCTTTCGTTGTGCTGTGTCGGTTACTTGCCTGTTTTGGCGTAGAACAGGCTGGCCAAAATAATGTACACATAGCCCAGGTACCCGACGATAAAGGTGGTGGCGTCCAATCCGAAAATATTTCGCGGAAGATCAGGGATCATCATCATCATGACCACGCCTGCCACCGTAAAGAAAATCATCAGGATCAGGGATACTTTGGGGAATTTAGGTTTTTTCATCGTGTTGATCTCTCCTCTCTGTTCTGTTCGGGACACACAGGAAGTCACGCGAGCCGAACAGCGGCTCACCAGACCTCCTTGAGCATACGGATCGTATTTCCGCCCATGACCTTGGCAATATCCGTCTCGCTGTAATTGTGCTTGATGAGCCAGCGCAGGATGTTGTAGGACGCCTCGGTGGGATTCTCAATGCCGCGCACATACGGGACCTCCGGGAAAGAGGTGGTGCCGTCTGCGTTCTTCTTTCCAAATGCCTGCTTGATGGAGAGGCTGGCCGCAAAGGCGTGGTGCAGTCCCACATGGTCGCCGTACAGCGTGTCAGGGCCGAAGGTGACGTGGTCAATGCCCACCACATCCTTGACATACTCAAAGTGCTCCATAAAGGATTCGATGGTATGGGTGGGATTCTTTTCTGTGATGGTGGTGTGGGGAGCCGCCTCGATTCCGATGACGCCGCCCTTGTCGGCGCAGGCGCGCAGCACACTGTCGGGCTTCAGGCGGTTGCTGTTCCAGAGCGCCCGCGCACCCGTATGGGAAATGAAGATCGGCTTCTTGCTGCACTCGATAATGTCCATGGTGGTCTTATCGCCTACGTGCGCCGCATCGATAGCCATGCCGACCTTGTTCATGCGCTCCACTACCTGTGCGCCAAAGAAAGTCAGGCCGCCGTCGCTCTTCTCCTTCAGGCCGCTGCCGCAGCCGTTGGACTCGCTGTAGGTGATGCCCATCAGGCGGACGCCCATGCCATACAGCACGTCCACGCGATCCACTTCATTTTCCAGCATGGCGGCGCCTTCAACAACGGGGACCCATGCGACCTTGCCCTCTGCCTTGGCACGGAAAATGTCATCCACCTTTTCGCACTTGATCAGGAAGTCCTGATGGGCAATATCGGCCAGGCGCATACCCAGATCATAGATCACATCGTTCCACTTCCAGCCGTGCTTGGAGGAAATCATGCAGCAGCCGTCCATCAGGTTATCGAACACGCAGTCCCAGGTAGACTCGGCCAGTGCGCGGTAGGCGGTAAAGGAACGGCCCTCGCGCACCTGATCAAAGGTCTGCTCGATATGCTTCGGGAAACAGAACGGATGCTCATGCAGGCTGATCATGGGATGGGCGGCGATCACGTGCTCGTAGAACTCCTCCTGCTCAGGGGTCAGGTCAATAATGTACTCACCAAACTCATTGCCCTCGGCCGCCAGCTCAAACGCGGTATAGTCTACACCAGGCTCCAGAAACTGATACGCCTTGTAGCCCTTGTAACCGGATTTCAATCTCTTCTTCATGTTCAGTTCCTCCTTATACACATAAATACATATAAATATATAGTCTCTGATGGTAAAACGCAGGGTATTTGCCGGACTGTCTTCGTCCTGTCATGACATCCCTGTCGGGAATTGGCCGTAACCCCTGTTTGTTCCTGTAGGATCAGATGCAAAGAATGGCACCGGTGTCCGGAGCTTCGTCCTGCTCCGACTGCGCCCCTCTCAGCTGCTGACCGCCTTACACACCCCGCAGCTTGATGGGGAACGGATAGGCCTTCTTGCTGTGGGACACGCCCATGCGGACGAGCGCCTCCAGCGTATGTACCGCTGCCGTCAGCGGATTGACAACGGGGATCCCCAGCTGGCGGGATATCTCCTTGTCGATTTGGGCAAAGGCCAGCGACATGCAGCCCAGCGTCACACAGTCCGCCCTGTCCAGATCCCGGCACTTCTGTGCCTCCTCAAGCGTGCGCTCGGCGGCAATGCCGGGGTTCCGGTTAATATCCAGCACGGTGATATCGGTGGAACGGATCGAGGCCAGGCTATCTCCCAGCCCGCATTTCTTCACCAGCTCCTCCGTGGTTCCCAAAAGCTCCTGCAGCGGCGTGATAACGGAGAAGCGGCGGCCCAGCATGGAGCACACCACATAGGATGCCTGCGCCGGCCCAATGACGGGGATCTTTACCATCTCCCGCGCACCATCTACACCGGGATCACCGGTGCAGCCAATGATCACGCCGTCAAATCCATCCTTCTCTGCCTGCACGGTCGCCTCAATCACACCGGGAATCGCCTGATACTCATCACACATGCACTCGATGCAGGACGGTCCCGTGGGGACGTCGGCAATTTCAATCGTGACGCCCGGTCCTGCGATCGATTGCAGGACCTCTCCACGGCGTTGGAATTCCGCTTCACCCAGACCTTTTTTGATGTTTCCTGGCAGCAAATAGAGGAGTCTCATAGCTTAGACCACTTCCTTTCCATAATTTGTTAAATAAGGAGTCTCTTCGATGATAGATGAAAAAAATATGACTTTTGATGACCGCACCCAGCCTGGCGACAGGCTGATCCCTCTGCAGGCCCGCTACTCCTGCCGCTCTTTTTCGGATCAAGAGATTCCGGAGGAATTGCTTAATCAGGTGATCGCCGCAGGGCTTAACGCCCCCACGGGAGGCAACCTTCAGCCGTACACAGTGCTGGTCATAAGGAACCCGGAGACGAAGAAGATACTGGCGGAGCTATGCGGTCAGAGCTTTATCGGCGGAGCAGCCGTCAATCTGCTGTTTATTCTTGATTGGCACCGGCTGGCTGCCTATGCGCAGGCAAAGCATGCGCCCTTCGTGGCTGAGAAGTCCTTTTTCCAGAACCTGATCGCATTTGCGGACATTATGTGTGCCTGCCAGCTTATGGAAACAGCAGCGTATCTTTCCGGTCTGGGCGCCTGCATGGTGGGGAATATTCTCGGCCGCGGAGAGCGCTTGGCCGAGCTGCTGCATCTGCCGGACAGAGCCTATCCGATCATGATGCTTGCGCTGGGCTATCCGGCCAGAAGCAGCGCCAACCGCCCAAAAAAGCTCACCCCCGAGGATATGGTATTTCAGGAGACATACCCTGCCTTCAGCCGGGAGGAGATCATCGCCGCCTATGAGCAGAAATACGGCGCGATCACGACCGTCCTGCCTCGTGACCCTGCTCATCGCGAGGATATGCTGCAGCGGCTTCTTGCATCGCTGCGAACCTCCTACACGGAGCAGGAGGCCCAGGCGATCCTGACAGAGGTCAGCGAGGCAGGCTTCCTCAACGAGATGCAGCGGCGCTTCGGCTTACATTACGCCTGCTCCACCGCAGCAGAGCAGGCCGACCACCTGATGAAGGATCTGGCTCTGCGCCATATCCTGTTTCAATCCTGCGGGAAAGGAGCGGAAGATGAACATTCAACAGCTCAAGCTGTTCAGTGACGTAGTACGTTTCGGATCCGTAAACAAGGCGGCTCAGGCCAATTATACATCGCCCTCCACCCTGAGCCGCTCTATCCGCGAATTGGAAAAAACGACCCGAATTGTCCTGTTTCGCCGCGGGCGCGATGGAATGCAGCTGACCCATCAGGGTGAGGAATTCTACATGATGGTTCAGCCCATACTGAATGATCTGCAGCAGCTGGAGCGGGTCTATGCAGATGAAAACAGCATCCGGGATCTGCTGCGGCTGACTATGTGTGTACAGCAGAACAGCATTGCCATGGAGTGCCTGATCGAGTTTTATAACCGCTATGGGACAGAGGCCAGGTATGTGGATATTGTCATGGCGGCATACAGCTCATTAGAGGAAACGATCGACACTATGATGAAGAAACGCTTTATGCTGGCCATCGTGCAGTATAACAGCGTTCAGGAGGGTGAAATTTACGACTACTTCCACCACAAGCATCTGCAGGTGCTTGTGCGCAAAAGCACGCAGGCTCATGTTGTGATGAACGCCGAGCATCCTCTGGCAGGCAGAGATTCGCTGACGCTGGAGGATCTGGACGGGTATACGCGCATCTGCTATATGGACGAAACAGTGCCGGATCTCAACTACTACACCGAAGCGGATGAGTACGCCTCTGCAAGACGGCGCATACTGATAAAGGAGCGCGGGCAGTTGATCGACCTGCTGGAGTATACGGATGCCTATTTCCTTGGGACAGGCCCCAGTAAGCTGATAAACGAAAATCCGCGAATACGGACCATTCCCCTCTTCGGGCTGGAGAATGAACCCGTAACGGTGCTCCTGGGGCAGCAGAATTATACCCTTTCCAGAAACGCACAGCGCTTTGCAGATATTTTCCGGCAGGTGACGGAGAGTATTTAGGCCACGCCTTGCGTGAGCTGTTACCCCCCCCCCGACAGAGGAAGCTCTGCCGCCTTTTGCGATGGATATGACAAGAATAGATACCCCTGTGAGGCTCGACCTCGCAGGGGTATCTATTCTTGTCAAAAAAGTCCAACCGATGGCTATGCCGGTACGAACTTTCCAGCGCCCCGCCTTTCAGCGGATGCTGCGGCACATAGAGTGCCTCATGTTGATATGAAATGGTATCAGCGGGCGGTATAATATGAACCGCTGCGACGCCGCTGAACGAGCACGGCTTTGGATCGAAGCACGCACTGGCCTCCTGCGACAGCAGCCCCGACCAGAAATGGAGCACGTCACAACTCGGTTATGTCTCCAGCGGTGTTCGGCAATGCCGCGGCAAATCGCTGTTCACGCAGATATGCCGCTTCGCCGCGCTGCTGTCATAAACCGCCTGAATGACTTCCTGCGTATGGTAAGCAAAGCGGGCATCCAACATGGGCACACGGCCCGCCAGCAGTGCCTGCGCCATTTCCGCCACACCGGCACCCCGCCACAGCTCCGTGTAGCCACCGGTGCGGGGTACTTCCCGCTGCTCTCCGCCCTGATCCAGCCATACATGGCGGCTGAATTTATTGGGTTCAGGGATACGCAGTGTGCCCTTTGTGCCATAAATGGCAATATAAGGTTCCTCTTTTCCGCCGCTGTCCGCGTTCATATGCAGGGTTCCCAGTACGCCGCTGCGAAACCGCAGCGCCGCCATAAAGCGGTTTTCATTCCGAATATGCAGTCCTCCCTCACGGTAAGGGCGGCTCACGTCGGCAAAACCGGTCACCTCTGCCACAGGCCCCAGCAGATAGGCGGCACAGCTGATAAAGTAGGGACCGATATCCATGCCGCAGCCCGCACCAGGCTGCAGCAGGAACGGCAGGCGCGGATAGAAAGCACCGTAATCACGGTTCATATTCATCTCTACGCTGGTCACCTTTCCGATCATGCCATCCTGCAGTGCCTGACGCGCCGTCTGTACACCAGCGCTGAGCATGGTATCCGGTGCGCAGCACAACGACCGGCCCTGCTTTTCCGCCAGTGCAAGCATCTGTGCAGACTGCTTCAGAGATCCTGTCAGCGTCTTCTCCGAGTAGACGTGCTTCCCCTGCTCCAGCGCCTGGCGGATAATGGCTTCATGGGCGGGCACAGGCGTCAGGTTTACCACCAGGTCAATATCAGGGCTGGCCAGCAGCGCTTCCGTAGAAACAGCCGTGATACCATATTGCGCAGCCCGCACCTGCGCTGAGTACATGTGGGCACTGCTGCACAGCCGAACCTCCAGCACATCAGGAAAATGCCGGGTCATTGTATCCAGATAAACGGAGCTGATGGCGCCGCAGCCTACCACACCTACGCGGATCGTAGTCATATTTATTTACCTCCAATATGCAGTACAAGCCGGATCATAGAGATCCGGCTTGTAACGCTGCGAATTATATGCATGTTGAGAGGAACTGTCAGATTATTCAACAGAGGAGTCCTCATGCTCAACATTCGCGGCAACGGGCTTGCGGCTCTTACGGATCGCAGAAACGATCGGCAGCAGCAGGCTCAGAATGGCGATGATCAGCAACGTGCAGCTGATGGGACGTGTAAAGAAGATCGCAAAGCTGCCTTCCGATACTACCAGCGACCGCTGCAGGTTCTTTTCCACCATGTCGCCCAGAATGATACCCAGAATGATGGGCGGAATGGGGAAGTCAAACTTGACCATGAAGAAACCGATAAAGCCGAAGAACACCATGACGAAGATGTCCGTCATGTTATGGTTAAAGGCGAACGTACCCACAGAGCAGAACATAAAGACCATGGGGGTCAGCACCTGCAGGGGCATGTTGGAGATCTTGGCAAAGCCGCGCATACCGCAGTAGCCCAGCAGGCACATGAAGATATTGGCCACCAGCAGACCGAGGATGATGATATACACCTTATCGGTAGAGTTGCTGAACAGCAGCGGACCGGGGGTAATGCCCAGCATCATCAGCGAGCCCAGCATGATGGCGGAGCCTGCGTCGCCGGGGATACCGAGGGTCAGCAGCGGGATCAGGGCGCCGCCGGACACGGCGTTATTTGCGGCCTCGGGGGCGGCAACACCCTGCAGGCAGCCCTTACCAAAATCCTTGCCGTTCTTGGAGACCTTTTTCACCTGGGAATAGGCCGTCCAGCAAGCGATATCGCCGCCGGTGCCGGGGATCGCGCCAATCAGCGTACCGATCACGGAGCTGGCCAGAATGGTGCTTATACAACATTTGATATCCTTCCAGGTGGGCAGCACACGAGTCAGCTTGGCGCTCTGCCTATTGAGTACCTTACCGGGCTGATAGCCTTCCACGTTGATCAGGCCCTGAGAGAATGCGTACAGCGCGATCAGGATCACGATATAGGCCAGACCGCCCAGCAGGTAGGTCCAACCGAAGGTGAAGCGGCTTTCCGCCGTCAGGATATCCATACCCACGTTGGAGATCATCAGACCCATCATCATGGACAGCAGGCCCTTGATCAGATTGTCGGAGGAGATACTGGTCACGATGCTCAGACCGAACACAGCCAGAGCGAAGTTCTCGGGTGCGCCAAAGTTCAGGGCGAACTTTGCCAGCAGCGGGGCGGTAATGAACAGGCACAGGGCGGAGAAAATACCGCCGAAAGTGGAAGCAAATGTAGACATACCCAGCGCACGGCCAGCCTCGCCCCGCAGCGTCATGGGATAGCCGTCAAGGCAGGTGGCGGCGGAGTTGGAGGTGCCGGGGGTGTTGATCAGGATCGCGGTGATGGAACCGCCGTAAATGCTGCCGCAGAAGATACCCAGCAGGCAGAGGATCCCTGCATAGCCGGACATGGAAAAGGTAAACGGGACCATGATGGTCAGCGCCATGGTACTGGAAAGACCGGGCATGGCTCCGCAGAAAATTCCGAAGAAGGTGCCGAACAGCATCAAAAGAAGATTTTGCCACGTCAGAAGCTCACCAAGAGCGAGGGAAAAGGAAGAAGCATCAAACATTTTTCAAACCTCCTTAGCTGAAGATAATGCCCATCGGCAGTTTGACACGCAGAAGCACCTGGAATACCACATAGATAAACACAGGCATGCTTACTGAGAAAATGGCAAGCATCCACCATCTTCTCTCGTGCATTGCCAGCATAATGCCGCAAAACATGACCGCCAGCGCAATGCACAAGCCAAAAAGGTACAGGATCACACAGAACAGGATCATCACGCCGCATACCTTGTATACGCGTTTCATACCGGCTGATTTCCAGTCGATGACGACTTCATTCATTTTGGGGTCTTTGCTGAACAGAGAGGTAATGAACAAAAGCACGGCACAGGCCATCATAATGACGGCAATGATGCGGGGCCAGAAGCCGGCGCCGAAGTCCATCAGTCCATTGTAAGCGAAATCCTTTGTAAACACAAACATGAGGATTCCGATGACAAAGAATACGACCGCAAAAGCCATATTGCCATGTCTTCTCATAAAAAATACCACCTTTCGAGAAAGCTACAGGTCCTTTTGCGACCGTGCTGTGGGTCGAAGTGTCGGATCAGGCGGCAAATGCCGCCTGATCCGACACTGCCTGAGACAGGGAGTAGAAGATTAACACAAAATAGAGGTTACTTATTCAGCAGGGACACAGCGTACTGATAATCCTCGTACTGGCTTGCCCAGAATTCATACGCCTTGTCGGTGGTCAGATAGTTCTCGTTGTTATCGCACAGATAGAACTGACTGCGGACGGTAGCGTAAGCATCGGTGCAGATCGCCTTGCTGAACATATCGGTCAGGTATTCCACGATGGCGGGATCCGTGTCATTGCGGACAGCCAGGAAGACCCAGACGGGGATGTTCATGTCGCCCAGCTCAGTGGGGAAGCACTCGGCCATGGTGGGCACGTCGGGGAAGGTGGACATACGCTCGGCGCCGCTGGTGGCCAGGGGCTTCAGGTTGCCGGCCTCATACTGGGCGGCAGCAGTAACGGAGGAGCAGCAGACAGCGTCCACTTCACCGGAAACAACGCCCAGAACGGCAGCACCGGCATCGTCATAGTGAACAGCGGTCAGAGGAGCGTCCAGCTTGCTGGCGGACACGGCGGTAACGACGGCCTGCACGGAGCCTGCGCCGGCATCACCGATGGTCGCGCTGCCCTTTTCCTTGGCATAAGCGATGAACTCCTCATAGGTGTCATAGGGGGCGTTGGCGGAGACGAACACGATATTGCCGTCATTCATAACGCAGCCCACGGGGGTAAACTGATCATAGCGCAGCTCGGTGTTGCCCAATGCCATGTTCATAATAAAGTCGCAGTTGATGATGCCGACGGTGTAGCCATCGTTGGCAGAGTTGGCGAACTGGGTGATGCCCACCAGGCCGGAGCCGCCAGTCACGTTGTCCACCACCACGTTGACGCCGGAGGGCAGAACGGAGGTGTCGATCGCGCCGGTCACACCGCGGACAGACAGGTCAGTGGTGCCGCCCGCTGAATAGGGGACGATCACGGTAATGTTGGCGCTGGGGGTCCAACCGGCAGCTTCGCCGTCAGCGCCAGCGTCGTTGGTCTTGGCATCAGTATTGCCGCAGGCTGCCAATGCCAGCGTCATAACCAATGCGAGAACCAGAGCAAGAATCTTTTTCATAGTCTTCTCCTTTAGTGTTTGTATTTTATCAAGGGCGGCGCCCTCAATGAACAAATTGGGCAGAGCACTTTATAGAACATTTATTGACTATGATAATTTTTATGATAATTTTATGAAGCTCGTTCTTTTCGCAAGTGCCATCGTGTGATTGTCTTCGTATTGTATTTTAACATTATCAATTATTTATGTCAATACGCCAGAAAATGAGCTGAAGATGCAGGCCGGAACTTTTTACGTCAAAATGCTATTGTAAAGCGGCAAAACACGACTAAATCTTAACAATTCTGACAAAAATAATCTAAATGACAAATCTGGCGACCATTTTTTAGCTCTTTTGACAATAGTTTTTGCTGTTCCGGCCTTCCATAACAGCCAAAACCGGGCCAGAAGCGTTTTACCGCCCGGCCCGGTTCAATATGGTATTGTATTGCTCAGGGAAAGAGTATCTTACTTGCGGGACAGCTCCACAGAGATCGCATACGTTCCGCCGACATAGTAGTTTTGTGCATATTCATAGCACTCGCCGGTCTGCAAATATCCCGTATTTGTGACCTTCAGCATGGCTGTGCGGTCAGCCAGCTCCAGCAGGGCGCATATCCGGTATGAACTGATGCAGGCAGTGATATTCTGCACGCAATGATCGATCTTCATGCCGTATTTGTTCTCGAGCAGTGCATAAATGGACTCCTTTGCCAGATCCTCATCCAGTATACCGGGGCAGAATCTGGCTACCAAGTACAGCGACTGATAGCACAATGGCTCGCCATTGCCGTAGCGCAGACGCTCAACATAATATAACGGCTCACCGACAGCTACCTTCATGGCCTCCGCCAGCGTCTCGTCTGCGCTGATTTTCTCCGCCTTCAGGATATAATTGGAGCACCGGACACCCTCTCTCATCAGGTCTTCGCTCAGGCCCCGCATATAATTGATGCGACGGGGAATGGAGCTTTTCTTGACGCAGGGTGTCTTGCTGAAAGGATGGTCGATCACACCCTCTTCCTCCAGACAGCTGATTGCCTTGCGCACCGTAATACGGCTGACATTGTATTGCTCGCACAATTCCGATTCTGTGGGAAGGTTTTCACCCGGCTGATATTCGCCTTCAGCGATTCGTTTCTGCAAATCATCTACTATGGCAGAATAAAGCGGCTTCTTCTTTGACATCTCTTTTCCTGTCCTTTGTTTTTTATAGCGCACGGGGTTCCTCTTTCGCATTATAACATACTATTTTATGAAAAGCGATACAATTTTTTGCTGAAACGCAAAAATGTATAGCAACGGTCGCAACGACAGTCTCGCACCCCGCCAGCCGCTTTTGATATTTAGCCAACGATGCAGCTTGCCCAGCCGATGACCGCCATGCGTTCGTCGCTGCCGCGGCGGATCCAGACCTCCAGAGAGACCTTTTTGCGGCCGTCCTCCAGCATCTCCACATCCGTGACGACGCCATTGAGGGTAAACGGCTCAAACACCTTGACAGATGAGATAAACTTGGTACGCAGCCAACCGGACGTAAAGAAGTCCTTGCCAAAGAAGTCCGTCAGCATCTGCGTCAGGGTGCAGAACATCTGCGCGCCCTGTACAATGGGGATCCGCAGATTTCCCTTGCGGGACATCTCGAGATTGTTATGAATATTGGTGACAAATTCACCCACTCTGGAGTAAACCGCCGCCTGCTCCGCCGTAATGGTCTTCTGAATAGGCTGGATCGCGTCACCCACCTTCACATCGTCGGTGATGTGCTGCAGGTATCTTGCGTCAGGTGCGACAACGCCCTCCACACGCTTTTCAGGGGTGGCGCTGGCGCGTCCGCTGATATCGCCCGGAACGGTTTTCAGGATCTCCACACCGCGGTGGTGGATAATGCTGCGGCCATCTTCGCCCTTGACCTCGGCATCCATGACAACGTAGCCCTGGCCACGCAGAACGTAGGAATCCACATACTCGCCCTCCAGCGTAACGACCTCGCCCATACGCGCGGGGCTGTTGAACCAGATCTGTTCCTCGGTATGCAGTCCGATCACATGGCTGGCGCGGTACACGGTGGTGAACATCTGCACCAGATCGTTGACCAGCATGCCGGCGCCGCCGATACGCGCACCGTCATAAAAGGGGCTTTTTTCCAGGAACCAGGGATTGTACTCGTCGATCTCAAACGCGTAGCGCTTGATCTTGTGATCGTCGATTTTCTCCTGCACAGGCCCGAGATGCTCGGGGATCTGCAGGTTCTCAAATTCCGGCTCCTTCAGGCCGGCTTCCAGATCGTCTACATATTCCGCACGGCGGGGGTCGGTAATATCTCTCCAGATTTCTTTATTGCTCATATACATACCTCACATATCAAATCAATAAACGTTGGACGTCAATCCAGCAAGATGTGGTGGGGATCTACCTCGTTGCGCAGGATGCTCAGCTCTTCGGCGCTGGGCTCCGGTGTGACCGGCACACAGGACAAATCGCCCAGATCAAAGCCGGTGCTCTCGATCACATCCTCTGCCGTAACGCCGGGATGGATGGATTCCACGTACAGTTCTCCGTTTTCGTCAAACGCAAATATACACTTAGGGGTAAAGATATGACTGGGGCCGCCGCCGGTAAGTCCCAGCTGACGCCGCCCAACTCTGCCGCCGGGGAACCCGACGCCGGAAATATGGTCAATATGCGGAACGAAGCAGCGCTTTTCGTGATGCGGCATCATGATATACTCCCGGCCAAACAACGCCAGATGCTCCGGCAGGAAGATCGGGCCGACCAGTGCCACCTTGGGCTTTTCGTGATCGCCGATGCAGGTGCAATTGACGTTGCCCTCACGATCCACCTGCACACCGGAGCAGAACGCAAAATCGATCTCTCCGATGCGGTGGGACCAGGGCCCCGGCCAGGTCGTCATCTGTGCCTCGCAGGGCAGATAGAGCAGTTCATTGCCATACTCGGATGAGGGCATTTTCTCCAGCTTGCTCAGATCCGGATTGACGCACCAGCCGGCCAGCAGGATGGTCAGGTCCGGCGCATGGGTCAGCCGCGCCAGCTGCATGGCAGCCAGCGGGATATTGGTGATATAGGTCGCTGCGGCCTTACCGGTGGCAAGGCCGGTAAAGCCTACCTCGCCATTGTGGAAGGTGTGGGCAAGACGAACCGTCAGCAATTCTTCCAATGTGAATCGATCAGACATGCGCCGCCACCTCCAGTTCTTTCAGATGCGTCTCGCCGATCTTCTCCAAATAAGCGGAGAAATCCCTTGTGCCGCGGATATACTCATCCAGATATGCATCGAAATGCTCGCTGCTGTCAGACGCCGCCACATAGGTTTCAAAGTGGTCACCGTCTTCCTCCGTGCAGGCGACCGTGGCTGTGGGATGGCTTCCGTGCGGCACCAGGCAGACGGCCGCAGTCCGGAACGCGGGAATCAGCGTCAGCTGCGGAGACTGTTTGATGACCTCTGTGTCCACAATTTCTTCCACAGTAACGATCAGGTTGCGGCAGGCGCGCGCCATATCCACATTGAGATATTGGGGCAGCATACTGCGCTCCTGAATCTGCACGTTGCCGTACTTATCTGCGCGCCATGCGTGGATCACCACCACATCCGGCTTTGCCGCCGGGATCGCCCATGCCTGCTTACCGGTAATGGGGCAGGTAAAGCTCTTGATGTCCGGATTATCACGCGCCACGTCATTTCCGCCTAAAAAGTAGACGGGCCAGAAGGGCATGCCTTCGCGATCAGCACGGAACCGATCCCACGCCAGCATTTCCGGATAGTACACCACGCGGATGCGTCCTTCCTGTAAGGCGCGGCGGTAGTTCGCGGCCAGACCGTATTTCTCCAGTCCCACATAGGACGTCTCGATCGTAGACACACAGCCGGCTCCGATGAGCATATCCGCCTCGATGGAGTGGACGCAGCCCACGATGGTCAGATCCTTTTTTCCGGCGCGGATGATCTGCTGCACCGCCGCCATGGGCTTCTGGTATACCGCGAAGCCACCGAAAGCAATGCGGTCTCCGTCGTTGATCAACGAAACGGCCTGTTCCAAAGAGCAAAGTTTTTCGGTTCTTTCCACAGCACTTGTCTTCCTTTCATGTCATTTGAAGATGGTCGCCGCAGGAAATGGCGGAAAAGTCCCATCATTGCGGCGACCACAGAAAGCCCTGCTAAGGTTCAACTCAGTTGTTATTCATCGATCGTTGCCGGTTCAGAGGTGATGTAAGCATTCAGAAAACGGCGCTCCGGATCGATGACTTCGCGGATAAGACGCAGGTCCTCATCACTGGGGGCCTGCGTAACGCCGACATTGTCCGGGATCTCGATATCAAAGCCGGTATTGTCGCGGATCATTTCCTTTGTGACGCCCTCGTGCATCGTCAGCACACGCATCTGCCGGGTCTCCGGATTGAAATCCATTATCGCCAGATTCGTCATCACGCGATACGGGCCGCCTCCGGGCAGTCCTTCGCGGTTCTCGTGCCCCGCAGAGGTGATAAAGTCCACATGATCCACCAGTACACGCTTGGTGTGCGGCACCACCATACACACGCGCTTGGCATACGCCGCCAGATCGGTCTGTGCCAGGCATCCGGGAAACCGTACCTTGGGGTGGTCGTACGGGCCGATGCAGGTAATGTTCAGGTTGCCCCATTTATCCACCTGTGCGCCGGAGGCAAACGCGAGGCCCACCTTGCCCAGACGGAATTGCCCCAGCGCATCCTCCAGCGGAATCTGAGCGCGGCAGGGCCAGTAAATCAGGTCATACTCCCAATTATGCGCCGGAATAGAGTCTTTGTCCAGCACCGGATCCAGCACAGGGCCCATCATGCACACGGCGTTGGGCGCGTGCTTCATCTGGGCAAGGCTTACCGCCACCAGCGGGATGCCGCATGCGCGGATGTATGCCTTGCCTCCAGTGCCGATGCCGGTAAAGTTCATTTCGTCGTCACGGATGATTTTGGAGATCTCTACCGCCAGCAATTCTTCAAGCGTATACTTTTTCATTCGTCTGTCCCCCCATGACCGAGACTTGCCTGCAGTGCCTGCAATCCGCCGACCTTCTCAATATACGCAGCCTCATCAGCGGTGCCATAGATGTACTCGTTCAGATATTCAGCAAATCCCGCGTCGCTCTTGGCGCACTCAGCATAGTATTCGCCGTGTTTTAAGTCAAAGTCGTAACGGGTATCGCAGGAATTAGGATGGGAGCCAAAGGGCGCATACACCACCTGATCTGTAAAGATCTTGGGCAGCAGCGTCATGGTTGGTGTGCGAATGATCTCCTCCTCCGGAACGATCTCCTCCACACTGACGATTACTTTTTTCGCGCTTTTGGCAATAATGGGATCGATCTCGTTATCCATCATGCGAATGGTGTCAAACTGTACATTGCCGTACTTGTCTGCCCGGGACGCATGCAGGATGGCATAATCGGCGCGGAAAGCCTCCATGGCAACATATTTTTCACCGGTAAAGGGGCAAACGATCTCTTTGAACTCCGGATTTTTCAGCAGATCGGAGTGCAGCGGCGTCTTGGAAATGCAGAAGCTGTTGCCGTATGCGGCAGCACGGAACTTATCCATGCCGCAGGTCTCGCTGATGTCCACAAAACGGATGCGGTTTTGCTCCACAGCGCGGCGGAAGTTTCCGGCAATGCCAAGCTGGAACAGACCGACGTAAGAAGACCACGCCTCCTTGACGCAGCCGCCGCCGATGAGCATATCAAAATCCATGCCGGCACTCCAGGAGTACAATGTCAGATCTTTTTTCTTTTGCCGCACGATTTCGCGGACCAGAGCCATAGGTGCGCGGCGGATCAGGGAACCGCCTATCGCGACCTTGGCGCCGTCGGGGATCTGCGCGATCGCGTCGTGGATCGAAACAAGCTTGCTTCGTCTCTCTTGCATAGCCAGTACCTCATTTCTTTCGTCTCTGCACAGCTTCCATCCGGCTAAGGAACGGAAGCTGTGCAGAAATAGTTGATTGCGTTATAAGCAGCCGCTTAGAAGCAGGAGGGCCACACGGTATAGCTGCCGTCCAGCTTGACCTCGATCATGAAGGGCTTGTCACTGGCGCGTGCCGCTTCCATGGCCTGAGGGATCTCGGAAGCCTTGCGGACGATGGTGCCGTTATAGCCGAGAGCCTCGGCGACCTTCACATAGTCGATGGAGGGGAACTCCACACCGATGTAGTTTTCGGTACCGGTCTTGAACTTCTCTTCCTGCTTGATGTTGCCGTAAGCGTCATCGTTTACCAGAATGACGATAACATGCAGCTTCTCGCGGGAGATGGTCTCCAACTCGCCCAGCGTCATACCCAGAGAACCGTCGCCCAGCAGAGCGATGACCTCCCGGTCAGGAGCGGCTTCCTTGCAGCCCAGAGCAGCGCCCAGCGCAAAGCCCATGTTTCCGTAGTTAACGGGCTTCATATAGGTCGTGCCGGCGGGGAAGTCGGTGATGTGGGTCCATGCACCCGGGTTGCCGGCATCCACCACAAAGATGCTGTTTTCCTTCAGGCACTTGCTCAGCTCCATGTGCAGCGCAATGGGAGGCACAGGCGTGGCGTTCACGTCGGCAATAGGCCCGCTGAACACGTTCTCGGCCCACTTGGCTTTGCGGGCAAAGATATCATTGCGGTAGGAGGGATCGGCCTGATAGCCGTCCGCCTTCAGCGTGTCGAGCAGGCTGCGCAGGCCTGCCTTGGCATCGCCCACAACGCCCACCTTGGCGGGATAATGACGGCCGATATTTTCGGGAATGATATCGAACTGGATCATATTGTGGATCTTCAGATCCCAGCGGTTGGTGCTGATGGCGGTCAGCGTGGAGCCAACGGTGATCACACAGTCGGACTCCTCCAGCGCGGCCTTGGAGATCTCGGAGCCATGGCGGGTACGGGGGCCAACCAGATTTTCAAAGGAGCTTTCCACGGCGGCCATAGCGTTATAGGTGGTGACAATGGGGGCTGCCAGCAGCAGGGACAGTTCCTTGATCTCCTCCTCGGCATGTGCCAGCTTGACACCGTTGCCTACCCACAGGCAGGGCTTCTTCGCCTTTTTGATCTCGGCGGCGGCAGCCTGAATGGAGGCAGGCAGCGCCACGCAGTCGGTCGCATAGCAATAATCGGCGGGATCCATGGGAATGTAGGGTGCCTTCTGGTTCTCCACCACGTCGCGGTAGAAGTCCACCACAACAGGGCCGGGCCGGCCCGTCTTTGCAACACGATACGCCTCGCGCATGGACCAGGCCAGGCTGCTGATATCGCGGACAGGGATGTACTTTTTGCAGATGCTGCCAAACAGCAGTTCATGATCGCTTTCCTGTGCATCACCGCGGCCGGCATCGGGCAGCTTATTCTGGAAGACCAGCGCGATCACGGGGCTGGAGTCGCGCAGAGCGCCGCCCAAGCCGGTAATAAGATTCGTAGCGCCGGGGCCGGTGGTAGCGAGGCAGACACCGGGCTCGCCGGTCAGACGTCCGTAACCGTCAGCGGCAACGGCGGCGCCGTTCTCGTGCCGGGTATGAACGAAACGGATCGTGGAATCATACATGGCGTTGTTGACGGACAGTGTTTGACCGCCGGGAATGCCAAACGCGACCTTTACGCCAAACTCTTCCATCAGCTTAACAGCAAGCTGCCCACCTGTGTACAGATTTTCCATACAATAATTCCTCCATTGTTCTTTGTACATCCAGATTGCAAAAATATTACGCTATAATCTGTTTGTGTACATGATAGCACTATTCGATTATTATGTCAATAACATAATAATTTTGTTTTTGCGGTTACAATGCCCAGAGATGTTGTGCGGATATGCCTGACCATAATCACATTATAATGTATATATCCGTTTGCTTACGACGGTATTATTTGTTTTTCTTCTTATTGTTGCCTTGCAATTGCATCAAAATATAACAATTTGATTGACAGTTTCGTGATAAGGTGATACTATGATATAGCATTCTGCGTGCGTTTGTCGATATGAAGCTGTGGGATGCGACGTTGTCACCGAATACGATCCACGGAAGGAGTTTGCTATGGAAGCAAAACGAACGCTCCCGCTGCAGGATGCTGTCAGCCGGATATTTGACGGCAGCAGTATTCTTCTGTTTCCAGGTCATGAGTCTGCCGCTCTCGCGTTTGAGATCGTCCGCCAAGGCAGGAAGGATCTGACGATTATCACATCATCCTACTGTTTCAGCGTCGATCTGCTGGTACGCAGCAGCGCTGTAAAGCGTATTCTCAGCGGCGGACATGACCTCTGGGATTATCCGAACGAGTCGCCTGCGACCATTGTGGAAGTACCCGCCGCCCTGCTGCGCAGCCAGCTGTCCGCCGCACTGAGCGGTATTTCCTGTGCAGCCTCGCAGGTGCCGCCGCAGGCATTCAAAGTGTTTCCCGAACTGTATTGCAGAACAGGTGACATTTGCCTGGCCCATGCCATCGTGCCGGATTTTGCCATACTGCATGCGGCGCGGGCTGATTTCGCAGGCAATGTGCAGTTGGATCCGATAGAGAACGGTCTGATGTCCGGCGATCTGCTTTATGCCCGGGCGGCAAAGCAGTCACTGGTATCGGTGGAACAGATCGTCACCAAAGAGGCCATCGTTATAAACGAGAAGCAGACGGTTCTGCATGCCGCGCAGGATCCATTGCTGATAGAAGCGCCCTATGGAGCCTACCCCTGCGGCTATGTCTCTCGCTACAGCGCCGATAACGCATGGCTGGCCCAATATCGGCATGCACAGACCGACACGGGCCTTCTACAGGCTGCGCTGCCCATTTTCCCGATGTGCGGCAGTTGGTATGACTATCTACAGCAGCTGGGCTTCCATCGCCTGATGGCACTGACCACAAATCGCAGAGGAGAATGATATATGTTGAGAAACGACAGAAAACTGATCTCTCTGGAAGAAGCGGTCGCGCTGATACCCGATGGGGCCAATTGCAGCTTCAGCGGATTTTCCGAAACCAATAACCCCATGAGCTTCGTCCGTCAAATGATCCGGGCCGGGAAAAAGCATCTGGAGGTCTCCGGCATGGGCGATGCTCAATCGGTGGAGCTGCTGTGCGGCGCGAAGGCCATTGATCTGGTGCGGGTATCCAACTACATGGCCCGCAACGGACGTTGCCCCAATTTCTCTCGCTGTGTGGAAAACGGTACGCTGCAAACCGAGGATTACAGCCACTTTGGAATTACCAATCGCTTTTTTGCCGCCGCTATGGGGATCCCGTTCATGCCCGTAAAGGTGATGATCGGCTCCGATATGTCCCACATCCAGCGGATCGATGCCGGCACCAAGATCATGGAGATCGAAGATCCCTTTACCGGTGATCGCTGCGGGATCATGCCGGCGCTGTCGCCTGATTTCGCGATCATTCAGGTGGCCCGGGCTGACGAGCTGGGCAACTGCCAGCTGTACGGCATTACCTCTTCTATTGAGATTATTGCCCGGGCGGCAAAGCATGTGATCGTCACCGCCGAGGAAATCGTCAGCACGGATGAGATCCGCCGCACGAATCAATTTACCATCCTGCCCTCATTCTTCGTGGATCATGTGGTACACTGTCCTTTCGGCGCGTATCCCGGCGGCGTGTACACTTATTACGATTACGATTTGGAGCATCTGGCGCTGATTACCCGTTCCGGCAAAAAGCCAGAAACCATGCAACAGTATCTGGACGAGTGGATCTATGGTACCGCTGATGAAACGGCATTTTTTGAAAAGGTCGGTATACAGCGGCTGATGGCGCTGCGCGCCGACCCGTACAGCGGTGTCAGCCTGCAGAACAGGGGGTACTATGATGAGTAACTGGACAAAAGAGGAATTGATGATCTGTGCCGCGGCAGATGTCATTCAGGATCACGATGTAGCGCTGGTCGGCATCGGACTGCCCACCTTGGCAGCCATGGTGGCAAAGCAAACCAACGCCCCTAACCTGCAGATGATTTTTGAATCCGGCGCAATTGACGCCGTGCCCAACGATTTGCCTCAGGGCCCCGGTGATTTTCCGCTGCTGCGGACCTCCGTCATGACCACTTCCCTGTTCAATGCGCTGGGCTATGTGCAGCGGGGCAAGGTGGATGTGGCATTTTTGGGCGCCGCAGAGATCGACCAGTACGGCAATCTGAATGCCACCGTGATCGGCGATTATGACCGGCCTGTGTGCCGTCTGCCCGGCAGCGGCGGCGCCAACGACATGGGCTCCGGCGCCGGCAAAATCGTTATCATTTCCCGCCATCTGCGCCGCAAGTTCCCGGCCCGCGTGGCATACATTACCACCCCAGGCTTTCTGGACGGCCCCGGTGCGCGAGAGCGGTGCGGTCTGCGCGGTGAAGGCCCGGTCCGCGTTGTCACGGATCTGGGCGTATTCGGCTTTGATGACGAGACAAAGCGTATGAAGATCATCTCCATTCATCCCGGTGTAGACAAGCGGGAGATCATTGAAAACACACAGTTTGAGATCCTGGGTATGGATCAGCCTATCCCCGTTACGCAGGAACGCAGCGAGGAGATCCAGCGATTCCTGCGCCGGCTGGATCGTCATCATGAGTATATCGGCAAATGATTTCTTAACGCATCCCTATTATTTATACATCACAACAGGAGGAATATTATGAAGGCATTGGAAGGCATCAAGGTCGTTGACCTGACCCGCGTGGTATCTGGCCCGCACTGCACCATGATCCTGGGCGACTTTGGCGCCGATGTGATCAAGATTGAAAAACCCGGCGCCGGTGACATTGGCCGCGGCTACGCCCCTTTCTATGAGGGCGAGGCCACCTATTTCATGACCCATAACCGCAACAAGCGCAGCATCTCCCTGAATATGCGCCACCCCAAGGCAAAGGAAATCGTCCTGCGGCTGCTGAAGGATGCGGATGTGCTGGTTGAAAACTTCAAGGCCGGTACGCTGGAGAAGATTGGCCTGGATCCCCAGATGCTGCTGGAAATGAACCCCCGCCTGATCATCACCCGCATCTCCGGCTTTGGTCAGGACGGTCCTTATTCCGATCAGGTCTGCTATGACGCGGTGGCGCAGGCAATGAGCGGCCTGATGGCAATCACCGGCGACCCGGATTCCAAAGGCGGCCACCCCACTATGGTCGGTTCCTATGTCGTAGACTTCGTCAGCGGTGTGTATGGTGCGCTGGGTACTCTGGCGGCATTGCAGGCGCGCGAAAAGACCGGCAAGGGACAGGTCGTGGATATCGCCATGTTTGATACCGCCTGCTCTCTTACTCACTCTGCCATCATCAACTACTACCTGCTGGGACAGATTGCACAGCGCAACGGTAACCAGGACCGCGCCGCATGGCCCGCCAACTTCTATCCCACCAAGGATGGCGAACTGGTGTATATCCACTGCGGCCTGGATAACACCTTCGCCCGTATGTGCAAGGTCCTGGGGCGCGAAGAACTGTTGGATGACCCCGAATACAATACACTGCGCGGCAGAACCAATCATATTGACGAGTGTGACGCAATGATCACCGAATGGACACTTCAGCACACGCTGGATGAGATTATCCCCATCTGCAAGGCGAATGCCTTCCCCTGCGCCAAGGTAAACTCCATTGAGGACATGGTAAAGGATCCTCAGCTGAAGTACCGCAAGATGATCCGTGACGTAGAGGACAGGCGTTTTGGCACAGTTACCATGAGCGGCCCCGTGGTCAAGATGTCTGATACGAATCCTGACGTTTACTGCACCGCGCCCCGTCTGGGCGAGCACAACCATGAGATCCTGGGCGACCTGCTGGGCTTCAGCGACGAAGAGATCGCGCAGATGAAAGAAGACGGCATCATCTGAGCGAGGCACAAAAGGAAACATTGAAAGATAAAGAGAGCCCGTTCTGAAGATACGGAACGGGCTCTCCGTCAGGATGGGCGGTAGTATTCCATGAAAAATCAATTGAAAAAAATCAACCTGCACTATGCCGCGCTGCAAAGCCTGTACTGGCTGGGCTATGCCACCATCTGGGCGTCCCGCTCAGTGGCGCTGGCTGAAAAGGGCTGCTCCAACACGCTGGTCGGCATTATTTCCGCAGTATCCCTGACCTCCGCGGCGTTGGTATTCCAACCCTTCATGTCTGCCATCGCCGACCGCAGCAAGTCCTTTACCAGCCGCCGCTTTGCGATGATGCTCAGTGTCCTCGCTGCCATCGCCGCATTGGTCAACTGGCTGCCCGGCTGTACGCTTCTGTGCTCGGTGATCATGTATGTGGTCATCGGCATCTGCATGATCGGTTTGGCGCCTTTTCTCAACTCCATGGCAATGGCGTTGGTAAACAAGGGCGTTCCGGTGAATTACAGTTTTGGGCGCGGCATCGGCTCTGCCTTTTACGCGGTGGGCGCCTTTTCCATGGGTTTCTTGCTGGAACGATTCGGCACATCGCTGATCTATCTGTTGGCGATGCTGGCGTTTTTGGCGCTGGCCGCAGTGACGCTGCTGTTCCGTTATGTCCCGCCTCAGCCGATGGCTGATGCCGCTGTACCGGCGGCGAAGGAGGGTGAAGTGCTGGGAAATCTGGCGCTGTTTTCCAGATATCCCATGTTTATCATGCTGGTACTGGGATATACGCTGCTCATGTCTACCCACAGCGTTACCTGTACCTATACATACCAGATCGTTGCCCGCGTGGGCGGCACGGCGTCCGACATGGGCGTTGCATTGGCGATCGGCGCCTTTGTGGAGCTGCCCGCCATGATACTTTTCAACTATTTGCGCAAACGCACCTCTCTCCGATTCCTGCTGCGGCTGTGCGCGTTCGGGTTTTTGCTGCGTAATGTGCTGCTGCTGTTTGCGCCGAATATGACCGTCATATACATCACTATGACACTGCAATTCCTGGAGTGCGGTCTCTCGATCCCCTCTACGGTGTACTATGTCTCCGAGAAAATCGACAGTGCCAATCAGGTAAAGGGCCAGTCTCTGCTTCACGCCATCTCCAACGGCATCGGCTCTGCGGCGGGCTCCATCGTGGCGGGCCGGCTGCTGGATATATCTGGCGTTTCCGGCATGCTGATCTTTACCACGGCCTGTTGTGTTGTTGGCGGTATCATCATCTTCATCGTGACCAGCAAAGAATGACCATACCGTGGACGGAAATCCCATAAAGTGAGAAGGCCCTGCCGTTCAGGCAGGGCCTTCTCACTTCAGGAGGAGATAAAAAGAGAAAAAGCAAGATCAAATAATTGTTGCGAAAAGAAAGCGATACAGCTCAATGTGTATACTTTTCATGGAAACGGCGCTCGTATTCGGCCTGAAGGGCTTCGCGGAAATCGGGATGGGCGATCTCAATGAGCGCGCGAGCCCGCTGGCGCAGGGTCTTACCCGTCAAATGCGCGATGCCGTACTCCGTGACCACATAATCTACGTCGTTGCGGGAGGTGGTGACGGCGCTGCCCTCATCCAGTACCGGGACGATCTTGGAAGCCTTGCCCTTAACGGTGGAGGGCATTGCCATAATAGAGCGGCCGTTTTTACTCATGGCCGCGCCGCGGACAAAGTCCACCTGTCCGCCCACGCCGGAGATCTGCTTCAGCCCGATGCTCTCCGAGGCGACCTGGCCCATCAGATCAACCTGCACGCAGGAGTTGATGCATACCATGTTGTCATTCTGCGCGATGACCACAGGGTCATTCACATGCTCCACCGGGTATACCTCCACCTGCGGATTGTTGTCGATAAAGTCATATAGCCGCTTGGTGCCCATCAGGAAATTGGCGACACTGATGCCGTGATGCAGCGTCTTGCGGCTGTTGTTGATCACACCGCGTTCCATCAGGTCCACCACACCGTCCGAGAACATCTCGGAGTGGATGCCAAGATCCTTCTTGTGCCGCAGGAAGGACAGTACCGCGTCCGGAATGGCGCCGATACCCAGCTGCAGGGTGTCGCCATCGTTGATCAGTGAGGCGCAATAATTGCCGATGGCCTCCTCCATGGGGCCGATTTTTGGGGGAGCCAGCTCCAGAACGGGGACAGAGTGCTCCACAAAAAGGTCGATATCCTCCACCCGTACGCTGCTGCCGCCACGGGTACGGGGCATCTGATCGTTGACCTGTGCGATGACCAGCTTTGCATTTTTCACCGCGGCCAGCGTATAGTCCACAGAGATACCCAGTGAGCAGATACCGTTCTCATCCGGCGGCGTCACCTGCACCAGCGCCACATCCACCGGAAGTGTCGTCTCAAACAGCCGGGGTGCGCGGTAGAAAAAGGTGGGCGTAAAGTCAGCCCGGCCATTCTCCACGGCCTCACGGGCCGGCGGACTCACAAACAGCGCGTTGTGCCGGAAATTTTCTGCGTATTCCGGGTGGCAGTAGGCACAGTCGCCCAGCACCAGCATGTGGTCGATCTCCACATCGCGGTATGCCGCCGCGTTGCGCACCATGGCATCGGTCAGGCAGGTGGGTTCACCGGCGGCGTGGCCCAGCACTACCCGGTCACCGGATCTGATATGCGTAACGGCTTCCTCTGCCGTGGTCAGTCGTGAACGATAGATTTCTTCCCAACTCATGCGTTTTGTCTCCTTATGTAGTTTCAAGGGCGTGCAGCCAGCGTCGAGCCGGCGCCAGATCCCCTGTGCCCCGGATGGCGCACAGAGGCAGCGTGCCCGGCACCCGCTGCACCGCGCATCCGGCGGTACAGCCGCATACGGCCAGACACCCGTCACAGGGCAGCTCGTCCGGCAGCGTGAAGGTCAGCCCCGGGAACTGTCCTGCCAGCGCACGGACTGCACCTACCCGATCGTACCGGGGATTGCAGCCGCCGCAGTAGTAAACGGCGACGCGCTTACTCATGGCACAGCAGTCTTTTCGCCTGCGCCAGCAGATCCGCGCTGACGCCCTGCTCCAGAACGACCTCCCGCAGCTGCAGAAACCGCTCCAGCAGCGTGCCGCGAATCAGTTCCTCCGTGGTCAGATACGCGCTGGGGCAGCCGGCACACTGGCCGATCAGCCGGAAGGTATACCGCCCCTCTGTCAGCGAGACCGTTTCCAGTCCGCCGCCGTGCAGCAGCAACTGGGGCCGGATCTCTTCATCCAGCACCTGTTCGATTCTTTCAAGTAGTTCGTTCATTTCCGCAGCTCCGCTCCAACAGTGCCGGGCAAGATTGCCCGGCACTGTTCGTCCTGTCCTTTACTCGCTGATGTGCGCGATCTTCTTGGCCAGTTCCTTCTTGTGGGCCAGATTGCCCTGACGGGCGATCATGATGCGCTGGGCCTGGGGAGAACCGGCGCCGTGCAGGGATTCGGTGCGGTAGCCAACCGCCGCCGTACCCAGACACAGGTTCTCGATGAGACGCAGGATCCGCAGGCGATTCTCCGTGGAGACATTGCCCACGCCCTTGAAATACTTGTCCACATAAGGCCCGATCTTCGCGTCACGCAGATCGGCCTCGGAGGGAGCGGTGACCACCAGACCGCCCGCGATATCCTCGGCAAGGCGGGTGATCTCATAGGGGAAGCGGGTCACGTTCTGCTTGCAGACATTGGCCAGCAGCAGGTCGATCATGTAGTTGCCGCTGGCGGTGGGATGACCCTCGGAGGAGCAGGCGATGCCGCAGCAGTACAGCGTCTCGTTGAGATGGGTCATCTCGATGAGCTTATCCTTGATGTGGCTGGCCTTGGCGGCGCCGTTATAGTCGGCGGCCACGGCGGCGGCGCCGATCAGCACGTCGCCCACGCCCACCTTGCAGCCACCGTAGCTCTGGCGGTGATAACCAGCGAAGCGTTCCACCAGCATACCGGCGAACTCCGTCTCGCCGTTAAGGAAGATACGGTCATTGGGCACGAACACATCGTCAAATACGGTCAGGGCTTCCACACCGCCGAATTCGGCGTTGCCTACGTCCATCTCGGTGTTTTCCAGCTTGCGGGTATCGCAGCTCTGGCGGCCCACGATCAGGAACAGGCCGGGCGCGTCCAGCGGTACGGCGAAGGATACGGCGTAATCCTTATCCTCGGGTCCCATGGCGATGGTGGGCATCACGATGACCTCGTGAGAATTCAGGATGCCGGTCTGATGCGCCTTGGCGCCGCGGACCACGATACCGTCGGGACGGCGCTCCACCACATGCAGGAACAGATCGGGATCCTCCTGAGCGTGAGGTGCCTTACTGCGGTCGCCCTTGGGATCGGTCATGGCACCGTCGATGGTCAGATCGTTCTTCTGACAGTATACCATGAACTTCTTGAAGTTTTCGTGATAGTGGGTGCCGTATTTCTCATCCACCTCATAGGTAGTGGAGAATACAGCATTGAAGGCATCCATACCCACGCAGCGCTGGAAGCAGGCGGCGGTCATCTGGCCGCACAGGCGCTGCATCTTCACCTTGTTGCGCAGATCGTCAGTGGACTGATGGATATGGGTGAAACGGTTGACCCGCTCTCCGGTATAGGGGGAGATCACGGTCATCAGATCCTGATACTCCGGCATCTGGGCCAGATCATAGGTCATGCGGACGGAGTTCAGGGACGGACGCAGGATAGGATCTTCGGTGGGATCTTCGATCTTCTTGCCGAACATATAGACCTGCATATTGATCTTCTTGATGGATTCGATGTACTGCTCGCCTGTCATAAGTGCCATGATTGTTTCCTCCTTATGTATCAATAAAGGTCCTGATAGATCTTCAGGACCAGCTCTTCGGTCATGGGGATAAAGCTGTTCTTCAGCAGACGCTGCTGGTTGTCGATAACGGACTTGGCCCACTCAGGCAGATCCTCCCTCTTCGTGCCATACTCCCGCAGGGCCTTCTTGGGCAGGATCTTGTTCAACAGGTCCTCCAGCGTTTCATAGACCGCATCCGCGCCGCAGCCCAGCAGACCGGCCAGATAGGCGTTCATCACGGCGATCTCGCCGTCCGCCTTATGGCGCATGTATTCCTTCATTACACCGGTGAAGATGGCGTAGTTGCTCTCGCCGTGGGCCACATGGTACTGGCCGCCCAGAGGATATGCCATGGCATGGACGGTGCCGCAGCCGGCGGTGCCGAAAGCAAGACCTGCGAAGTTGGAGGCGGTGAGGAACCCGTCCATCAGCGCCTTGCGGCTGTCCGCACCATTGGCGGCGATGTGCTGATAGC
>OKSA01000939.1_pt1 | contig 27698 bp, 24 predicted proteins | sample 1601181 | NCBI WGS metagenome assembly OKSA01 (sample SAMEA3541538, study PRJEB24748) | human gut metagenome | biome: human gut; feature: human-associated habitat; material: faeces | place: China | collected 2012
GAAAGGCTGCTGATAAAGTTCTCCAAGATAATATCGATGCAGAAGAAGCTGCTCGTATTGCTGCAGACACCGCTCTTGGTAAACGTATCGATAAAGAAATCCAAGATAGAATAGATGCAGATACATCTTTGGATAACAAATTTACCAATATTACCAATGATCACGAAGAAAGGTTGGTAGCCGAGGAAGCAACTTCTGATGCTTTACCTAATACCATGGTTACTGGTGTAAGTGAAATAAGTAGAGATGACTCTAAACTTACTTTCAAGGTAAATACTTCTACTAAGGCCGTTTCTAACAACCAATACGGAGAATCCAATGAGGCCATTAAAGAACTTCTCCCGGTAACCCAATCTCTTGCAGGAGTCATGTCTGCAGCAGATAAGATTAAGTTGGATGGGTTGGATGAAAATGCCCTTACAGATATATCGGCTGATTCCGATGCAAGTAAAGTAACCGTAACCGTAACTAAGGATAATGGTCTGAATGCTGATACTACAGAAACCTTTGATTTGCCTCAGGCATCAGATACTAAAGCCGGTACGATGACTGCTAAGGATAAGGTAGAGTTAGATAGAATTACTACTGTTAACTTTGCTCTTGGGGATGTAACTCCAAATGAGACTTCAATAGGCATTGCTGCTACTAAAACGATAATTGAGGATGGTACCGTAGAACAGAATCCAATTACTTTGCCTGCTTCTACTGCAGAGAAGGCCGGTGTACAAACTGCAGCAGATAAGAAATTGTTTGATTCTATACCAAAGGCTATATCTGAAGGATTCAGTAGTAAAGTACAATCTTACAGTACTGTAAGATTGTACTTAAATTTAGCCGAAATAGATTCAGAAACTGGCGAATATATATCTAAAGGCTCCGGTTGGGGTGATGATCCACGTAGATTCTTGGAGATTGCTCCTGCCTCTAAGTTACGAGCCGGTGTACAAACTGCAGCAGATAAGAAATTGTTTGATTCTATACCAGACAATATTATCATCTTATCTGGTAATAGCCCAGTTGAGGTAGGCCAGCAAAGTAGTCATGTAACTTTAACTCATAACTTCTCTTCTAAAAAAGAAGAGGGTGTTTATACTCACGAGCCAGAAGATTATAAGACTACTTATATCCCTGCAGCAAACAACACCCTTGCCGGAGTAATGACTGCTCAAGATAAGATTAATCTTGATGAGACTTTACCCAATGCTATTGCTAAGGAAGTTGAGGATAGACAAGAGGCAATTGATACAGCTATTAAAAATCTGGGGGATTCTCAGACTGCTGCCTTAGAAAAAGAGATTCAAGATAGGAAGAATGCAGATACTGCTCTTGAAACTAAATTGCAGAATAACATTGATACTCTAGAAGCCAAGCATGATTCCTTTGTAGCAACTAAGGGACAAGCTGATGGGTTTGCTCCATTGGATGGTAATGGATTGGTACCAGCTAACCATTTGCCTTCATATGTAGACGATGTAATCGAGGTATACGCTACTTATGAAGTAAGCTCTACTGGAGGTCTTACTAATGTTCAGTTGTATACTGATGCTACTCACCAAACTCCGGTAACTGGAGAATCTGGTAAGATATATATTAATGTTGCTAATGGGGAACCTCCTTATCAATTCCGTTGGTCAGGTACTAAATTCGTAGATAGTAACACTTCTTCCCTTATTATTGGAGAAATTGCAGGTACTGCTTTCGAGGGTAGTAGAGGTAAACATCTTGAGGATGTGGTATCTAGTATGCCTAGAAATTTAATCAGTAATATTTCAATAGCTAACAGAAACAAGAGGAATATAATTATTCAGTGTAATTATTCTTCTTTAGATGACCAGGGTCATTACATAGATCAGCCTGAGGGGATGCTTATTCCACTAACCAATGCCACTACTCAAGAAGCCGGTTTGATGGAGGCAGAAAGTGTAATAAAACTTAATCAAACCCTACCGAAAGCCATAGAGGATGAACAAGAGGCTCGTATTGCAAAAGATAATGAGCATGATAAACTAATCAATAGTTTACCTCAGGAGATAATGACGGTAATAAACGGTGTTACCCAAAATACGAATAATCTCGGATTAAAGTATTTTAGATGGGTAAAGAATACCGAAGATGGCTCATATAGTAGAGGTACAGATGTGAATGTCACCATACCAGCAGCAACTAAGACTACTGCAGGTGTAATGACTGCAGCTGATAAGACTAACTTGGATAATACGGTACAGGGGTTGGCAAATGAGATTACCAATAGAACTAATGCTATCAATGCTCTTCGTACAGAATTGAAAACTTACGTTGACGATTTGATTGCAGATACTGGTTCAGATGTAACTGCATTAGAAACTAAGGTAAATAAGCACATTGCCAATAAATCTAATCCTCATGCAGTTACTAAAACTCAGGTTGGATTGGGTAATGTTAATAATACTTCTGATGCTGATAAGCCAGTATCTACTGCTCAAGCTACTGCTATTGCTGATGCTAAGGCTGCAGGTACTGCTGCTCAGACTTCTATCAATAGCCATGCTGGTAGAAGAGATAATCCTCACGTAGTAACTAGAGCTCAATTGAGTTTGGCAACTACCGACCAGGTAGTATTTGCTAAGACCACGGCTCCTTCCGGTTTCTTCAAAGAATCTTCAGATGTTCGACTCAAATCTAATATCAAGGATTTGAATCATACTCTGGAACAGATTTGCCAGATACCAACCAAGTCATTCGAAATGCTTGGTAAAGAGGACGAGGGAACTATTGCTCAGAATCTTGAGGGATTGGGATTTGGTAAATATGTAGAGGAAGTTCCAGTAGAGAAATCTACAGTACCTAATCCAGAGGAATTCGAAACTTTGGAAATCAATGGGGAAGAATATGTACTCGTAAAACAAGTTAAATATCACAAGATGTCAACTTTGGCAATTGAAGGTGTTAAACTTCTCTACGATGAGATTAAGGCTTTGAAGGCTGAGATTCAAGAACTTAAAAATAAATAATCATGGGAGAGATAGCAACTTGGAGTGCTGTCAAAACTAAAGTAGGCCTTGGTAAGACAGGAAATGACTGCCCTACCAAGGCTGAATTGTTAGCACTCTCCTCGACAGGAACCGGGGAGAATTATGTGGGGTTGGAACTATCCAATGCCAGTTCCTATGGAAACAATGAATGTGTAAAGCTGGAAGATATACACAAGGTAACCTATAAGTATACTTTTGTTGCTCAAAATACTACCCTTAACTTTCCAGCATTAGGTGGGAGATCTACCCCAAGTTATGTAAACTTAACCTCTACTCGGCAGAAGTACTTGGATGGAGTTACTTCTGGTTCTTCAGAGGGTATATCCTATGGGGTCTCCACTATACCAGATTGGTTAAACGATGGTAGTAATGGTAATTGGGTAGCTACCGAAAATACTGCATTAAGTCAACGTTCGGTCAATTTAGTTTTTACACAAAATATAACAGGTAAGACAGTAACTGTTGCTTTTGTCCAAGCTGCCGCATCCCAATCTTGGAGTTATGGGTTTAGTGTAAACCCTACTTCTATGTCATTTGGGGCTACAGGAGGTACTAAAACCTTTACGGTAACTTCATATAAGCAAGAATTAAGAAATGACCATAATTATGGTAACCAAATTTCTTTAACTTATACTAGAGCTAATGGAGGAAGTATATCCGGTACTGGTACTTCAGTAACTATGGGTAATAATACTTCTACCAGTACTCGTAGTGGTACCGTAACTTTAACCCAAGCAGAAACCAATAAGAAAGTAACCGTATCTTGTTCTCAGTCGGCAGGTTATAAAAGCTACAGTGAGATTACAGCAAGTGGAGGTGCAGTAACAGATATCCCTGCAAGTGGAGGTACAAGAAGTTCATTTACTACTTTGCCAACTTATTCCCAGACCTGGGGATGGAATGGTTCTACAACGGGAGGAGGTACGATTACAAGTGGTGCTAGTATTAGTTATGGTACTGCAGTTAGTGCAGGTTCTTTGGGAACTACGGTTAAACCTAGAACCCGGGTAGGAACCCTTACTGGTACCTTATCACTAAATGGTAAAACCAAATCTGTAAGTGTACCAGTATACCAGGCAGCAAACGAATTTACTGGGTATACCTATGGTTCTTGGAGTGTAAGCTTAACGGCAAGTTCTTATACCATCGGTAATACTGGAGGTAGTGTAACTTTGTACCCCAGTGCAAGTAGACCCAGGTATGCTAACTATACCTCAGGTTCAAATACAAGGGATGGCTCTGATAGTGCTACTCCAAGTTTAAGTACCAATGGCACCTCAGGATTTAGTCTATCAGGTACTACACTTAGTGCTTCTGAGAATACCAGTACAAGTAGTAGGTCTATTAGAGTCTTTGCTAACTATGATGGGGCTTCTGATTATGTAGATATCACTCAGGGTGGTGCTAGTGTAAGTTATAATTACTACTTTTATTGGAATGGTGCTGGTGCAAGCGAATCCATTCATCATGCTGCTTCAGGGGATACTTTATCTAAGACTTTTATATCCTATAAGAAAAAAGTAATTAATGGTTCCGAAACTTCAGATACTTATGATGTAGGTGTAAGTTTGTCTGGTACTCCCTCTTGGTCTTCTGTTACAGTTAGTGGTAAGACTGTATCAAGTAAAGCTTCAGAGAATACCGAAGAATCATCAAGATCTGCTACGGTTACAGTTACTCAAAGTGAATCAGGTAAAAAACTTACACTTGATATCACTCAGGGTGGTGCTAGTGTAAGTTATAATTACTACTTTTATTGGAATGGTGCTGGTGCAAGCGAATCCATTCATCATGCTGCTTCAGGGGATACTTTATCTAAGACTTTTATATCCTATAAGAAAAAAGTAATTAATGGTTCCGAAACTTCAGATACTTATGATGTAGGTGTAAGTTTGTCTGGTACTCCCTCTTGGTCTTCTGTTACAGTTAGTGGTAAGACTGTATCAAGTAAAGCTTCAGAGAATACCGAAGAATCATCAAGATCTGCTACGGTTACAGTTACTCAAAGTGAATCAGGTAAAAAACTTACACTTGATATCACTCAGGGTGGTGCAACAATTACTTATGAATACGTATTTAATTTGGGGTAATAAAAATACAACATCATTCTGTATTTAATGTATAATTAACCTAAGTATTAATCTTTAAAACTTTACAATTATGGGAGTAGAAGTAAAAGGTGCCGGCGATGGCGTTGTAATCGCGGACAGAGGCTGTAACGATGGTTGCGGCTCTGAAGACTACTGGAGGTACTACAACGGCATAACCAATTGTCATACCAGGATGATTAGAAAGGAGTACATCTATCAGGGGTGTACTCCTTTTTTCGTTTTAACCACTTGAACTAAGGAATTATGGAAAAAGAACAACTCACCGAATTTAAGATACAGTTAGCTCTACCGGCTCCCAATATAGAGATTGCACAAGAAGTAGCAAACAAAGCTCAGGTACTCATTAATCAATTTGGATACTATCAATTCTTAAACCTGGTAGACTTCATGCAAAAGAATCCGGGTGCAGTTTCATTTGGTTTAAATTTAATAAATAGAAAATGATTATGGACGAAAGAACATTGATTTTCCAAAAGTTACAAAAGGGTGAAGTAATCTTTACCTTAGAGAAAGACAGGAGGTCTGGTTATCCCATTTTCGATACCGCAAAGATTGTGAAGGTAGGAGAGAGTAAACCCATGGCATCTGGTACTAAAGATGGCTTTGTTAACAGTATCGAATTAGTGATCCAAGATTCTGTATCACAGCTTACAATATACCTACCTTCACAATCTGATGAGGGTATTTATAATGGGGTATATTATACTACCGATATAGTGAATATAATTAATGAGGTTACTATGCAAAAACAAAATGCCTTAAATATACTTAACAATCGACCAAAGTTTGAGGCAGTTGTTTCTGAATGTGATAATATTCTCAATTCAATTAATCAATCCCAATCTGCTCCAAGTAGACCTGCTCCGGAGTTTGATGAATTTCGGCAATATATCGATCAACGGATAACCACGCAAGAAACTCTTTTACAAAGGATTGCTCAGGAGTTGGGATTAGATAAACCCAAATAATAAATAAGAATTATGCCAAGTAAGTCGGTTAATATTACACTATCGACTCCAGTTGGCTCTCTAGAAATATACGTAGACAAACGAGAACAAGCTCGTGCAGAAAGGTTGATTGCCAAAACTCCAAGTATCTTAACCAAAGGCTATGCGAAGGGTACAGAAAAGTTTGGTAATCAACTTCTTCGTATAGTAAGACGAAGTTTGAATACGGGTGTTCCACCAAGAGGTTCAGGAGTATCATGGCCACCCCATGCTCCAGGAACCATTAAAAAGTATGGGGATCACACTATGTTACACCTTACTGGTCAGTATGCTAGATCAGTTACTTTAGTAAAGGGTAAAAAACGGACTTTTGTTGGATTACCAATTGGAATCAAGAAGATTACTTATACTGGTAAGACTTCTAGAAAAACCTTGAACCAGATAGCTATCATGTTAGAATATGGTAGCAGGGATGGTAATTTACCACCTCGTCCTCTATGGGGTCCTGCTTATAAAGCTGCTGGTGGAAAAGCAGCTTTACAAAAGGAGATACGTAATGCGGTTAGAAATGAATTAAGGAAAGTAAAATAATATGTCGGATTTCGAAATATCTTCTTTATCAGGGACTGGTCCTGCTACTATTAGAGTGAAGCCTAAAGCAGCTAATGAATCAGAATCTAATAAAGAACAAGTAATAAAAGTGATAGTTCAGGGAGTAGAAAGGGAAGTTACTTTTACACAAAAGGGAAAACCCCAAGTAGTAGAAACTTGGAAGCCCTTCCTTACTATTTCACCTGACAGTGATAGTTATACTTTTGATGGTACCAAAAGGCTTGAGATTTGGGAAGTATCGGTTTATAGTTATGAACAAAAATATATTGGTGGTGAACCTCAAGAAGAATATAGAGCCTTAGATTGGACTGTTGAAAATTCCTTGGATTGGTTAAATATAACCAAAGAGATTGGGGAGGGTAATAATGCTGGAAAATTAACAGTTAAGACGCTCTCTTATAACAACGAGTATGAGGCAAGCACTTATAATCCGAAGGAAAGAAGCGGTGTTATACGAATAGTATCTCAGGCTGGTACGAAAGATATAACTATAAAACAATCTCCTGGTAAAAGAACTACTGAGTATGGTTTTGAACCAACTCCTAATATACCATTTCCAAATATTGGGCAAGGTAGTAATACTGCTTCTATTAGGGGTGTAAAGGGATACCAATACTACCATATCAATGGTTATGAAGTGGCTAAGTTTATAAAACAGTTTAAGATAACAGACATTAGTAAAACCATAGAGGGTACTATTCCTTTTCCAGGGACGGACCCTATACCATTTAAAGTATGGCTTACCGATTACCCCTCTAATATAAGTACTACTTGGGTTAGTGAATTAAATTGTACTGGCCATCTTGAAACCCGTATATCAGGGTTTGGTGGTGTGGTTGTAGTATATAATGGAGTTATAAATGATACTGGCTACCCTGAAGTTCAACTAACAATTAGATTAGGAAATTAATGGTAAATTCAGAAGAGATAGTAGAGAGAACTTTTTATATCTCTTTACTAAGTACAATGTTAGAAATGGGTCTAACTTTGAATCCAGAAGACTTCTTACCTTTGTCTCAAGAAAACGAAAAAAGATTTCAAGAGGCGATTAAGAATATGAAGAAGTTTATACCCCTATTTGGTATCGGGAATAATCAAGTGAAAGGACCTAAAACTCTCCCAAGGATAACCATAGAATTACAGGGTTATTATGCTGGGGATATTGGTGTGAACAAATACATTATTGGTGATAGACTTGAAGACGGTAATTACCAAGCTTCAGAGTTTCCTTATGAAACCAAAGATATTACCATAGATGTACATCTAGTTTCTCAAACTCAAGCAGATATGAGATTACTACATACAATCTTATATACTAGCTTACCTGCTAGAGGATACATAAAACCTTATTTCAATGATTTAGAGGAATGGGACAAGGGCAGGCTTGCATCAACCGGAAACCTATTCATTGAAATTGGTAATTATTATGATCATCCAGATGTAGAACATGGAATACTTGAAAAGGTATATACTTACATATGTAAAGATGGTATTCTTCCAGAAAAACCCCTGGAAGAAGGTATACTTACACCTATCCAGGATATATCAGTTCTCATTGGTTTGTTAGAACAAAACGAAAATGAAATGTTAGAGTTAAAAGTACCTAAGGTATAGGTACAATACTCTAGGGTATAAATTAAACGAGTAATTAACTTTAATCACAATAGAATTATGCCAACTTCACCTCATGTTGATTTTAAGTTTAAGAACAACAATGTTCTTCAAACTACTCCTATGTTAGGAGTTTCTTGTGTATTGGCTAGAACTACTAAGGGCCCTTATGATGACCCATCAGAAATCATCTCTACATTCCCTCAGTTCCAAAGAATCTATGGTTCTGAAATTGTACCCGATGGTTCTGTATCAAATATCGAAAAGGCTTTGCAAGGTGGTTCTAAGCTTCGTGTTATTCGAGTGCTTGGTAAGGGAGCTACTCAAGGTACAGTAGCTGCAACTGCGGGTAAAGCTAAAACAGTTGCTAAATCCGAAGAGGAAGGTATAGCACCTGCTTCTGCTACTCCAGACCCTGCTACTCCTGCAGCATTGATAACCATTGCTTCTGGGGGAACTACTTATAGTTTGGGATTGGTAACCAAAGGTTATGGAGACCCAATCGGTAGTACTGATACCTTCCAGGTAGGTTTCTATAAACAATCCAATACCTTGTATTATAGAATCTATTCAGGCAATGGCCAGGTACTTGAACAAGGTCCGGTAGTAACTTATAAAACTGCCGATGATAACAATAATACTTCGGTAGATTACCTTGCTCTTAGTGCCTTTGCTAAGAACTCAGAGTATATCAAACCGGTAGTAGTTGCTGGTTCATCTTTTGAGAACTTAATCAAATGGCTTACCGATAGTGTAGATGGTACAAAAAATGCCGTTACTGTAACAGTGGGGGGAGCAGCTCCTTCAGATACCGAGAAACTATTTACCGGTACCGTAGGTAGTGCTGGTTCTAACCCTACTGCTGATGAATGGATCGCTTCATTGGATTTAGTAAGGGACTACACTGACTTTTACCAATTATTCATTTCCCATATCTCTCAACACCTTACTACTGATGCTGACGTACTCAAGGTATATAAGGCTGCTGCAGATATGGCAAAAGAATTGATGGAATGGGTACTGTACATAGAAGTCCCAAAACACTTAACCCATTACACCCAGGGTACTCAACCAAGAGACTATAAAGCTCAGGTTACTTGGGTACAGACTTGTCTTGGTACCGTGGGTAATTCCAAGTACATTGCTTACTTTGGAGGTGGCCTTAAGTACTACAATGAGAACGGCAATCTTCAAGATTCTGATGTAGTGGGTACCATTGCAGGTTTGGGAGATGCTTCTGCTACTCAATATGGTCCTTGGAAATCCTTTGCTGGTATGAACCGAGGAGTTATTGGAGATGCAGTTGGGCCCGTATGTCCAAATTATGGTTCTCCTTCTCGATATAATGAACTGAACACACTTGCTCAGAATTATATCAATGAGATGGTAATCAAAGATACTCCCGATGCAGGTAAACAAACCATGCTATGGCATTGTTTCTCTTCTCAGGTAAAACAGGATTCAGAAAGATTCCTTTCAATCGTAAGATTGAATTTGTATTTGAAGAAGTTCCTTCGTCCAGTACTTAACAAATACTTGGAAGAACCCAACGTTTGGGGAACTTGGAAAAGAATTTGGTTGGAAGTTAAACCTACATTAGATTCTTTGGTAGATGAAGATGCCATGACAGAATATACTTGGATGGGTGACCAGGATGCAACTTCTTGGGATGATCTTTCCGTAAATAACGAAGCAGATGCCCGTCAAGGTAAATATCGTGCTATCCTTAAGTATAAAGACGTAGTTCCTATGCAAGAGGTAACTATGGAGATTGTAATTGATGCTGCTTCTAAGTCGGTATCAGTTGTAGAAACAAGTAATAACCTATAAACATATAACGATGGGAGCAAAAGTAAAAAATCCCCGGAAGAAATTCCTGTGGAGTATCATGTTCCCCAAACACCCTATCAATACTTATCTATTCCAAAGTTGTACTTTGCCTGATATTGAGATTGACCAGGTGGCTCATGGGGATGTCAATAGAGATGTTAAAACTGCTGGTAGGGTTACTATAGGTAATCTTATCGTAGAGAAACTTATGACTACTGCAGGTTCAGATACCTGGCTTCATGACTGGCTCTATTCTTGCCAAGACCATATAGTTGGTGGTGGCTTAGTACCAAGCCAATATTGGGAAACGGCTATTGTAAACGAACTTGCCGAAGATGGAGTTTCGGTTCTTAATACCCACGTCTTCGAAGAGGTATGGCCATGTAAGATTACCGGCTTAGACTTGGACAGAAGGGCTTCAGAGAATACCATAGAGTCCATAGAGTTCTCGGTGGGTACTGCAGACAAATACTAATTCCTTAGTCTATTTTCACTAAGATTCGGTGGAGGGGTGGGATTCCTGTGATAGGAGCTCACCCCTTTCTTGTTGTTATACGGAGTACTATGAACATTTGTAAACATTAAATATATCAAAATTATGGAATTTAGAACATTTAGATTTACCGGACCCTCTGGTTTCGAATATGAAATTAGAGAACAGAATGGAGCTGATGAAGACATTCTCAGTAACCTTTCAGACATGAAAACTTTAATGAACCTTACTAAGTTCATTGCAGCAATCGTAATTAGAACTAATGCCACTCCTAACGGTAAGCTAACCGTTGATGATGCTCTCAATCTACCAGTCAATGACCGCTATGCAATTATTTTCAATTCTCGTATATTCTCACTGGGAGAGGAAGTAGAATTTGAATATGACTGGGGTAAAGAGAACGGTGGTAAAGTTACTTATGGCCAAGACCTTCATGAGTTCCTTTTTGATTATTCAGAAGTACCCACTGATAATAGGGTATTTGATGAAAAACCAGATGCTATCCCTTATTATCCAAAGGGTATTCAATTAACCGGTCATGAATATCTTCTTTCATCGGGCAAGAAAATCAAATTTGATTGTATGACTGGTAAGGGAGAACAAGAGTTCATGAAGTTACCCTTGGATAAACAAACTAAGAATGCCCCCTTACTTTGTCGGAATCTTTACTTAGAAGTAGACGGTAATTGGGAGAAGGTAGAAAACTTTACTCCTTTTACTGCAAAGGATATGGCTGAGATGAGAAAGTATATAATCTCTATTGACCCTATCTTTAAGGGAGAGTCCCATATTACTAATCCCTTAACTGGAGAAGAAAGAACTTATCCTATAGTTTGGGCACCCAATTTTTTCTACCTGACGGAAGAGTAATGTTAGAGAGTGATTTTGTTTATATCACCAGAGCCGAGATAGCCTTAGACTATTTCGGCTTTTTACGTCTTCCGTATAGAATCAGGAAAATATTTAAGGAAATGGCTGAACAATATTATAAACAACTAAAGAAAAGAAAATAAATTATGAATACCAGTAGGAGTATAGTAGAGGTCGGTGTTGCCATGGTATTAAAAGACCGATTCTCTCAGGAGGCTGGCAAGATATCTGGGTCATTCAGAACTATGATGAATGACATGAGTACCTGGAATAGAGGTATACAGATGTCAGCTTCTAATACAATGGACTTCGGAATGCAGCTCGTAGGGGGAATGGCAAGGGCCTATAAATACTCTGCGGGTGTTCAGAATGAAGTTTGGACTGCTTCGAAAATTGCCGGTGCTACCATTGCAGAACAAAGAGAAATGTTACAATTGGCAAAAGATGTCAATGAGATAACTCCTCTTACTGCTTCGGATGTTGCATCAGGACAAAGATACCTGGCTATGGCAGGTAATAAATTCGATGCTATTAAAGAAATGATTGGGCCAGCATCTAAGCTGGCTTCAATCTTTACTATGCCAGTGGGACAGAAAGGTGGTGTAGCTGACTTGATGACTAATATCATGTCAATGTACCAAATCCCAATGGGAGAAGCCGCTAGAGTAACCGATGACTTATATACTGCAGTTACTAATGCAAATATATCTTTGACAGACTTAGCCCAGTCCATATCTTATGCAGGAGCAGATATGGCAACTGCTGGAGTAGATCTTCGGCAAACGGCTGCTGCCATCGGTGTATTGGGAGATATGGGTATACAGGGTTCTATGGCAGGTACTTCACTAGCTAATATGATTCGTTACTTACAACTCTCTCTTGTTAATCAAAAAAAGAAAGGCTATAACGCTTTAGCAGACTTGGGCTTAAGTCCTGATGAGTTTTTCGATGCTCAGGGTAACCTTATAGATCTTTACACTATCTATCAGAAATTTGCCAAGGCGGCAGTAGACTTACCTTCACGGATAGAAACACCAACCTTCTTCAATATCTTTGGTGTTCGTGGTAATCGAGGCATGCTTCCAGTACTTAGAGATATTGCTTCTGGTAGAGATAAGATGGGTAAGATACTTGCAACCTATGACCAAAACATGGGGGCAGTAAATAGACTTAATGAAGAACGTCTTAAAACTGATGCGGGTGTCATTGACCAATTCGAATCAAGTCTAGAAAACTTAACCGTTACTGCAGGAGCGGCTTTGGGTAGAATATTTACCCCAGTACTTAATATGGGTAATTCCATCATCAACGTAATAAATTCTATCTCTGAAACTTGGGCTGGTGGCTTTGCTCTTAGAGTAGGGGCTACAGCAGTAGTAATTGGTACCATTGTTGCAGGGTTTAATACTGTAAGAGGTATTATAAGGTCGGTTGGATATTTACAAACTATTGCCACGGCTTCTACTGAGGGTATGTCTGCAGCAGCTATTAAGACGAACACCCAATTTGCTATCATGGAAGCCCATATGATAAGTATGGTAAATCTCATGAGGACTATGGTTCAATTGCAGATGATGATGGGGGGAGTTAGTATGAATAGAGCGGGTAGATTTTATAATACCCAAACTGGTATATATGTTAAGACTCCAAACCCTGGGATGTCTCCCGCCACTTCACTCATTGGAGGTGTAGTTGGAGGTACTGTAGCTAATCAAGCTGGTAAACAAGCTGCTAAGACTGTTGCTACTAGAAGTTTAGCTTCGGTAGGTGGTAGGTTATTAGGGTTAATTGGTGGACCCTGGGGATTAGCTATTACCGTAGGTTTACCTTTACTAATAGAAGTAGGTAGTAGACTTATTGATTCAGTAGATAGGAATACTAATGCCCAAGATAAAGGTAAAGAAGATTCAACAACTATTCGGGCTCAAAATGAAGAGAGATTTATTAATGCCGTAAGATTAGCTATCAAGGAGGGTATGAGAGATTCTCGGATTAATATTTCTGTAGATGGCCAAGCAGTTGGGGATTATGCCCCAGGTTCTCAACAAGATTTTACTGGGGCCGCATTTGTAATGGGATTATAAACTAAAACATTATGGCTAGAGTATTAAATAAGGCAGCAGGTAAGGTTGTTGAAAAATACAATGACCTTACAAGGGATACCGCAGGAGTTCTTACGGGTCCCTTAAATAAACTATGGAGAGCCAGGATATTACTCAATAGGAATACATCTACACTTCCAAAAGATGATGCTCTAAAAGGTAAGCTCTATAACCCTAATGGGGTTATAGGAGAGGCTCAGATATCTTCCAAGAATCCCACATTGAATAAACAACTCCAGGAAAAATGGAGGATGGAATTGCAATTCCCTAGAATTGAAGAAGGGGAAGGAGTGGATCCCGCAAAGGGTAACAAGAATACTACCAATCATCGAAACTTTGAAGTAAAAGCCAATATTATGTATCAGAATGAGGTAAGGATATATAATATGACCGTTAACCCAACTCAATACATTGTTTTACAGAATAGACCTCCAGAATTGGATTTTCGAGGTGAAACAACATGGGCAACCATTAAGTCTATGGGACGTAATGTACCAATGTATCACTATACTGGGGCTGAAGACATTATCCAATTTAATGTATCCTGGTACTGTAATGACCCAGAGAATCCCGAAGAGGTAGTAAATAAATGTAGGCTATTAGAAGCATGGTCTAAATCAAATGGTTACCAAGCTGCTCCTCCAATTGTTAAAATAGAATGGGGTGATTCTGGTATATTTGATAATCACAATTACATACTTACTTCAGCAACCTATACCTTGAAGAATTTTCAGAATGGTTATAGGATAAGGGTACCGGGAAAGCCGGCTACTTTTGGAAATGGTAGATTATTACCTGCAACAGCAACCCAAGAATTGATTTTCAAGAGAGTAAGTGCATATAACTTATCCTATGGAGATTTCATAAATTCTGATTCACTTAAAAAGACGGGAGGTATTAAATATGATTGATGTTAACCAATATATAAAGGGAGCTAGCCCATATAATGATGCCTATGCTTTGAAATACGAAGATGGGGATTATTCTTTAGAGGCCAACCCCCCAGTAATACCCTCATCTGCAAACGATATTCAGCATACCGTTAAAGATGGGGAAACTTTACAGAATATCGCTTTTAGATATTATGGGGATTCTGGGAAATGGTATATTATAGCAGAAGCTAATAAGATACTAAACCCCTTTAGAGAATTAGAAATGGGAACTTTAATAAGGATACCGATATATGGCAGCTAAACAGAAACCAATACTATACAATGGAATGGGTCAACCCTATTTGGCCCTTTTCAATTTTGGAGGTATGCCCATAATGAATCCTCTTACGGGCATACCCCTCGGAGCGTATATAAGTACCTGGAATTATAGATATGACGAAGAAAAAGAAAATTTGGCTACACTTACCTTTGATACGGGTAATCCTGATACTGTAGATATTGCTGATATACAAGAGAATCAACAAATCTGTCTTCAGTGGGGTTATATTTACCCAGATGGTCAATTTATATCGGGGCCTATAAAAATACTAAAGGTAAGAGAATTCGAAGCAGTATTCGATTCTACGGGTACTCATGTAACTATCAAGTGCATTGACTCTACAGGGGATTTAAGATTTCAACCGGCTTATGTTCATTCGGATATGGAGGGTTATAAATTATCTACCTATTTAGACAATGGCTGTGGGAATGCCACTGGTGTAATCATAGAAATATTTCAGTAATGGAACAACAGATAATAAGTAATAAAGTATACGAGTCACTACAAGTGCCAACAGAAAATACTCGTACTACTACTGGAAAAGTACTTTATGCTAACAAATACAGTGGAGTAGCTGAAGTAGCAATGCCCGAAGATTTAAAGGCTTTAATAGATAGCGATTTTGGGTTAGTGGGAAAGAATATCTTGGTTCAGTTAGAACAGAAGATGAAGGGTTATACCAATGGCCCCTGGTATGTGGATTCAAGGGATGGGGTTATTTATATACATAATAGAAAGTTTAATGAGGAGCCTGTATGTACTTATACTTATCAGGGTGAGCAGGGTGAAGTACTCAGAGTATCCTTTGCTACTCAAGAGGTAACTAAACGAGTTAAAGCAGTATTAGCACCATCTTTAGACCCTGATAGTAAAGACCTATCTGTATTATCAACCAACATTAATGAACCAGAAGATAAACCCTCTTTAGCTTTAAGCCCCTATATAGCTAGATTAGATAATACTGAAGTATCTAATCTTACCAGTAACGGGTTTGAGGATTATCAAAGCTACCCTACTACTCCCACCGAAGTAATAGATACTTGGGATATGAAAGTTCAATACAATAGGGAAAAAGAAGCCGAGTATAAAAAGAGGGTAGCAGAGTATGAAGCTGTTGGTCCGGTTGGAGCTTATGAAGCTGGTAAACAAAGGAGATTCGATGAGATGTCTACTGAAGATATACGTACCACTATTAATCAAGCCGCCAGTGAATTACCAGATGATAAAAAGAGAGCTCTTCAACAAGTACTAAAGAATTCCAGAAATGGTAAAGAATTAGAAGCTAATCTTAAAAAGTTATTAGAATATGAAATGTATCTTTTTGAAGATGAAGATGGTATGGAATTTATGGTAACCGAATATGTAGATCCTCTAGATTATGACCCAGAGGGTTATGACTCTAAACAAGCTGGAGCAGGTATAGCTTCTGGTATCAATTTTCAAATGGGAGTATTACCAGCATCTGAAAGAGGGTTTGAGGCTTTGAATAAAGACCCTTATACTGAAGTATTATCCGATATGGAAATTGATACTACTAAACACTATGGCCAAGATCAATACGGTAAGAAGGTTAAGGTAAGGCATATGAAAAGAGTAAATCTTAGAGTACCCCTCTATAAGCTTTATCACAACTTATTCAGTAGATACGGAGGAGCTGATAAGTATGCTTGGGCAGCCAATGCTAATGCTAATGGTGGCTTAAAGCAAACAGAAAAAAGATTAGTATGTCAACTTCAGGTAGTTGGTAGACCCATGTTAGCAACTTCTCAAATAATTAATTTAGAGAATGTGGGTAAACGATGGTCTGGGCTTTGGTATATAAAACAATGTACTCATTCAATGGATGCTGGTCAAGGTTATATAACCAATATGGAGTTAGTAAAAAATAATTCTAAGTCTGGTTCTGTAACTTCTCGAACTGATCTATCTACTCAGAATATTGTAGCAAATGATGCTAAGGCCAATGCTAAGACTGATAGAGGCAAAGATAAAAAGGCTTTAAGCTCTTCTCAAAATCTTAACCTTAACTTTACTTATAATGAGAAAGTATACTACAATGAACATTTCCTTAATGAAAAAGGGGAAATAATTGACATCAAAGGTCAAGCTGAGTTTATTAGAAAAAAGGCTTACTATACCGAAGTAAATGCTAAAGATCCCAAAGCTTTGGCAGAAGGTATAGTTTTATCTACTGGTAATACAGTTACTTCTAAGGGTAAACTAATACCAGGTAAGATAACCCTCAAGGAAATCCAAGTCCCTGAAGATTATTGGGTTAAGTTTAATTATATGGCTATAGCTAATCGGATATATCGTGATATGGCTAAAAAGTATAAACGAATAGCAAGTCAAATATACGTAGAGGAATAAGGATATGAGTTACGAAACAGCAAAAATAATAACCGATGAAGGCTTAGAGGGCCTTGGTCGGTATTACTCTGTTTATAGAGGCATCGTTGTTGATAATAATGATGTAGAGAAAAATATGAACAGAATAAAGGTATGTGTCCCAGAAGTAATGGGCGGAGTATTTGCTTGGGCATATCCGAAAGGACAGCATGGTTCACTGAGCTCAGGCTTTAAATACTTAGCCCCTAAAGTTGGAGACATGGTATTTATTACTTTTGAATTTGGAGATCCCACTAAGCCTCTCTGGGAATATCATGGTTGGGGGATGAACCAAATACCTCAACCTTTAAATGGGCCAAATAAAATTGGTATAATTACACCTGAAGGTAATCTTATAGTTATTGATGATGATAGTGGAGAACTCAACTTACACTTTAATGGCCCAGTAAATGTTCATTCAGAAAAAGAGGTAGTTATAAATGCCGATGGGGATATTAATGTGGCCTCTGGTGATTCAGTAATATTAAATACGGGAGAGAATGGTGGAGTAATCAATATATTCCAATTAACCGAGAAATTAAATCAAACCATTCAAGAATTAGAACAGCTTCGTAGTATGTTTAACTCTCATGTACACTCAGGTGTAACTACTGGGCCAGGTTCTTCTGGCCCAACTTTAACTCAAGTAACTAAACCTTTCTCACAATTCGTTGTAGACGATTATGAGGATAAAACCTGCATACACTAATGGAAAAGAATTACTTTACAGACTTAGTTGGTATAGGTGTAACTTATCCTATCCAACTTACAACTAATGAAAATGGGGAAAGAGGTTGGTACCCAGTAAACGGGGATTTTAAACTTATCAGGGATAATATAAGTTCTATATTGTATTATATGATAGGTCAGAGATTTCGACAGGAAAACTTTGGTAGTAAACTATGGCAATGTATTGAGGAACCAAACTCACAAGCCCTAAGTTTTATAATTAAAGAGTTTTTAAAACAAGCCATAGGTGCATGGGAACAGAGAATAACATTCCAAAATATCACAGTTACTAGAGTTGATGCAAAAATACACATAGAAGTAGCTTATGTAATAAATGGAACAAATTCTAGTCAGTACCTCGATATCACCTATGATAGGTCAGATAATTCATTAAATACACAATAATATGGGAATCACAAATAAATGGCTTAACCCATACCAGAGGTCTTATCAACAGATTAAGGCCAAGCTGGTTGAATCCCTTATGGGGCTTAAAGACCCTCAGGGTCAGAAACTCATAACGGATTATTCGGAGGGGAATATCTTAATTATCATCCTCTCATTGTTTGCGGCAATTGCCGAAGTACTTCACTATTATGTAGATAATATGGCAAGGGAAACCTTCCTATCTACTGCAAGAAGGTATGATTCGGTAGTTAAACATGGAGCTCTGGTAGATTATCATGCTCGAGCAGCGATTGCTGCTACAGTAGATGTAATCTTATCCAGAAGTATTACTGGTAATTCCATTGGAGCTAAATTAACCATACCTCAAGGAACTCTATTTACGGATTCCAGTGGTAACTCTTGGTTATCTGCTAGAGATGTAACTTGGTATTCAAATGTAACCACATGTAAAGTACCTATAATTCAACATGAGAAATATACTGCAAGTGCTCTTAATAATATGCTAATACCTACTGGAGATAGGGTAATAGTTCACCTTGGTACATTGCCTAATGGTAAGTACTATGAACAGGGCTCTATGTCTTTACAGATAGGTGGAGAAACTTGGGTATTGGTAGATACCTTTGCAAAATCAAAGCCAACGGATAAACACTTTATGGTTTCAGTAGATGAAGCTCTTAACCCTTACATAATGTTTGGGGATGGAACCTTCGGTAAGAAACCTGCAGCAGGTGCAAAGATAACCAATGTAGTATTCTATTTAACCAATGGTTCTCAGGGTAACGTAAAGAGTAATACTATTACATCCGTACCCTCAATCATTTCTTCTTCAATCACTGATGCTACTGTAAGTAATGCTTATGATGCTGGAGGAGGTTCAAACTATGAGAACTTTACAATGCTCAAGGAACATATACCTTTGAGTGTAAAGACTCTGGGAGTAGCAATTACTAAGGAGGACTTTGAAAGCTTAGCTATGTTAGTAGATGGTGTAAACAAGGCTAAAGCCGATTATGAATGCGGTAGAAAGCTTACAGTATACATTAGCCCCGATGGTGGAGCTGTTGCTTCTTCCGAATTAATAAATAGGGTATACAACCTATTATCTCAAAGGGCACCTATGACTACTTGGTTAAAGGTTAAGTCTGCAGGTAAGGTTCAGATTATTCTGGAGATGGATGTTACTGGTAAGAAGTCTTATAAGACTGCCGAGATACAAACTCAAATTCTTACAGCTTTATACAATGCCTATTCTCCAGAGCAAGCTCAGATAGGTGGAAGCGTAAGGGTATCAGACATCTATGCCCTAATAGATAACCTATCAACTGTAGATTACCTTCACCTTACTAAGTTCTATATTAAACCTTGGCCTACTACCATTTATGGTAATAAAGAATTAAGCCTTGGCCAGTTTAAGTTGAATAAGGCAAAGGGGTCAATGACCTACTATATAACCTTTAATTCATCAACTACTTTTACGGTACGTTCAGTATCTAATGGCTATACGAATACTGGTACAGTTGGTAATTCAATTCAGGTTATTGATAAGGCTAATGGCTTTGATTTCTCTTTGGATATACAGAACAATAGTTATCAATCTGGATATAGATATTCTATTACCGTATCTGAACCAAACCATGACTATGAAGATCCAGGTTTCAACTTACCAGTATTCGAGAATGCTTCACAATTAACATTAACCGTTAACGAAATCGTATGATAAACCTCAAAAATTTAATCGACTTTTTACCTTTTGAATATAAGGACCAAGATACTTATAAGGTAAATGGTAAAGGCATCTTAGAGAGGTTTCTAGAAATTTGTGGAGAGCATTTTGAAGATTATATTACAAAGGATATTGAGAATATATTGGATATTATCGATATAGATAAAACCCCAGATATGTATCTCAATTTCCTTTGGCAATTTCTTGGAGAAATGCCCTTTGCTTATGGGAACACGATAGATGCACAGAAATGGGCAGAGTACTTTAATGGGTTCTACTCGGATAGTAAACTCCAGGAGTTATCAAAGCTTTGGATAATACCCAAAGAGGGACCTTTTACTTTAACCAGTACTCAGGTAAGAAACATCTTGAGATATTCGGTATCTCTTTTCAAAATAAGGGGTACATCAGAATTTTTCGAGATCATGATGAGGTTATATGGGTTAACCTGTGTAATAACAGACCCAGCAAAAGCCGATGGGTATGATGGTTGGATAAAAGGTCATCCCCACTTTGACCAATACTATCAGTACGATAGTAAATATACCTTTGATAACACCTTTGATTGTTCTCAATGTATTTCCGTAAGTTTTAAACTTACTGGTCATGGGTATACTTCTAATTCTGAGGCTTTTAAAAAATTTAGGGAAGCCGTAGAAAGTTTCTTTACTAGATTCATACCTTATCATGTATCCTTCACTATAGATTACGGTTTTGTAGTAAATGATGGGTATTCGATTAAGGCTGAGTTAGTAAACCCAGACCAACCCAACTTAGTTACTTCAGAAGTATATGAAGTACCAGTATTGGTAACTGTAACCTCAGATTGGGTGAATGCAGATTTGAGATATCAAATATCGAGTGATAGAATTAACTGGGGTTATACTAAACATGAAAGTGGTTCGGTATTTAATATTCCAAGGGCTGGTACTTATTACTTTCGAAGCGTTGGGGATAATTCTAAGATAACCCAAATTACCGTAAGGCAGGAAACTTATAACCGTTCATATATTATTTCTTGTGAGCCCATAACTGGTAAAATAACCCCAACTACTTTAAAGGTTAGTACAAGGGTGATAGCTAGAGTATCCTATAAAGGGACAGAGAAACTTTGTAATGTTCGATTAGTGGGTACCGATCAAGTAAAAATATCGGGCTCAACTTGGGAATTTACAAAACCCGGTACTTACTTTTTTGAGATTGTGGAATTTCCTGTAAAACAAACTTCATTTGTAGTAACCCAAGAAGAAGTTACTTATAAGGTAAGATGTACACCCTCAGAATTTAGAGTTGGAAATAATCAAACTATGAAGGATGCAGTTACTACTTTAACCATAACTTCAAATTACCCAGAGTCATTTACTGGAGAATTATATTGTAGGTTAATAGGTAACCCTAAGACTTTCAAGAATGGGGATAAATTTATTGCTAACAGCTATGGTACTTATAAATTCAAATGTACTTTAGATAAAAGAGAAACTGATGAAGGTGTGGGTATCTTTGAAGTAGTTTCAGGTAAAACTGCTATATATAGAATCAGTATTAATCCATCTACATCTACTCTATATAACGGTTCTGCAAAAACTACCGTAATAATACAATGTATTTCGGGTAATGGTGATGATTACCGAGTTAAAGTAGTAGAAACTGGGGAAACCTTCAATGCTGAAAACGGGTATGTATATACTACTAATAGAGCAGGTACTTATACTTTCCAATCTGTAGCCTACCCAACTGCAAAGACTACTTGGGTAGTTAAGAATACCCCAGTTGTATATCAGAACAAACTAAAGATAGTTCCTTCAGATCCTTCAGATTCAAAGTGGAAAGAACCTAACTGGTCATTACCCGAAAGCCAAATTGATGATACTTATGCAGTATATCAGTTATTGGATGAAGTATCAGCTTGTAAATTTAGCCTTGAAGAAATGAAAAACGGGGTCAATGTAAGTGGTACTGCAACTTGTGATGAAACTGGGGAAACCTATAATCTTGAATCCGAGATTGTATTAACTAAAGCAGGTACTTATACTTTTGTGGCAGATGATGGTTCTTCATTAAGGTGTCAAGTAATATTGGAAGATTACCCTACTATTATAGAATTAACCGTTGACCCAAGTTATGCCGAATTAAAGGGTACCATTAAACAAGTGTATTGTTTAATTAGGTGTAGTTCTAATAAAGATGGATTCGATAGTAGAGTTAGACAAGTTGGTAAAGTAACTACTTTTGATGCTGGTGGAGCCGGATATGAATTTACTACGGCTACCGCTGGAGAATACATTTTTGAATCAGTTGCCGATACTTCGGTACGGGCTAAGTTTACGGTAGTAGATGCTGACTTATTAAGCGTTAATCCTCAAAAGTTGGAATGGGAATCAGATGACACTTCCGAGAAGACATTTACCATTACCACTTATAGTAATCAAATGTGGAAAATTGAAGAAGTATGATAAAGAGTGCAATAGACAATGTAACAGAGACTACTACTCAATCTCTGTTCAAGACTTCAATGATTGGTTTATTTGGAGAATGTACCCAAATTATTTATGACCTTAGGTGGATGATATTACTTGCCATAATATTGATACTTTCAGATTTATGGTTTGGTATATCTGCAAGTAGAGTACAAGATATAGTCATTCGAAAGTCAAGGGCCGGTAGGAGAACCCTAAATAAGCTGGTTGATTATATTTGTTATATCTTACTTGGGGCTGTAATTGGGAAAGCTATTGGAGAACCCTATGGAGTAGATCCCATAGAAGTATCCATTACTATAATGATATTATGCTATTGCTTCGAAATAGATAGTATCTATGGGCATATATGTGAAATACATGGCATTAAAAAACAATATAGTATCTGGAAGATAATCTTTAAGCTGTTAACTCTCAAATTTAATGAACTCGGAGAAGCTTTCAGGGATATGGCAGAACAAAAGAATAACTTTAAAAATACAAAGAACAATGAAAACGTACTTTAAGTATGAAGGTATAATCAAATCTAAGGAAGCAGCCGAAGCAATTGCTGCCCCTTCTGGTTTGGGGCCATTCTGTGGATTTGGCTCAGCCACCATAAATGGTAATAAATTGGTTGTTTCTCCTCAGGGAGTTTCTGGTAGTAAATTTGCTAATGTAATTAAGGATAGGATTACAGCAAGGTATATGTCTAAAGATTCTGAAGATGGAGAATTACCAGATATAAATTTTGGGTGTATTTCAAGAGATGGCTATATATTTATCTCTGATGAACAAACATTGACCATCGAGAATATTCAGGGAACCCAAGGGTCCACCGATGAAGTATTACTGTTTGCAGTACACACTACTATCTCCGAACCCGTAGATAATCCAGTAGATTTTGTAGCTTATTGGAATGAATCTTCAGAAAGTTTCTATGAGTTATATAAAAAATCTCTAGATATATACTACCCAATTTCTGAAGAGAATCGTAATCCCAATGTACTTAATAATGATATTTATTCGGATTATAGTATGACTCTTAGTAATCTTCTAGAGATGGTAGAGACTGCTTGCCCTTATTATTCTAACAATAAGAATTCTGTTGTTCTTATTGGGATATATGGTAAGGGTACAGATGCTATGACTAAAAGAAATGAGAACTTTGCTATTGTACCCTATCAGGGCAAATTCCAGGAGATCCCATATACTACTGCTACTCACAGTATGATGAAAGAATCCATAACTAAAGTAGAGAAAATGAATACTGGGTTTCCGGTAGAGGATGAAAATGGGAATCTATTGAATATTAAGCAATACATTGATGGGCAACTAGAAGCTCTCAGAAAGGAATTCTCTGATTCTTTGAATACTGCTAGTTTACCCATAGGTTCAATAATTTTATGGGAAACCGATGTAATCCCTGAAGGATGGGCTGAATATACAAAGGCTTCAGGTAGGATAGTAATAGGATATCAGGCCGGAGGTATTCAAATTGGAGACGAGATGATGCTACAGAATATTGGGGATTTCTATACTCCCACTAAAGGTAACTTTGTTATTAAATTGAAAGGCGATGATTTACCAAGACATAGGCATGCTCTCGGTGTATCTAAAGGTAAACAGGATAATGCCAATAACTGGGAGAATGTTAGACCTCAATCTTTCTTTAATAGAGAAACGGGTTTAAATGGAGACTTCGGTAGAGGGACTCCCACCAAGGGTATTCAAGATGGTGCTATTGTAGTAAGTTGGAATTTAATAGGGGAATCTTTCCTACAAGAGACTTCGGTAGATACCTTGACTATCGAAAAGTTACCACCGACTATTACTTTAAGATATATTCAAAAAATATCATAGGTCGTAATTAGTTGTTAATATAACTCATGTGTATTATTTGTATTGTCTAAGTAAACTCTTGTTTTGTTTTTGTTTTGCATAGTTTGTTTAGAGTAAACACTCGGAAAGGGACGTTGGGAAACGTCCCTTTTCTTTTGTGTTAATATCTAAGTTCTTCTTTAGCTCTATCTTCCCAATACTGTATATCCTGTCTAAGTTCAGAAATATATCTCATGGATTCATTAGTCTTAGGCATTTCGAAAAATTCTATGAGCATTATATTAGTAATCCTTGTACTATTTCCGAGTCTCTCTTTAATGAAGGGGGGAGGAGTAATTAATACTTCGAATAAAAGATAGGCATCCGGAGAAAGTTTATCTTTCATATAAGTATACATCATATCTATCATTTCGGATTTAGCTTTCTCTTCTTCACTATCATCTTCTAGTTCTTTGTCATTATCAAATAAATCATCCAGTTTAAAGAGGCTTTGATTATACTCTGCTTGTTCTCCGTATGCAGAACGAAGCAATTTATTCTTAAATGTACTCAAGGAAGCAAGAATCCTTGCTTTGAGATGTTCTTCAGTACATTCACCATAGTATTTATTAAAAACAAATAACATCTTGTCCCAGAAATAAGACTGAATTATATCTGGTGTAAGATTAAACCTTTTATAATCAATCTGTCTGGTAAGATTCCTAATCACTGGCTTACAGACTTTATAAAGTCTATTGAAAGTAGCTTCATCATATTCTTGCATAGGTTTTAATCGATGAAGCTCTGAGCCATTATTTCCTTTACTTTTTCCCATGTTTTTAAATATTCGTTATGCAAATATAAGTATTTTTTCTTATATAAAATAATAATATTAAATATTCGGGAGCTTAAGGTAGTGGATTAGTAGTTTCTAGTTAGTTGTCAACATACTCAGAACTATCTCGGTACTATCAAAATCTATTAGTTTATATAATATTGCAATATAGATATGAAGAAATTTAAAGACAACATCAAATTTAGTTTTACACCGGATTTCCAACTTGAGATACTCCGGTTTGTTTTAAGAGATAAGGAAGGAGGTCTAGTCCTAAAAAGGATTAAAGCTAATTACCTGGTTCTTATTGAGCATGCCCTTATATTTGAGGGTATATCAAAATACTTTAAGAAGCAAGGTAAGATGCCTTCAGAGAATGTATTAAAAGAAGTATTAAAAGAATTGCTAGAATCAAAGGCATATATTGATTTGGTAACTAAGGATGACATCCCTAATATCAATAAGTTAATAAGCAATTTATATCACATTCCCTTATCGGATGCAGATTATATCAAGGAAAAAATTTACCAGTTCTCTACCTATGTTGAAATGAAGAACCTGAATGACTCTTTTGATTTAGATAACTTCGAACAATATGAAGAGTATTCAAGGAAGATTGAAAAAGTACTTCAGAAAAGTAAACCAAAGAAAGAGGACGAACCTATATACATGATTCGAGATATTACAGAGAGACAGTTTAAAAGACAATCAGAACCCTCGGTAATACCATGTCCCTTTAGGCAATTAAATGACCTTACTAATGCAGGAGGTTATCCCGAACATTCTATTAATGTAATATTGGATAAACCTAAAGCAAAGAAAACTTTCTTCATGGTAAACCTTGCCCGAGGTTATCTTCGAATGAAGAAATCCGTATTATACGTAGATACCGAGAACGGTAAAGACCAAATCATGGACAGATTTATTCAATCTAGTATCAATAAAACCAAAAAGGAATTATACTCAGGTGAGTATGATAAACTTGAAGCTAAACATTTAAGAAAGCTTGCAAGATTTGGGGTTGAATTGGTGGTTGAGAGGGTACCTGCAATGATTACTAATACAACTTACATAAAAGAGAGGATAGTTCAATTGCGTAATCAAGGCATCGATATTAGAGTATTAATGGTAGATTATGCAGGTAAGCTTGCCTCAATAGCTGGAGACCGAGAGGATTTCGAAAGGATTTCTAATGTATATGTAGATTTGCAAAACTTGGCAGAAGAGTTACATCTTGATATCATATGGACTGCACATCATATTACTCGTGAAGGTAAGAAGCATAGACTTACTAGATATGATGAAAATGATATCTCTGGTTCAATTGCTATTGTTCGTAATGCTCAAGTTATTGTGGGTCTTAATTCTACCGAGCAAGAAGAAAAAGATAATATACTTCGAGTTGAGATGGTAGTACAAAGGGACGGTCTTTCTTCAGGTAGAGCCTTATTTAAATGTGATGTTGAAAGACAAAGATGTACAGAATTTACAAGAGAACAACGTAAACAATATGATGAGGTATATGGTAAAAAATTGGATGAACAATTTAAGAAGAGCACTAATCCAGATGCGGATTCTAAGAAAAGGGAAAGGACTACTGGAGACATTTAAATGTAAGCTTGGATATCATGAATGGGTAGCTGTTCATTGGTCTGAGTTTAAACAGAGACCTCGTAGGGCAATCTTTTCTAAGAAAGGTGGGAGAAGAAAAGCCCAGTATTATGAGAAACGATATGTAAAATATTACTGTATGAGATGTGGGAAGAAAAGATATGAAAACAAAGAAAATAGAAATAGTAAAAGATAGATGGTCTGATGGGGTAGTTTTAGAAATATCCCATAATGGTTGGCAAACCACTTGTATCAACGATTTAGATTTAGAGGATTTAAAGAAACTTCGAAGAGTAATTAGGAAAGCTATAAGAGAGTATGAAAATAACTAATCAGTTTAAATCTAGACTAAGGACATACTTCGTTAAACGGCTATCGGCATTTGATTATAAGCATGGCTGGATGCGTATACCAACTTGCCCATATTGCGGGAGAGAACAGAAGTTGGGGGTTAATCTTTCCATGTATCGAACTAATTGTTTTCGATGTAATGCTCATCCCTCTCCTGCTCAACTGATAATGGATATAGAGGGATTTACAGAATACCATGAACTAATTAACTTTTTGAACAATGGACAATTTGATGAACTACAGTTTAAGGAAGAGAAAATCGAACTTGCCGAGAGTAAGCCCCTGTATCTCCCTGAGGGATTTAGAAATATTTCGATTGGAGACAGCCAACTTGCAAAAAGTATTAGGGGATATATCAAGAAACGTGGCTTCAACCCCGACCAGTTTTCAAGATTTGGTATCGGCTATGGAACAATGGGCACGACTTACGGGTACCTTATCATCCCGTTCTATTATCAAGGACAACTTAAATATTACAATGCTCGGAACGTTATCGGAAAAGGTCCCAGGTATAATAATCCCGATAAAGATATCACAGGCCTTGGCAAACAATTTATCATCTTTAATCATGACG